>Ga0308163_10000578_pt1 | contig 60066 bp, 54 predicted proteins | sample PhyTR1_FD_201037 | JGI IMG/M metagenome (GOLD analysis project Ga0308163, IMG submission 201037) | Phyllosphere microbial communities from UC Gill Tract Community Farm, Albany, California, United States - DLSLT.R1 | ecosystem: Host-associated > Plants > Phyllosphere > Unclassified | place: USA...
CCGATCCCGAAGCAATTTCTTTGGTGACTTTCTTTTTTGCGAAAAGAAAGTTACCGCCACCGGCGTAGGGTCTCACCCCGAAGGGGATCAGAAGAAGCAACAAGCCGAAGGCAGTTAAAAACCACCCATCCCAAGACAATCAAAAAAACAGCGCAAAAATATAACCAATTCAAGCAGCCAAAAGCTGAATCCGCGCCTCCAACCCGGTCCCCCCCGCAGAAGGCGGCGACAGCAACTCCAAAACCCCGGACTGCCGCTCGACGATCGTACTGACGATCGACAACCCCAACCCATATCCAACCGGCCGCGCCGAATCCCTCACATGCCGCGTCCGCATCGTCACCAACCGCTCCGGCGCCACCCCCTCCCCGTGGTCCCGCACCACCACCAACCCCGGTGGAACCACCCTCAACTCCACCCGCCCGTCGCTGTAACGCAAGGCGTTCTCCACCAGGTTGCGCAAGGCAATCGCCAGCGCATCCACATCCCCCAAAGCCATCGGCAAGGGCTCCGCCCCCTCCGCCACCTGCAGCACCAGGCGCTGCTGCAAGGCCGGCGTCTGCCAAAACTCCTCCGCCACGGTGGCCGCCAGCCACGCCAGGTCCAGCGGCTGGTGCGACAGGATCGCCGCCGACTCCGCCCGCGACAGCTGCAGCAACTTTTCCGCACGCTGCGACAACACGTTGAGCGAGGCCAGCGCCGCCGCCACGTCCGACCGCTCCAACGGACCTTCCAGTGCCGTCTGCAGACGCAGCCGCGCCGCCGCCAGGGGCGTGCGCAGTTCGTGCGCTGCATTGGCCGACAGGGTGCGCTCCACGTCCAGGGCGTCCGCCAACCGGCCCAGCAAGCGATTGACGTGCTCGCCCACCGACTGCAGCTCACGCGGCATGCCCTCGACCTTCAACGGCCGCAGGTCGTCCCCCCCTCGCAGGGCGATCTCGAATTCCAGTTGCCGCAACACACGCAGTTCCCGACGGGCGACCGCGCCGAGCAACAGCGCCAAAACGCCCAGCACGCCCAGCATCGGCACGGCCAGGCCGACCAGCACCCGCCGCACCGCCTGCCGCCGCTCCGACCGGGGGTCCGCCAGTTGCAGGAGCAGGTCGCGTTGCGGATGCCGCGCCGTAAAAACCCGCCAGCCGTTGATGTTGTAGAAACCGTCACGCAGCGGCACCTTGCCGAAAAAATCGTCTCCGGCGGCCAATTTCGGCAACAACAGGACCCGCCCGCGGCTGTCGACCAGCCGGTAGATGAGGGAGGCGCCGCTGGCCTGCGGGGCAGGCTCCACCACCGGAGGCGCGCCCGGGGCCGGCGCGCCGGCGATGTCGAGATCGTGGGCCGCGACATCCAGCAGGCGCAGGGCGCTTTCTTCCAGTTCGTTGTCGAAGTTATGGTTGATTTCGTAGTGCACGAAGGCCACCGCCCCGCCCAGGCAGGCCACCCAGACAGAGGCCACACAGAGCAGCAGGGTGCGGCTGAGCCGCTGCGCCAAAGTGGCCGGACGCCGCATCAGCTTCATTCGACGGCACTTTCGGGCAGGTGCGCCAGGCGGTAGCCCAGTCCGCGCAGGGTCTGGATGTGTTCGCGGCCCAGCTTGCGTCGCAGGCGGCTGATGAAAACCTCGAGGGTGTTGCTGTCGGTCTCGCTGTCGAACCCGTACAGGGCGTCCTGCAGCGTCTCGCGGGTGTGGATGCGCTCGGGCCGGCTGGCCATCACGCGCAACAGCGCCCACTCCTTGGCCGTCAGGGTGACCGGTGCGCCGTCGCGGCGCACCATGTCGCGGTTCAGGTCGATCTCCAGCGTACCGAGGTGCAGGACCGGCGTGTCGGATCCCGCGCCGCGCCGGCGCTCGATGGCACGCAGCCGCGCCAGAAGTTCGCCGGGGTCGTAGGGTTTCACCAGGTAGTCGTCGGCACCGGCGTCCAGGCCGCGGATGCGGTCGCTGACCTGGTCGCGCGCCGTCAGCACGATCACCGCCGGCTTGTCCGCCAACGCCCGCAGCGTGGGCAGCAGGGACAAGCCCTCGCCGTCGCCCAGGTGGAGATCCAGCAAGACCGCCGCATAGCGCGCGCCGGCCAGGGCGGCACGCGCCGCATGCAGGCTGTCGGCCGCGTCCACCACGAACGCTTTGGCGCGCAGGTAGCCGCAAACGGCCTCGGCCAGGGACAGGTCGTCTTCCACGAGCAGGATTCGCATCGCGGAAGTTTAGGGGCACCCGACGAGGCGACAAAGATGAACCGGGTCTGAACGGTTCGTTCAGGTGGTTTTCACGCCCGATGCGTAACTTCACCGTCATGGCTGAAATTTCAATCGGCGCCCGTGGCGCACCTCCCGTTTCCCGCGACTTGTCCGGGCTGCACGCCATGCGGGAGCGCCTGCTCCACGGCCCGCTGTCGCCGCGCCTGGGTACCCTGCTCATCGCGTTGTGGCTGACGGGCGTGGCCAACCTCATGCTGTGGACCACGCTGCACAAGCTGGCCGGTCTCGGCGAGCTGGGGCGCGACCCGCTGATTCTGGGGCTGGTCGTCGGCGTGATCGTCTTCGGCGCCACCGCCACGCTGCTCTCGCTGTTCGCGTGGCGATGGCTTTTCAAGCCGGCCATGCTGGCTTTTCTGCTGATCGCTGGCGCGGTTCAGCATTTCATGATGGCCTACGGCATCGTGGTGGACCCCAGCATGGCCGCCAATGCCCTGCAGACCAACGCGACGGAGGCTCGCGACCTGATGGGCCCGGGCCTCATCGGCCAGTTGCTGCTGGTGGCCGGGCCGCCCGCGTTCTGGCTGCGCAAACTGCGCCTGGGCACCGGGCCGGCGTGGGGAACCCTCTGGCGCAATGCCGTGTGTACCGTGCTGCTGACAGCGCTGACCCTGGGTGCCGTCATGTCGGTCTACCGCGAACTCGCCCCGCTGGTACGCAACCACCTGGAACTGCGCTTCTATGCGAATCCGCTCGCGCCGGTCACCTCCGTGCTGTCGGCGGTCACCAAGCGCTGGCGTAAGGGTCGCATGGGTCCGCTGGTGACGATGACGGCCGGCGCCGCCCTGGGGCCGAGCTACGCGGCCGCCGCGGCGCAGGCCGGCAGCCGCCCGCCCTTGTTCCTGCTGGTGGTCGGCGAAACCGCCCGTTCAGACCATTTCGGCCTGAACGGCTATGCCCGCGACACCACCCCCGCGCTGGCCGCCCGCGACGTCATCAGCTTCACCGACGTGCGCTCCTGCGGAACCAACACCCTGCATTCGGTACCCTGCATGTTCTCGCCCCTGGGCAAGTCCGGCTGGGAGGGCCGCAAGGCCGAGACCGAGAACCTGCTCGACGTACTCCAGGCGGCCGGCCTGGCGGTGCTCTGGCTGGACAACCAGGCGGGCTGCAAGGGCGTCTGCGACCGGGTGCCCAACGCATCGACCGAGCATGCCTTCGCCCCCGCCGCCGATGCGGCCAGCGCGCTGTGCACCGACGGCGAATGCCTCGACCGCGTCATGCTGGCGGGCCTCGACGAACGCATCGCCGCGCTGCCGGCCGAGCGGCGTGCACGCGGCACCGTCGTCGTGATGCACATGATGGGCAGCCACGGCCCCGCCTACTGGCGCCGTTCGGCACCCGACACCAAGCGCTTCCAGCCCGAATGCGCCACCCAGGCTCTGGCGCAGTGCGACCACGAGGCGCTGATCAACGTGTACGACAACTCCATCGCCGAGACCGATCGTTTTCTGGCCGCGAGCATCGACTGGCTGAAAGCCCGCGACAACCGTTTCGCGCCCGGCATGCTGTACCTGTCGGACCACGGCGAATCGCTGGGCGAGTACGGCATGTTCCTGCACGGCGTGCCCTACGCCATCGCCCCGGAAGTGCAGAAAAAGGTGCCGATGGTCTTGTGGATGGACCCGCACCTGGCGGCACGCGGCCGCATCGACGAAGGCTGCCTGCGCCAGCGCCGCGCGGCGGTCCTGTCGCACGACAACCTCTATCCCACCGTGCTCGGCGTCATGGACGTGGTGTCGCCCACCTACAAGCCGGCGCTGGACGCCTTCGCGCCCTGCCGGGGCTAAGGGGCCGACGCATCAATTCTGGTTGACGTAGAACGCGTTCTCCGCGTCCTCTTCCTTGCGCCGCCGCAGCGCGGCTTCCTCGGCCAGGCTGGGCCGGCCGGGAGCCGCGGCCGGCACCGCCTGCTGCGGGTTCGGCAACGCCTGGTACTGGGTGGGCAGCACCCAGAGACGGGCGATCGCTGCGTCTTCGGCGCAACCCCGCACCTGCCGGTACTGCACCACCACGCCGGCCTCGCGGCCCAGGCGCCCGACGAACTCGGCAGCACTGAAAGAACCCTCGAAACCCGAGACCTTGCGAGGCTGCGCCCGGTAGTACAGCGTGAAGCCGCCCGCCTCGGCCGCTTTCTGCAGCAGGGTGTGCAGATCGCCGTCGCCCGCAGGCACCCGGATGGCCGGGCAGGCGGCATCGGCGCCCTGCGAACCGGGCACGGCCTTGCCGGCCGCATGCGATGCGCCGCCGGCGACCGTCAGCAGCAGAAACAGGCCGCTGCGCGCCGCATGGAGCACGGTGCGCGCCTTCACTTGAGATGCTCGGGACCGATCTTCAGCTGCGAATTCGAATGCCGCCGCGGGGTGAAATCGACCCGCGACTCGACCAGGTCGCCGGGCTGCAGCGCCAGCGATTTGGCCTGCAGATAGGCACCGGTGTTCTTCAGGCCGAACTCCTGCGTCTTGCCGGCGCGGGTGCGCCAGACCTTGCCGGTCGCGCTCTTAGGCAATTCGGCCGGGCTTCCGTGGTCGGACAGATAGACCCGCATGCCGCCCTTGTCGAACACGTATTCGTGGCTGATTTCGTCCAGGGCATCGCCCATGGTTCCGCCATGCTCGGGCGACCAGCTGCCGTGGCCGTAAGCCGGCAGCAGCAGCGCCGCCAGGGAAACCGCCAGGCCGCACGCCAGGCTTCTTGTCAGTCGCGTCATCTTCATGGCTCGTCAGGTGGCTGGAAATCGCGAGGGCCGGATGGGCGAAGCCGGACCTTGGCTGGCAAGGTCCGGCTTCGCCTTTTTACCGGATCAGCGTCGCGTCACCGCGTACCGGATGTGCGCCGGAGCGCCGGCGGTCAGGTCGCCGGCCTTGACGTTGCGAAACGCGTTCTCGGCATCGGCGCCCGACTTCGCGGCAGCCGTGACCCGGGTCACCAGCGCCGTGACGGCGGTGGCGTCGGCGGCGGTCAGCTGCATCTCGATCAGGCCGTCGGAGGCGATGCTGTTGACCGAATTGCCGCCGGTCACGTTGGTGATGACATAGCTGCCCGCCGGCATGCCGGCCTGCTGGATGAACATCACCGCGCGGCTGGCCGCATGCAGCGCGCTGGTGCGGCCGTAGTTGCCGTTGCTGTGGCCGCCCGGGCCCTGGAACTCGACCGCCACCGTGGCGACCGTCTGGGCGCTGGAGGCCATGGCCGTGCCGGCCAGGACCGCGAACGCGACGAACTTGAACATGGATTTATGCATGACGTTTCTCCTGATCAACGCACGATTTCACGCGTGCGGATGCCGATGGGTCCCACCGACGGTTGAATCACCGTGCCGTCCGCGGCGTTGTAGCCGGACTGGATCAGCACCGCCATCAGCACTCGGCGCATCCGCTGCACTTCGGTCTCCGGCAGGCCGCGGGTGCCCCATTCCCAGAAGGCGTGGGTGCCACCGCTGCCGGCGTTGGATGCCAGGGTGAAGTTGAAGGTCGGCACGCCGATGTTGGCCGGCACGTTGTCGTTCAGGCTGCCCGAGCCGGTGCCGACGGTGGTGCGGGTGTCCGCGCCGGAAGTCACGCCCGACTGGATACCAGCGTGGATCGCCGCCGTGTTCGGGTTGCTCAGCACGAATGCCGGGCGCAGGCCGTACCAGACCTGCTCGAGCGAAGCCGCCTGGGCGCTGCCGTCGGCGACGCCGCGGCGGGTGTTCTCGGCGCTCAGGCCGGCCTGGAAGGTCGGCACGATGACGTCGCGGATCTGGTTGAGCGCGACGGTGCGGGTGGAACGCATGTCGACTTCCAGCGCACAGCTCGGCACGACCGTGCTGCCGGCGGCGGGCGCCTCGCAGCTGGCCCGGCCCACGGTGTAGGTGGTCGCCGGCGAGCCGGGGACCAGCTCGTTGGGGGTCTTCACGTCGGCGATGCGGGCGATGGCGGCGGCCATGGCCTCCGGTGCGCTCGGTGCGTTGGTGCCGGGGGTGGTGGGCGCCTTGAACTTCATCTCGTAGCGGTAGCTGCCGAGGAAGTTGACGGTGCCGCTGCCCTCGAGGCCCATGCTCGAGACGATGTTCAGCGGGTTGGAGCCGGTGGCCAGGCCCTGGTCGTAGCCGAACAGCTGCTTCATGCCGGCCAGGTTGCCCTTGCCCTCTTCACCCGCCGTGCCGCAGATCCACACGTCGTACACCGGCTTGATGTTGTACTTCTTCATGGCCGCCGCCAGCACGAAGCCGTTGGAGGTGCTGCTCATCATGTCGGCATAGCCCGGCGCATAGATGCGCACGCCGCCGCCTGCGGTGGCCGCAGCGGTGTTGGTGAAGGTCTGGCTGGCACGGGTGTAGTTGGCGTTCTCGACGATGCGGCCGTCCGTGGTGAACTGCAGCGTGTCCGCGACGGCGGCGAGCTGGTCCGGCGTTTCGACCACGGCCTGGCTGAACGGCTGCAGGCGCAGCGAGTTCCAGGGGGCCGAGGCCGGAGGCAGGGACTCGGGGTTGACCACGTCGATATGGCCTTCGAGCAGCACCTTGGGAAACTGGCCCTGGTAGCTTTGCGCGCCGGGGGTGCTGGAGTAGGTGCCCTTGATTTCCACGCAGGCGTTGTAGACCGGCAAGCCGTCGACGATGTTCACGTCGGTATTGGGCAGCTGGCCGTCGGCACGGGTCTTGATTTCGCTGGGCGCGAAGCCCCATTCGTTGACCAGGCGGCGATGAATTTCATCGGCCATGCGGTTTTCGGCGCGTGACGGCGAGGCGATCTTCACCAGCTCCAGGAACTGGTTCCAGCGCGCTTTCGCGGTGGCCGGCAGGGTCTGCTCGGCGAGCAGCGCCTTGACCTGCGCGTCGGCGTCGATCTTGACGGCGGCGGCAGCGACCGTGGCCGGAATGACCAGCTCGTTCGATGCGGCGGGTGGCGCGGTAGGCGTGGGAGCCGGTGCGGGCGCCGGTGCCGGTGCCGGCACGGGGGAGTTGCTGCCGCCGCAAGCCGTGACGGCGACAGCCGTCGCCATGACGAGCAAACGCAGATTTCTTATATCGCTCATTAAAACTCCTGGGTTTTCAGACCGCCCCCGTAGCGGGGCCAGTTAAATTCAAGCATATGTTCCGCTTAATCAAAAGGGCAGGAACACTCACTCTCAGCAGCTTCCGTGCCAGAAACAACCAAAGTCATTTTTCAGTAATGGACGAATCTTCGTACGGCCGCATCGAGAATAGCGGCGGCAGCCTGCCCATTCAGTGCAGTCGCCGTGCTTTCGTACGGTTTATCGAACGCTGGACGATATTTGGTACCAATTTTCGAACACCGTTTATTTTGGTGCGCATGCGCCAAAAAAATGCTCTCCGGAGTTTGTTCGACCCCGGGTAAACCCGAGCATGCGCGCCGATCTGGTGCGCCGGGGTCGATGCGTGGGACAAGATTTGGCGCACCGATGGCGTCATACTTGCTGCCTGAACGCGGTGAACCCAAAAATGCCCACTTTTCTTCGATGCAAAGTCACCCGCTGGGGGGCGGCGCTCTCGGCAGGGCTGGCCTGCCTGGCGCCGGCCCCAGCCCTCGCCCATTCGATCGACACCATCAAGAAGATTTCCGATTCCGGCACCATCAATATCGGACACCGAGAATCTTCACTGCCTTTTTCCTATTATGATAATTCGCGCAAGGTGGTGGGATATTCTCACGACCTGACCATGAAAGTGGTCGAGGCGATACGCAGTGAACTGAAACTCGGCAGCCTCACCATCAAACTGGTACCGGTGACTGCGCAAAACCGGCTGGCGCTGGTTCAAAACGGTAGCGTCGATATTGAATGCGCTTCCACCACGCACAATACCGAGAGAGGGCGCGCGGTGACTTTTTCCGTCTCATTCTTCAGGATCGGTACCCGCCTGATGACCTCGCAAAATGCCGGCATCCACGAAGTTTCCGACCTGGCCGGGCGCCGTCTGGTGGTCACCTCGGCCACCACTTCGGAGAAACTCATCCGCCTCTATAACGAAAGGCACGGCCGCAAGATTTCCATCCTGGTGGCGCGCGACCATGGCGAATCTTTCGCCATGCTCGAATCGCAAAAGGCGGACGCCTTCATGATGGACGACGCCCTGCTGTACGGCGAGCGCATGAAGTCCGAGCATCCCGAGCGCTGGATCATCACCGGCGCGCCGCAGTCGTCCGAGGTGTACGGCTGCATGATGCGCAAGGGCGACCTGGAGCTCAAACGCATGGTCGACACGGCGCTCATCAGGCTGATGCGCGGCGGCGAGGCCATGCAGCTCTACCGCAAGTGGTTCCAGAGCCCCATTCCACCCAAGGGCCTCAACCTCAACTGGCCGCCCTCGCCGGAACTCGTCGAACTGTTCAACGCACCCGACGACCGGGCGCTCGACGGCCGGTAGCCCATGCACGCATTCCTAAGACGGCGCGGGCGACGCCTGAGCGCATCCCTGGTCGCCTGCGCGCTGGTGGCGATGGCATCCATGGCGGTCTTCGTGCAGTCCGAGCAGCGGGACCTGTCCGGGCTGCGCACCGAAGCCAACCACCGGCTCGACCTGTTCGCGGCCGCGGTGCAGGGCGTGGTGGCGTCGCTGGAGCACATTCCCGCCACCATCCAGCTGCATCCCGCGGTGGTCGGGCTGTTGCTCAAGGCGGCCGATGCCGTCGGTCCCGAAGACACCGCCGCCGCCAACGCCTATCTGCGCAAGCTCAATTCGCATGTCGGCGCCATGGACACGTTCACGCTCAACAACCGGGGCGTGGTGGTGGCGTCGAGCAATGCCGAGATCGCCGACGACAGCCTGCTCGGCACCGACGTATCGTTTCGGCCGTACTTCCTGGAGGCCCTGTCCGGACGGGTCGGGCGGCATTTCGCCATCGGCATCGGCGGCCAGCTGCCGGGATATTTCGTCTCGTATCCGATCCGCGACGCGGCCGCCACGGTGGTGGGTGTCGCGGTGATCAAGGTGAGCCTGAAACCCATCGAGCAGACCTGGGACATGGTGGGTTCGCCGGTCCTGATCGCCGACTCCAACAACGTCGTCATCTCGTCCTCGGTGCCCGGCTGGCTGTACACCGCGCTGCAGCCGCTGACCGTGGAGCAGCGGGTGGAGCACCAGCTCACCCGGCTCTATGCCGACCTGCCGATCCAGTACCCGACCGGGCCGGGCGGCCCCGCGGCGGCCGGGCAGGACGGCCGGCGCATTTCGCTCAACCGGCCGCTGGACGGCATGGACTGGACGGCGCGCATCTTCGTCGACACCCGCGGGGTGCGCCAGGCCGCCGTGGTGCGCGCCGTCACCGCCGGCGGCATGCTGCTGCTGGTCTGCCTGCTGATCGCCCAGTCGCTGCGCATCGCCCGGCACCGCAAGGAGGCGCAGCGCCTGCTGGAGACCGCCAACATCGGCCTGGAGGCCAAGGTGAAGGCGCGCACGGCGGCCTTGACCGACACCAACGCGGCGCTGCTGCACGAGGTTCAGGTGCGCCAGGAAACAGAGAGTTCGCTACGCGCCACCCAGAGCGAACTCGTCCAGGCGGCGAAGCTCGCGGTGCTGGGCCAGATGGCGGCCAGCATCACCCACGAACTGACCCAGCCGCTGGGCGCGCTGCGCACCTTCATCGGCAACGCCCAGGAGTTTCTGCGCAGGGGCGAGCGCGAGCAGGTCGACCAGAACTTCAAGATCATGGGCCGGCTCGCCGACCAGATGGGCACCATCATCCTGCCGCTCAAGGCGTTCGCGAGGAAGTCGGCGCCGACGCTGGAAAAGACCGACGTCGGGCGCGCGATCGCCAACGCGCTTTTCCTCTTCGGCTCCAGGATCCGGGACGCCGGCGTGGCGGTCGAACACGACGGCGAGATCGGCCGGTTCTTTGCCTGGTGCGAGTCGAACCGACTGGAACAGGTGCTGATCAACCTGCTCAGCAACAGCCTGGACGCCACCAGCCAGGCGCCCGACCCGCGAATCGCGATTTCGGTCACCCAGACCTCGCAGCCCTCACAGCCCTTGCAGCACGACGCCCGCTGCATCTGCGTCGAGGTGCGCGACAACGGGCCGGGCCTGAGCGATGCGGCGCGCCGGCAGCTGTTCGAACCCTTCTTCACCACCAAGGCCAGCGGAGCCGGCCTGGGACTGGGACTGGTCATTTCGCGGCAGATCATCCGGGACTTCGGCGGCGAGCTGACGCTGGACAACCGCCCGGACGGCGGGGTCGTGGCCCGGCTGACCATCCCCGCCGAGCCCACGGCCCCGGCGGCTCCGGCGGCTCCCGTGGCGGCGGTGATCAGTGGCTCAGCGCGTACTTCTTGATCTTGAAGGCCAGCGTGGTCTTGGGCACGCCCAGGGTCTTGGCCGCCTGCGCGGCGTTGCCGTTGTGCTGGCTGAGCGCCTCGGCGATCAGGTCCCGCTCGTAGCCGTCGACCAGCTCGGTCAGTGACGCGGTGGCCGCCGCGGGCGGGGCCTGGCTCTCGGTCACCGGCGTGATCACGCTCGGCAGGCACAGCACCATGCAGTCGGCGACGTTTTTCAGTTCGCGGACATTGCCCGGCCATTCGTGGGTCATCAGCCGGTGCAGCTGCTCGGGCGACACCACCGGGATGGGCCGGTTGAAGCGGCTGGCCGCAGACACCAGGAAATGCTCGAGCAGCAGCCGGATGTCGTCGCGGTGATCGCGCAGGGGCGGAATGTGGATGGCCGCGACGTTGAGCCGGTAGTAGAGGTCGGCACGAAAACCGCCGTTGCGCGAGTTCGCCAGCAGGTTGTCCTTGCTGGCGGCGATGACCCGCACGTTGACCGGAATAGTGTCGTTGGAACCCAGCCGGTCGATCTTGCGTTCCTGCAGCACCCGCAGCAGCTTCACCTGCATGGCCACGCTCATGGACTCGACCTCGTCGAGGAACAGCGTGCCGCCGGTGGCGTATTCGATCTTGCCGATGCGGCGCTTGACCGCACCGGTGAAGGCGCCGCTCTCGTGGCCGAAAAGCTCGCTGTCCAGGGCGCTGTCGGACATGGCGCCGCAGTTGAGCGCCACGAAAGGGTGCGCCTTGCGCGAAGACAGGTTGTGCAGCGCCTGCGCGACCAGCTCCTTGCCGGTGCCGGTCTCGCCCTCGATCAGCACATCGACCGGCGAATCGCTCAGTTCGGTGACCATCCTGCGCAATGCGGTGATGGCGACGGAATTGCCCAGCAACTGCGCTTCCAGGCCGTCGCGGATCTTCAGGGTGCGACGCAGGTTCTTCACCTCCTGCTGCAGCGCGTATTTTTCCAGGGCCCGCCGCACCACGTCGGTCAGCACGTCGGACGAGAAGGGCTTGGTCAGGAAGTCGTATGCGCCGTTGCGCATGGCTTCGACCGCCAGGGTCACGTCGCCATGGCCGGTGATCATGATCACCGGCAGTTCCGGCTGCTGCGCGTGGCACCAGCGCAGGAACTCCATGCCGTCGCGGCGCGGCAGCTTCATGTCGGTGATGACGGCGCCGTCGAAGCCGCGCGCGATCATCTTCTCGGCGTCCTCGGCGTTGGAGACGCTGCTGGCGGTCATGCCGGCGAGTTGCAGTGCCTGCGTGCAGGCCAGCTGCACGTCGGGGTCGTCTTCGATGATCAATACATTCATGGTGGCTTCGTGCTGCTCGGTCATGGGTGGTCAGGCGCGTCGTGCGCGGCCCTGCGCGGCCCGACACCATCCCAAGTTTTCAGCCCAAATGGAATCGGTGCTTGCCAGGCCAAGGCCTTGGGGAGGCATGGCTCCCTGGGGCACAAGCAGGATTCGCGCCCCCGCTCCGGCTGGCGTGGGCGGCCGGCTGGAAACGTCGCTCCCGACGGTCACTTCGCAGGGATGCCGCCGGCCACCGGGACGGCCGTCACGCTGTTCTGCGGCGAGCCCTCGATCACCCGATCCGAGTAGCTCAGGTAGACCAGGGTATTGCGCTTGCGGTCGACCATGCGCACCACGCGCAGCTTCTTGAAGACCAGCGAGATGCGCTCGCTGAACATCTCTTCCTGGTCCGGCAGCGGCTTGCCGCCGACGAAGCTGATCGGGCCGGTCTGGCGGCAGGCGATGGAGGCCTCGGCCTTGTCTTCGGCCAGGCCGAAAGCGCCCTTGATGCCGCCCGTCCTGGCGCGCGAGACGTAGCAGGTGACGCCCTGCACCTTGGGATCGTCATAGGCCTCGACCACGATCTTGTGGTCCGGCCCGATGAACTTGAAAACCGTGTCCACCTCGCCGATGGCCTCGGCCGCGGCGGGCAGGCACGTTGTCGCGGCCAGCAGTGCGGCGCAGAGGGAAATGAGTCGCTTGTGTCGTTTTGGCATGGGTTGGACCGATCTGCGAGAAAACCCCGATGCTTGCATAAATGCATAGATCCGAGCATGCGCTGTCACTGCACGAGAGGTCGCGCACCTGCAGGCGCGACGCGGCAAACCGCACCACGGAGACACACGATGAACCACCGCGACACCCCCGACATCCGGCGCAGGCGCATGGCCTTCGGTTTGGCGGCCGCATGGCCGGCCGGCCTGCTGCTGCCGCTTTCTGCCTACGCCGCGTTTCCGGACAAGCCGATCCGCATCATCGTGCCGTACTCGGCCGGCGGCGGCACCGACGCCATCGCCCGCCACCTCGCCGAGCGCCTGCGACCGCGACTCGGCCAGCCGGTGCTGGTCGAGAACCGCCCCGGCGCCGACGGCGTGATCGGCACCGACTACGTCGCCAAGTCGCCGCCCGACGGCAACACGCTGGTGCTGGTGGTGGCCTCGCACCTGATCAACCCGCTGGTCATGAGCAAGATGCCCTTCGACACCGCCAACGACCTCACCGGCGTCACCATGGTGGCCGACGCGCCGCTGGCTTTTTTGGTGGGCGCCAACGTACCGGCCAACACCATGGCCGAGCTGACGGAGCTCATCCGCAAGACACCCGGCCGCTACTCGTATGGCAGCTCCGAAAGCATGACCCGCCTGGTCGGGGCGATGTACATCGAGGGCCAGAAGCTCGACGCGGTGCACATCCCCTACAAGGGCAGCGCCCCGCTGATCGCCGACGTGGCGGGCGGCACCACCACCATCGCGGTGTCCAGCGTGGTCAGCGCCAAGCAGCTGGTCGTCGGCGGCAAGCTGAAGGCGCTGGGCATCACCGGGCCGCGGCGCTCGCCCATCCTGCCGGACGTGCCCACGATGGGCGAACAGGGCTTTCCGGCCTTCGCCGACGTGCGCACCACCTTCAGCCTGTTCGCCCCGGCCGCCACGCCGCGCGAGGTGCTGGAGCGCATCCAGAAGGAAGTCTCCGCCGTGGTGCAGACGCAGGAAATGAAAGACGTGCTGGCCGCCCAGGCCGCCAACCCGGTCGGCAACTCGGTCGCCGACTTCAACCTGCAGGTCAAGCGCGAAACCCAGTTCTGGGCCGGCCTGGCCAAGTCGATCAACCTGCGGCCCGAATGACCGCGCTCAGGAGCAACACCATGTCTTCCTCCCCTATCGCAGCGGTCGCCCACCCCCATGGCTGGACCCATGACGAAGTCGCCGCCGATCCCAGCTGGGGCGTGCGCCTGACCGACGCCGAAATCGCCGACTTCGGCGCCGGCCTGGACAGCGCCAGGGCCACCGGCCGCGCGCTGTTCGACCTGTCGCGCCGCGACTTCGCCTTCGGACCCGCCGCCCTGCACCGGCTGCGCGCCTGCGTCGAGGAAACCCAGCACGGCCGCGGCTTCCAGCTGATGCGCGGCCTGCCGGTGCAGGACTGGTCGACCGACGACTGCCGGCTGATGTTCTGGGGCATCGGGCTGCATCTGGGCGTGCCCCGTCCGCAGGGCAAGTCGAGCCAGTTCATGTCCGACGTGCGCGACGCCGGCGGCACCTACCGCAGCACCGCCGGGCGCGGCTACAACACCCGGTCGGCGCTGGACTTCCATGCCGACGCCGCCGACATCGTCGGGCTGATGTGCCTGCGCACCGCCAGGGAAGGCGGCGAAAGCATGATCTCCAGCTCGATCGCGGCGCACAACGCGATGCTGGCCGAGCGCCCCGACCTGGTCGCCGAGCTGTACCAGCCGATGACCTTCAGCCGCCAGGGCGAACACGCGCCGGAGGAGCCGCCCTACTACACCGCCGCCACCTTCGGCACCAAAGACGGGCAGTTCGCCTGCCGTCATATCCGCAACCACATCAAGTCGGCCCAGCTCGGCTTTCCCGAGGTGCCGCGACTGACGCCCAGGCAGGTCGAGGCGCTGGATTATTTCGACGCGGTGCTGACCCGCCCCGAGCTGTGTTTTCGCATGGACTTCGAGCCGGGCGACGTGCAGCTCATCAACAACCACATCGTGCTGCACTCGCGCACCGACTACGAGGATTTCGACGAGCCCGAGCGCAAGCGCCACCTGCTGCGCCTGTGGATCTCGTCGCCCGACGCCGTCGCACTGCCCGACAGCTGGCGTGCGGCCTACAAGGACACTGCGGCGCGCGCCCTGCGCGGCGGCTTCAGGGGCGTCGGCATCACCCCGGAAATCGAGGCCTTCGAGCGCCGCCTCGCCGAAGAACACCAGATGCATTTCCGCATCTACGCGGACCGCGACGCGGTAGCGGCCTAGCCGCCGTGCACGGGGGGTACGGCTGCGCAGGGCATTGCGGGTACGGGCTGCGCCGGATGCGCGCCGGCCGCGGCCTGCGCACAATCGGCGCATGGTCCGTCCGACGCAAAACCTCCATCCCGCACGCACCGCCGTAACGCCCCGCCCCGCCGCCACCCTGCTGCTGCTGCGTGACACCGTCGAGGGCGTCGAGGTGCTGATGACCCGGCGCTCGCCGACCGCCCGCTTCGCGCCGGGCGTGCATGTGTTCCCCGGCGGCGCCGTCGACCCGGCCGACCGCATAGCGCATTCGCAGGTCGCGCGCCGCCCCACGCAAGACGACGCGGGCCTGACCGCGGCGGTCGCCGCGTTGCGCGAAAGTTTCGAGGAACTGGGCATCCTGCTGGCGCGGCACGCCGACGGCAGGCCGGCCGACGCGGTCGACATCGGCACGCTCGACCGGCACCGGCCGTTGTTGCCGCAGTGCGCCGCGAATGGACTGACACTGGCCTGCGACCAGGCCTGGCCGCTGGCCCACTGGACCACCGGCCCGGATCTGCCGCAGCGCTTCGAGACCATGTTCCTGGTGGCCGCCATGCCGGCCGGCCAGGAGGCCGTCGCCGATGAAACCGAGCAGTTCGAACCGGTATGGCTGCGGCCTGCGGATGCACTCGCGCGCCACGCCGGCGGCACGCTGCCGATGATGTTTCCCACCATCCGCACGCTGGAGCACCTGCTGCGTTACCCGGATACGGCCGCCGTGCTGCAGGCTTGCGCGGCGCGAGACGGCATCGAGGCGCCGCTTTGGCGCTTCGGGCCGCGCGGCGCGCTGCGGCGCGGCCGGGAAGTCCGCGTGGCCGACAACGAACCGGCTTTCGGCGAACTGATGCTGGTGAGCCCCGGCGGCCAGGTGGTGCACGAACTCGACTGGCAGCACGACCGACCGGTGCCGCTGCTGCATCACCTGCGCCGGCTCACCGCCGCCAATCCCGGCGTGATGACCGGTCCCGGCACCAACACCTATCTGGTCGGCGACCCGGATACCGGCTATGCGGTGATCGACCCGGGGCCGGACGATGCCGCACACATCGCCCGGCTGCACGCAGCGGCGGGCGGCGACATCCGCCTGATCGTCTGCACCCATTCGCACCCGGACCACTCCCCCGGCGCCGCGCCGCTGCAGGCCCTGTGCCGCGACACGCCGCCCATCCTCGGCCTGCCCTCGGCACCCACCGCGCGGCCCGACAGCCGCTTCACGCCGGACCGCGCGCTGGCCGACGGAGAGCGCCTGCGCCTGGTATCGCCCGACGGCGCCCGGGCCCACACCCTGCGGGTGGTGCACACGCCCGGCCATGCGGCCAACCACCTGTGCCTGGTGCTGGAAGAAGACGCCCTGCTGTTCAGCGGCGACCATGTGCTCAACGGCAGCACCACCATCGTCAGCCCGCCCGACGGCGACATGGACGACTACCTGGCTTCGCTCGACCGGCTCGCCGGCATCTGCCGCGACGAAAGCATCGAATTCATCCTGCCGGCCCACGGCCACGTGATCGGCGATGCGCCGGCGGCCGTCGCCCGGCTGAAGGCGCACCGGCTGGCGCGTGAGGCCAAGGTGGCCGGCGCCATGGCTGCCTTGCCACAGGGCAGCATCGAGGACTGGGTACGCCACGCCTACGCCGATGTGCCGCCCGCCGTGTGGCCCATCGCCGCCCGTTCGCTGCAGGCCCATGTGGACCGCCTGCTTCGCATCGCCCGGGGCTGACTACACTGCCCGCTTTGTCGCCACCTGTTTTTGCCCGATGCCCGCTGCCGCCCCGAACGAACCCGTCCGCCTGTCCAAGATCGTCGCCGAGCTGGCCGGTTGCTCGCGCCGCGAGGCCGAGCTGTTCATCGAAGGCGGCTGGGTGAAGGTCAACGGCCAGGTGGTCGACGTGCCCGGCGCCAAGGTGCTCGATGAAAAGGTCACGCTCGACCAGGACGCCGTCGCCGAGGCGGTGGTGCCGGTCACCATCCTGCTGCACAAGCCCGCCGGTTTCGAGACCTGGGCCGACGGCCGCAAGCCGGCGCTGCAACTGGTGCGCCCGGGCACGCAGTCGGCCCAGGACCGTTCCGGCATCCGGCCGGCCCGCAAGCATTTCGACCAGGAATGCCTGACCGAACTGGAACCCGCCGCCACCGGCCTGGTGATCTATGCGCAGGATTTCCGGGTGCGGCGCAAGCTCACCGAAGACGGCGGGGTGATCGAGCACGAGGTGATCGTCGATGTGCGGGGCGAGGTCAGCGACGCCATGCTGGACCGGCTGAACCGCGCTCCGGTGATCGACGGCCGGGCCATGTCGCCGGCCAAGGTGAGCATCAACCGGGAGAGCGACGGCATCACCGGGCTGCGTTTCGCGACCAAGGGCCACTGGCCGGGCCGCATCGCCCAGATGGTGGACGCCGAGGGGCTGCGCATCGTCGCCATGAAGCGCATCCGCATCGGCCGGGTGACGCTCGCCGGGCTGGCGCCCGGCGAATGGCGCTACATGACGCAGGCCGAGCGCGTCTGAGCCGGCGCGCCCGGCCTGGCGGCGAGCGGAAATAAGGATGAAGTACGCCTGTAAGCCGGATTCTGTGCGCCCCGGAAACCTTGCGATTTTCGGGGTGTGACCGCCATTAATCTGGGCCGGGGATCGCTCCACCGGCTCGGTGCTACCTACCCGTGGACTCAGCGGGCCGCCTCGATGTCCACCTATTTGGTATTGCTGCGCGCAGAGATTGCCCGTTTCACCCTGATCGCCTCCGGCGACCGGGGCGGCTGCGAGGCTACGGGCTTGCGCCCGCAGCGGCCGGCTTGCGCCGGCACTCGTAGAACACCTTGGTCACCTTGATGGGCGAACAGACTCGTCTCTGTTGCTCTGATCCTCACCTCGCGGTGGAGAGTCGTTAACTCCTGCGCTGCCCTGTGCAGTCCGGACGTTCCTCCAGTGCGGTGTTTCCACATGACGACGAGTCGTCACCCCTCAGGTAGCGACGACGAATCGTCACCCCCTTCGGGCCAGCACCAGCGGCGGTCCGGCGTACTTCAAGCGCGGGATTATGGCAGGCCCGTATCATTGCCGGCCGGCTCCCGCCCAGAGAGGAGCCTCGTAACGCCCGATAGATACGGGCCCCCACGACGATGATCAGAATCTCAGAAATCAAGCTTCCGCTCGACCACGACGAAGCCGCGCTGCACGTCGCAGCGGCTGCCGCCCTCGGCGTGCAGCTCCGGGCGATCAGTGGCCTGCATACCCACAAACGCAGTTTCGACGCCCGCAAGCAGGCCCTTCTGGCGGTCTATATCGTCGATGTGACCCTCGCCGATGCGGCCGACGAAGCCGGCCTGCTGGCGACCAACGAAAAGAATCCGCATGTCGGCCCCGCGCCGGACATGGCCTGGTATCCGCCGGCCGGAGCGCCGTTCCAGACCCCGGTGCGCCCGGTGGTGATCGGCTTCGGCCCCTGCGGCATCTTCGCCGCGCTGGTGCTGGCGCAGCTGGGCCTGAAACCCATCGTGCTGGAGCGCGGCCGCAACGTGCGCCAACGCACCCAGGACACCTGGGGCCTGTGGCGGCGCAAGGAGTTGCTGCCCGAGTCCAACGTGCAGTTCGGAGAAGGCGGCGCCGGCACTTTCTCCGACGGCAAGCTCTACAGCCAGATCAAGGACCCGCGCCACCTCGGCCGCAAGGTGATGCAGGAGTTCGTGGCGGCCGGCGCGCCACCCGAGATCCTGGTCGACGCGCGCCCGCATATCGGCACCTTCAAGCTGGTGAAGGTGGTCGAGAACATCCGCGCGCAGATCGTCGAGATGGGCGGTGAAATCCGCTTCGAACACAAGGTGACCGACCTGCACACCGAGGAAGGCCCGCGCGGCCGCCGGCTGCGCGGCCTGACCGTGCTCGACCAGGTCACCGGCGCCACGCACGAGATGCGCGCCGACCACGTGGTGCTGGCCCTCGGCCACAGCGCCCGCGACACGTTCGAGATGCTGTGGAAGCGCGGCGTGCACATCGAGGCCAAGCCCTTTTCGATCGGTTTCCGCGTGGAGCATCCGCAGGGACTGATCGATCGCGCCCGCTGGGGCCGCCATGCCGGCCATCCCTCGCTGGGCGCGGCCGACTACCGGCTGGTGCATCACGCCGCCAACGGGCGCGCGGTGTACAGCTTCTGCATGTGCCCGGGTGGCACGGTGGTGGCCGCCACCAGCGAGCCGGGACGGGTGGTCACCAACGGCATGAGCCAGTACTCGCGCAACGAACGCAACGCCAATGCGGGCATCGTGGTGGCCATCGATCCGTCCGATTTCCCGACCCGCTACCAGCATCTCGACGTGCCGGAAGATTCGCAGGGCAGGCCGCACCCGCTGGCAGGCATCGAACTGCAGCGCCGCCTCGAATCCAACGCCTTCGTGCTGGGCGGCAGCGACTACCAGGCGCCCGGCCAGCTGGTCGGCGACTTCGTGGCGGGCAAGCCGTCTACCGTCCTGGGCGAGGTGGAGCCCAGCTACAAGCCCGGCGTGCTGCTGGGCGACCTGCATGCGGCGCTGCCGGCTTATGCCATCGAGGCGATGCGCGAGGCGTTTCCCGCCTTCGGTCGCAAGATCGCCGGCTTCGACCGCCACGACGCGGTGCTGACCGGTGTCGAGACACGCACCTCGTCGCCGGTCAAGATCACCCGCGGCGACGACTTCCAGAGCCTGAACCTGCGCGGCCTGTACCCGGCCGGCGAAGGTGCCAGCTACGCCGGCGGCATCCTGTCGGCCGGCGTCGATGGCATCAAGGTTGCTGAAGCCCTGGCGCTGGACATCAACGCATACCCTTCTACCGTTTAAAGACAGGAATCCCAGGACATGGCATCCGACGACAGTCACTTCTACGAACCCTCGGCCGGCCACGGCCTGCCGCACGATCCGTTCAATGCCATCGTCGGGCCGCGCCCGATCGGCTGGGTCTCCACCCAGAACAAGACGGGCGGCCTCAACCTGGCGCCCTACAGCTTCTTCAACGCGTTCAACTACACGCCGCCGATCATCGGTTTTTCCAGCAACGGCTGGAAGGACAGCGTGCAGAACATCTCCGATACCCGCGAGTTCGTCTGGAACCTGGCGACGCGTCCGCTGGCCGAGCAGATGAACACCAGCTGCGCGCCGGTCGGACCGGAGGTGGACGAATTCCAGCTGGCGGGCCTGACACCCGCCCCTTCCCGCATCGTTTCGGTGCCCCGGGTACTGGAAAGCCCGGTGAACTTCGAGTGCCGCCTGACCCAGCTGATCCCCTTGCAGGACCTGCAGGGGCGGGAAGTCGGCTCCTGGATGGTGCTGGCGGAAGTGGTCGCGGTGCATATCGAGCGGCGGCTGCTGAAGGACGGCATCTACGACACCGCCGCAGGCCAGCCGATCCTGCGCGGCGGCGGTCCGGCGGACTATTTCGAGATCACTCCGGCCAACCTGTTCAAGATGCGCCGGCCCGGCTGATGCCCGCGGCAATGCCGGGCACGATGGTCGTGGCGTAGTGGCGTAGTGGCGTAGTGGCGTAGTGGCGACCATGTAGCCGATGACCCGCGACAGGAACACCACGGCTTCGAGATCACCCCGGCCGACCTGTTCGAGGTGCGCCAGCCCGGCCCAGGCCTGCCTATTCGGCAGGCGTCGAGGGCCGTTCCTGCTGCGAGTTGCGGCGGTTGCCTACTTCATAGGCATGCCAGCGGTCGGCCAGCATCTGGCGCCAGGCGTCCGCGCGCATGTCGCCGAGCGACGCAGAGTGGGGCCCGCCGGTCGGCTGCCAGGTGACTCCCCAGTCGAGGCTGTAGCTGTGGACGCGGTTCACCAGGCTGACCTGAACCGTCCGCGCCTCAGTGGCGGCGGGTGCAGTGGAGTCGATCCAGGAGATGGTGCGCAGGGTCGTACCCGAACCACGATTCGGATACACAGCTTCGTAACGCCGGTTCGCAAGGCTGGCCACCGGGATGTGCGGCCGAGGCAGCGGGACGCGTCGGAGGTGGCCGGCCGGCACCAGGCGCAAGGCCTGCACCAAGCCCAGCGGCGAACCCACCAGCACCACGTTGCCGCCGAGGAGGTTACGGACGTCGGGCCCTTCCCGCTCGTTGGCCGGGGCGCCCAGCACCCGCACGGCGTCCGGATGGGGCTGGAAGTCGGCATCCGTACGCGCTGTCGCCTGGATGGACGACATGAACCGGCCGAGCAGACCGCCGTAAATCTCCCGATCGTGCGCGTTCTGCAAGCGCCTCAGCGTCTGGACATGACTGACGACCGGGTCGGAAATCAAGGCGTCGATAGGCTGGTACCGGGACGGGATGTATTGCGGCTGGTCGTCCGGGCCGAGCGGTAGGTCCAGCGCCATGCGGATCGCGGTGCGCGCAAGGTCGGTGCTCCATTCGGTCATGACGTCGGCCCGCTCCGGCACGGTCTGGCGCATGTTGTGCACCAGTTGCCTGTAGGCCTCGAGAAAACCGTACAGGGCATAGCCGGCGTTGCGCAGCTGGGCGACTTCACGTTCGCGCCCCGGCTGGTAATTCAGCGCGACCACCATCTCTCCCAAGCGGCGAATCTGCGGCGTTATGGCCGGATTTTGCGGCGGACCGGCTTCTCCGGGTCCCAGGCCGATAGCCCGCTGGCTGACCTCCAGCAGCAGGTTGGGCAAGGACATGCGCATGAAGCGGTAGCTAGATTCGGGCACGTTGCCGTTGACCGGCTCCGGCACCGGGTAATCGCGTCGCCGGCGCAGCGACGCAGTCGCGTTGAAGGTTTCGGCCGGCTCGGCCAGCGCGTTGAGGTCGACCGGCCCGCTTTGGAGGTGGAGCAGGCGCGCCAGGTCGGCGGCGATCGGCAGCCTGCTGTCCCAGGTCAGGTTGAGGTAGGCCGGTGCGATGGCCCGGCTGCGGTCGATGTGAAGACGCCGGTCGGTGAAGTTGCCGTTCGGCGCTGCGAGCGAAGGCGCAATGGCTGGCGGCGGATGGTGGCGGCGCTGGGCAGCTTGCGTGAAAAAGGCTAGCACGTTGGCGCTCCTGGGCGGTGGATGAGTGGAACGTCAGTGTCCGCAAACCCAGGTCCGTTCTTCCGCAGACGATCCGAACCGGCGCACTGCCGCGCGAGTCGGCGCGGCCATGAAAAAAGCCGCCGCCCTGACGGTGCAGCGGCTCGGTGCCGGGAGGCTCAGCGCTGGGCGCCCTGCAGCGCGGCGATGCGCTCTTCGAGCGGCGGATGGGTGGCGAACAGCTTGCCCATGGCGCCGGTGATGCCCATGGCCTCGACCGTCTTGGGCAGTTCGCCGGGCGTCATGCCGCCCAGGCGTTGCAGGGCGGCGACCATCGGCTGGCGGCGGCCCATCAGCTGCGCGGCACCGGCGTCGGCGCGGAACTCGCGCTGGCGCGAGAACCAGGCGACGACGATGGCGGCGGCGAAGCCCAGCACGATGTCGAGCACGATGGTCGTGGCGTAGTAGCCGATGCCGGGGCCCGAGCGTTCCTCGTCGTTCTTGCGCAGGAAGCTGTCGACCATGTAGCCGATGACCCGCGACAGGAACACCACGAAGGTGTTCATCACGCCCTGGATGAGCGTCATGGTGACCATGTCGCCATTGGCGATGTGGGCGACTTCGTGGCCGAGCACCGCCTCGACTTCTTCACGCGTCATGCCCTGCAGCAGGCCGGTCGAAACCGCCACCAGGGCGGAGTTCTTGAAGGCGCCGGTGGCGAAGGCGTTGGGCGCGCCCTCGAACACGCCCACTTCGGGCATGCCGATACCGGCCTTGGTCGCCAGGTTCTGCACCGTCTGCAGCAGCCATGCTTCGTCGGCCGAACGCGGTTCGGTGATGACCTGTACGCCAGAAGACCACTTGGCCATCGGCTTGCTGATCAGCAGCGAGATAAAGGCGCCGCCGAAGCCCATGATGAGCGAGAAGCCCAGCAAGGCGGTGAGGTTGAGGCCGTTGGCCGTGAGATAGCGATTGACGCCGAGGACACTGGCGACGATGCCCAACACCACCATCACGGCGAGGTTGGTGAGGACTAAAAGCGCGATACGTTTCATGGGGGCTCCGAAGGGGAATCTCAAAAAAACCCTGCGCGTGAGAAATGCGGCCGGTGCCGCTGGCTTCAAGTCGCGCTGATTCGCAGATTCGCTGGAGTCGTCTTTTTCTATGCTGCCCTGCGAGGGCGGGTATGGGATCGATGATAGGGGTAAAAGTTCTCAGGTCCGGGGCCCGACGGTGTCGCGACGGGCCCGAAAAACCGCCGGGTCGCGGTAGTAGTCCGCTTGGCTGTTGGCCGGCCACCAACCGGGCACGCCCAGCACCGGCATCGGCGAAAACGGCTTGTTGGCCAGGTGGGCGGCGGGCAGCGTCGATTGCATCCAGGCGTCGACCTGTCCGATGGTGTCGAGGCCCGGCGGAGCGCACAGCACGTGGGCGGTGATGTCCTTGCGCGGCGCCACCAGCTTCTCCAGCAGGGCATGGCCGAACAGCCACATCCGTGCATGGCGCCAGTCGGCGCGGCGAGCGACGAACAGCTGGTGCCAGTCACGCGCCTGCAAGGCCGAGACCAGTTCCGGCGGCGCACTGAAAACCGCGCCGTTCTCGTCGAGCAGGGTGATGGCGTCGCGCAGCGGACCGCGCCGGGAGCCCACGCCGTCCCGCGCGATCGCAGCCGCCTGCAGTTCGTTGAGGTGTCGCTTGGTACGCGGATAGGCGCACCAGACCAGACCGTTGAAAAAATCGTGAAGCGTGTCGCGCGTGGGCACGCTGCGATTGGTGAAGACGAAGCTCTCGTAGGCCGTGCCGGGCGGTTGCTCATGCGCCGGCACGAAGGCCGGCGGCACCCATCCGGCCGGGTCGGGCCGTCGCGCCGCCGCCGCCGCCGTCTCCAATGCGTGGTGCACCGGCCGGCCCGCTTCCAGCGCCCGCCACGCGGCCTGGCCGACATCGGCGACGGGCCGGTACCACGGCGCTGTCCAGTCGGGCTGCGGAAGGCCGTTCGCGAGCAGATGCGACAGGGGGACAGAAGGCACTTTCAGCCTGCCAGGCACCGGTTTGCCGTTTTCAGCCCTGCGCTGCGACGCGGCGCCAGTGCACCGCCTCGCCGGAGCGCAGGCCCTTGAGCTGCGCCTCGCCGAAGGCATAGTGCGCCGGCACGGTCCAGTCTTCCCGGCGCAACTCCACTCGTTGGGTGTTCGGTGCCATGCCGTAGAAGGCCGGCCCGTGCAGGCTGGCGAAACCTTCCAGGCGGTCGAGGCGACCGACCGCGTCGAAGGCTTCCGCATAGAGCTCCAGGGCGACATCGGCCACGTAGCAGCCGGCGCAACCCACGGCGATTTCCTTCAGCGGCGCTGCGTGCGGCGCGCTGTCGGTTCCCAGAAAGTACCGATCGCTGCCACTGGTGGCGGCTTCCACCAGCGCCTGGCGATGGATCTCGCGCTTGAGCACCGGCAGGCAGTAGTAATGCGGCCGGATACCGCCCAGGAACAAGGCGTTTCGGTTGTACAGCAGGTGATGCGGCGTGATGGTGGCCGCGGTGAACGGACCTGCATCGCGCACATAGAGGGCCGCATCGCGGGTGGTGATGTGTTCCATCACGATCTTCAGCTCGGGGAAGTCGCGGCGAAGGGGAATCAGCTTCTGGTCGATGAACAGGGCTTCCCGGTCGAACAGGTCGGTCGCGGGATCGGTGATCTCGCCGTGCACCAGCAAGGGCATGCCGGCTTTCTGCATCGCTTCCAGCGTGGGATAGGCCAGCCGGATATCGGTCACGCCGGCATCGCTGTTGGTGGTGGCGCCCGCCGGGTACAGCTTGAGCGCGACGACGCCGGCTGCCTTGGCACGCACGATTTCCTCGGGCGAGAGGCGATCGGTGAGGTAGAGCGTCATCAGCGGCTCGAAAGAAGCCCCGGCGGGCACGGCCGCCCGGATGCGCTCGCGGTACTCGATCGCCTGCTGCGCCGTGGTGACCGGCGGCCGCAGATTGGGCATGACGATGGCACGCCCGAACTGTGCGGCGGCATGCGCCACGGTGGTCGCCAGCGCCGCGCCGTCGCGCAGATGCAGGTGCCAGTCGTCCGGGCGGATCAGGGATAGGGTCGAGGGGGCGGTTGGAGCGGATTTGGCATCGGTCATGGCGTCGAATTCTCTCATCCGCCGTGCCCGGTTCGCATGGCGCGGCCCCAGGTAAGCACCGATAGCCGCTCTCCTGACGGCGCTCTAGCATCGCTGGCCCCGATCGCGCCCACGCGCCCTTTCTCTTCCGTTTTCCCATGTCCCTGCCCCCCGAGCCCGGCGCCCTGCCGGAAGACTCCGCCCCCCTCCCCGACGAAGACACCCGCGTGCCGCTGGCCCTGGAGGATTGGGCCACCGTCATCGTGATGGCCCTGCTGGCGCTCATCACCTTCGCCAACGTGCTGGTGCGCTATTTCACCAACAGCTCCTTCGCCTGGACCGAGGAGTTCTCGGTGTTCCTGATGATCGTGCTGGCGCTGGTGGGCGGCTCGGCCGCGGTGTCGCGCGACCGGCATATCCGCATCGAATACTTCGCGGAGGCCGGTTCGATGGCGCGGCGCCGCGGGCTGGCGCGGTTCGGCGCCCTGATGGTGGCGCTGCTATTCCTGATCCTCACCGTGACCAGCGTCCGCATGGTCTGGGACGACTACCGCTTCGGCGAGACCTCCCCCGGCATCGGCGTGCCGCAGTGGTGGTATTCCATCTGGCTGCCCCTGATCGCTTTCGGTATCACGCTGCGGGCGCTCGGCCTCTTCGTGCGACGCGGAAAGCAGGCCGCCGAATGATCGCCGCACGGCCTCCCGAAGGCGATCGCCCCCTCGATTTCGCGGGCGTTGGCGTGGGCGTTGGCGTTGGCGTTGGCGCGCGGCGCCGGAGCCTGGGAGCGCATTCATGATCGCGACGCTGCTCTTCACCGCCTTCATCCTGATGATGCTGGCGGGCGTGCCCATCGGCGCGGCGCTGGGCCTGGCCGGCGCGGCAGCCATCGCCCTGGCCAACGCCGGGTCGCAATGGTTCGGCCTGCTGGCGGTGCCGCAGAACTTCTATGCGGGCCTGGGCAAGTACCCGCTGCTGGCGATCCCGATGTTCGTGCTGGTCGGCTCCATCTTCGACCGCTCCGGCGTGGCGCTGCGGCTGGTGAACTTCGCCATCGCCATCGTCGGGCGCGGCCCGGGCATGCTGCCGGCGGTGGCGATCATCGTGGCGATGTTCCTCGGCGGCATCTCCGGCTCGGGACCGGCCAACGCGGCAGCGGTGGGCGGCGTGATGATCGCGGCGATGTCACGCGCGGGTTACCCGAAGGCGTTCTCGGCCAGCGTCGTCGGCGCGGCGGCGGCCACCGACATCCTGATCCCGCCCTCGGTCGCCTTCATCGTGTATTCGGTGCTGGTGCCGGGCGCCTCGGTGCCGGCGCTGTTCGCCGCCGGCATGATTCCCGGCTTGCTGGCGGGCGTGGCACTGATCGTGCCCGCAGTGTGGATGGCCCGCAGCCATGGCATGGGCGCCCTCGAGTCCTCCCTGCCGCGCCCACCCTTCTGGAAGAGCCTGCGCGAAGCGGTATGGGGCCTGGCCGCGCCGGTGCTGATCCTCGGCGGCATGCGCGCCGGCTGGTTCACGCCCACCGAGGCCGCGGTGGTGGCAGTGTTCTACGGCCTGTTCGTGGGCATGGTCATCCACCGGACCATCCGCGTGCGCCACCTGTTCGGAATCCTGCGCGAATCGGGCGAGCTCTCTGCGGTGATCCTGCTGGTGGTGTCGCTGGCGGGCATCTTCGCGTACTCGCTTTCCACCCTGGGAGTGATCGACCCGATCACCAACGCCATCGTCAATTCCGGCCTGGGCGAATACGGCGTGCTGTCGCTGCTGATCCTGATGCTGATCACCGTCGGCATGTTCCTCGACGGCGTTTCCATCTTCCTGATCTTCGTGCCGCTGCTCTGGCCGATCGTGCAGCACTACCACTGGGACCCGGTGTGGTTCGGCGTGATCCTCACCCTCAAGGTCGCGCTGGGCCAGTTCACGCCGCCGCTGGCCGTCAACCTGATGGTCTCCTGCCGCATTGCCGGCGTGCGCATGGAAGAAACCGTGCGCTGGGTCGGCTGGATGCTGTTCGCGATGTTCCTGGTGATGGTCGCGGTCATCGCCTTCCCGCAGCTCGCACTGTGGCTACCCGCACGGCTCGGCTACTAGACACACTTTCCATTCCATTCCAACAAAGGAGACTCACCATGACCTTTCGCCGTTCCATCCTCGCCATGGCCTTCGCCGCCACCAGCTTCGGGCCGTCCTTCGAAGCCGCCGCGCAACAGGTTCCGGCCAACTACAAGCCCGAATACCGCATGTCGCTGGTGCTGAGCCCGGCCTACCCCTGGGGCAAGGGCGGCGAGATCTGGGCCAACCTGGTGAAGGACCGCACCCAGGGCCGCATCAACATCAAGCTGTACCCCGGAACCTCCCTCGTGCAGGGCGACCAGACCCGCGAATTCACCGCCTTGCGCCAGGGCGTGATCGACCTCGCCGTCGGCTCCACCATCAACTGGTCGCCGCAGGTCAAGCAGCTGAACCTGTTCGCCCTGCCCTTCCTGATGCCCGACTTTTCCGCCATCGACGCGCTGACGCAGGGCGACGTCGGCAAGGACATCTTCGCGGCGGTCGACAAGGCCGGCGCGCTGCCGCTGGCCTGGGGCGAGAACGGCTTCCGCGAGATCAGCAACGGCAAGCGCGCCATCCAGGCGCCCGAAGACCTGAAGGGCATGAAGATCCGGGTCGTCGGCTCGCCGCTGTTCCTGGAAACCATGACCGCCCTCGGCGCCAACCCCACGCAGATGAGCTGGGCCGATGCCCAGCCCGCGCTCGCCAGCGGTGCGGTCGACGGGCAGGAGAACCCGATGGCGGTCTACATGGCCGCCAAGCTGCACACCGTCGGCCAGAAGTACCTGACGCTGTGGGGCTATGTGGCCGATCCCCTGATCTTCGTGGTCAACAAGGACGTGTGGGCCAGCTGGACGCCGGCCGACCAGGCCATCGTGAGGCAGGCCGCCATCGACGCCGGCAAGGAGCAGATCGTCATCGCACGCAAGGGTCTGGTCGAGGCCGACAAGCCACTGGTGAAGGAGCTCACCGGCCTGGGCGTCACCGTGACGCAACTCACGCCTGCGCAGCACGACGCGTTTACCAAGGCAACCAAGCCGGTGTACGACAAGTGGAAGGCCACCGTGGGCGCCGACCTGGTGGCCAAGGCCGAAAGGGACATCGCCGCCCGCAAGAAGTAATCGGTCTGCGCCAGTAAAAACGCCCCGCGATGCGGGGCGTTTTTACTGGGAGCAAGCGAGCTCAGTGCTGCAGGATCTTGTTGAGGAAATCCTTGGTACGCGGCTGGCGCGCATCGCTGTTGCCGAAGAAGTCTTCCTTGGTGCAGTCCTCGAGGATGCGGCCGCCGACGTCGATGAAGATCACCCGGTTGGCCACCTTGCGCGCAAAACCCATCTCGTGCGTCACGACCATCATGGTCATGCCTTCCTTGGCCAGCGTGACCATCACGTCCAGCACTTCGCCGACCATTTCCGGGTCGAGCGCGGAAGTGGGCTCGTCGAACAGCATCACGTTCGGATCCATGGACAGCGCTCGGGCAATGGCCACGCGCTGCTGCTGGCCGCCGGAAAGCTGGCCGGGGAACTTGTCCTTGTGCGCCATCAGGCCCACGCGGTCGAGCATCTTCAGGCCGCGCGTCTTGGCTTCGTCGGCGCTGCGGCCCAGCACCTTGATCTGCGCGATGGTCAGGTTCTCGGTGACCGACAGGTGCGGAAACAGCTCGAAGTGCTGGAACACCATGCCGACCTTGCTGCGCAGCTTGGGCAGGTTGGTCTTGGGGTCGTGCAGCGGAATACCGTTGACGGTGATCTCGCCCTTCTGGAAAGGCTCCAGGGCGTTCACGGTCTTGATCAGCGTGGACTTGCCCGAACCCGAGGGTCCGCACACCACCACCACGTCGCCCTTGTTGATGTTGACCGAGCAGTCGTTGAGCACCTGCACCGGGCCGTACCACTTGGAGACGTTCTTGATTTCGATCATTTTGTCGGACATGTTCTTTCTCCTGATCAGCGGATGATGGCGATCTTCTTGTGCAGCTGTTTGACCGAATAGGACAGCGCGAAGCAGATTGCAAAGTAGATGACGGCGGCCAGCAGGTAGGCCTCGATCGGACGACCGTAGTTCTTGCCCGCGGTCTCGAAGCCCTTGAGCATGTCGTAGGCGCCGATGGCATACACCAGCGAGGTGTCCTGGAACAGCACGATGGTTTGCGTCAGCAGCACCGGCAGCATGTTGCGGAAGGCCTGCGGCAACACGATCAGGCGCATGTTCTGGCCGTACGACATGCCGACCGCCATGCCGGCGTTGACCTGTCCGCGCGAGACCGACTGGATACCCGCACGCATGATCTCGCTGAAGTACGCGGCTTCGAAGGCGATGAAGGTGACGTAGGCCGACACCTCAGCGCCGATCGGCCGGCCGATCATGAAGGGCACCAGCAGGAAGAACCACAAAATCACCATCACCAGCGGAATGCTGCGCATGCCGTTGACGTAGAAGGTGGCCGGGGCCGCCAGGATGGTCTTGCCCGACAGCCGCATCAGCGCGAGCACCGTGCCGAAGAGGATGCCGCCGATGGTCGCCACCACCGTCAGGGTCAGGCTGAAGCCGATGCCCTTCAGGATGAAGTTGTTGATGACGTCCCAGTTGTAGAACGAAAAGTCGAGATTCAACATCAGTGGCCTCCGCCGCTCGCTGCGACCAGGCCCGGGATCCGGGTGCGCTTTTCGATGAACGCCATGATTCGGTTGATGGCGAAGGCCGAGACGATGTACAGCGCGGTCACGCCGAAATAGATCTCGATGGGACGCGAGGTTTCCTCGCCCACCTGGATGGCGAACCAGGTCAGTTCGGTCACCGAGACGGCGAACGCCACCGAGGAGTTCTTGAAGATGTTCATCGCCTCGCTGGTGAGCGGCGGGATGATGATGCGGAAGGCCATCGGCAGCAGCACATAGCGGTAGTACTGCACGGTGGTGAAGCCTACGGCCATGCCGGCGTAGCGCTGGCCGCGCGGCAGCGTCTGGATGCCGGAGCGGACCTGTTCTGCCACCCGGGCCGACGTGAAGAAGCCCAGCGCCAGCACCACCAGCACGAAGCTCGAGAGGCTCTTCATGGCCGGGATGAATGCCGGCACCACGTGGTACCAGAGGAAGATCTGCACCAGGAGCGGAACGTTGCGGAAGGCCTCGACCCACACCGTGCCCAGGCGGACCAGCCAGGGGCTGTCGGGCAAGGTACGCAGGATGCCGATGAGCGTGCCCGCGACCAGCGCCAGCACCAATGCGAGCAAGGCGACGGATACCGTCCAGCCCCAGCACGAAAGCATCCACTGCCAATAGGTCGGGTCAGCCCCGCCCGGGTCTCGCAGAAAGACCTCCCAGTCCCAACTCGATCCCATCGAGCGCTCCTTATTTTCGATTCAAGAAACCTGGTGCGCGAGGCACCGCTAACAAAGCTTGCAAACAAAAAGCGCCCGCTGTCTTGGGCGGGCGCTTGCAGCATCTGGCGAATTTTCGCTTATTGCTGCGTGTACTCTTCCTTGGGCTTGTCGTTCAGGTTCGCCCAGGCTGCCTTGGTCGCGGCCGACAACGGCAGGCCGACTGCGGTGTTGGTCGGTGCGATCGGCTGCAGGAACCACTTGTCGTAAAGCTTGGCGATTTCGCCCGACTTCACCTGTGCGGCGATGCTGTCGTTGACTGCCTTCTTGAAGGCCGGGTCGTCCTTGCGGATCATGATGGCGATCGGCTCGACGGAAAGCACGTCCGAGAGGATCTTGAAGTCCTTCGGAGCCTTCGACTTGCTGATGTTGCCGGCCAGGATCTGGCCGTCCATCACGAAGGCGTCGGCACGGCCGGACTCCAGCAGCAGGAAGCTGTCGGCGTGGTCCTTGCCGGTGACTTCCTTGAAGTCGACGCCGCTGGCGCGCTTGTTCTGGCGCAGCAGCTGGACCGAGGTGGTGCCGGTGGTGGTGGCGACGGTCTTGCCGGACAGATCGGCGATCGACTTGATCGGCGAGTTTGCCTTGACCGCGATACGCACTTCTTCGACGTACAGGGTGTTGGCGAAGGCGACTTCCTTCTGGCGCGAGGCGTCGTTGGTGGTCGAGCCGCATTCCAGGTCGACCGTGCCGTTCTTGACGAGCGGGATGCGGTTGGCGGAGGTGACGGGCTGGTACTTGATCTCCAGCGAACTCAGGCCCAGCGTACGGCGCAGGTCCTTGATGATGTTTGCACAGACTTCGTAGTGAAAACCGGTGTACACGCCGTTGCCCAGCGTATAGGCCAGGGCACCGGAGGATTCACGCACGCCCTGGGTGATGGAACCCGAGGACTTGATCTTTGCCAGCGTGTCGTTGCTCTGGGCCATGGCGCCGGTGGCGGCTGCCAGGATGGCGAGCGTCAACAGTTGCTTCTTCATGCGTACTCCTAGAAAAGAAAGCGGATCGAAAAAATGCATCATGCAGTAGCGATTAGGCGTTACGCCCCACTTTTGGTGCATTGGGGCGAACTCTCATCCTAATGGGTGAGAAAGCAGCCTTCGTGCCTGAAAAAGTCACGCAATGCTACATGTGCAAGCCTGCACGGCCGGCAATGTAGAGGGCCGAGTGGGCGCTAGCCAATGCCGTTTAGCTTAAACGTTATGCAGAATCGTCATGAGCGCGCACCGACTGGTGCGACGCCAAGTAGTTCCACAGCGCATCGGCCACCCGTTTGCCGGCCGCACGACCGATCCGGCTCCCCGTTCTGGTGCGTGCGCCGGCCTCCTTGGGTTGGGGCGGGCGCTCGCGGTAGGCGCGGATTTCCAGTTCCACCGAAAGATCGGTGCGGTCCGCCGGCGCCGCGCTGACCAGCCGTCGGCTGCGCAGCTCGCGGCGCACCGCGCTGTGCGGCAAAAACGCCACGCCGTGGCCTTCGAGTGCCATGGCCTTGAGGCCTTCGGCCATGTCTGTTTCATAGACACGGTCGAGGTGAATCGCGGTGCCCGAATGTTTGACCAGGTCTTCGACCACCCGCCCCAGGTAGGCGCCGGGCGCATAGCCGAGATACGGCAGCGGCTGCCCGCTGCGTCCGGGCAGCAGGTACATGGCCTGCCCGGACGCGTCCGGGCGCACGAACGGCGCGACGGTCTCCGCACCGAGGCTCACCATTTCGTAGCGGTCGGGGTCCAGCTGAAAAGGCTGGTCGACGTGGTGGTACGCCACCAGCACGTCGCAGCTGCCCTCGATCAGGCGCAACACCGCGTCGTGCACGTTGAGTGCGATGAGACGGCTCTTGATGGGACCGAAGCCGTTCCGCAAGGCGGTGAGCCACGTCGGGAAGAAGGTGAACGCGAGCGTGTGCGGCACCGCGAATTCGATGACGTCCTTGCCCGCCGCCGTGTGCCCGCGCAGCATGGCCCGGGTGGCCTGCAGCGCCTGCAGCACTTCCAGCGACTGGGCGTGCAGGGTTTCGCCCGCGGGCGTCAGCCGGGTGGGATACGAACTGCGGTCGACCAGATCGGTGCCGGCCCAGGCTTCCAGCGCCTGGATGCGCCGCGAAAACGCCGGCTGGGTCACGTGCCGCAGCTGGGCGGACCGGCTGAAGCTGTGCGTTTCAGCCAGGCTGACAAAGTCCTCGAGCCACTTGGTTTCCATGGCGGGATTATGAAAGCTGCGTCGGCACGCGGTCTCAGATGGCCGACACCACTCCGCGGCCGCTGAAATGGCCGCCCGCGTTGGCCAGGAACCGATCGATGGTGTTCTGCACGGCTTCCGGCGAACGGCCGCCGATATGCGGACTGATGACCACCTGGTCGAGCCCGACCAGCGGCAGCGGCGGCCTGGGTTCGCTCTCGTACACGTCCAGCCCGGCGCCGGCGATTTCGCCGGCCTGCAAGGCGGCTGCCAGGGCTTCGGTATCGACCACGCTGCCGCGCGAGATGTTCACCAGGTAGCCGGCACTGCCGATGGCCCGCAGGATGTCCGCGTCGACCGCGTGATGGGTCGCTGCGCCGCCGGGCGCCGCCACCACCAGCACGTCGCACCAGGCGGCCAATTCGACCAGCGATCCGAAGTAGGTGTAGGGCGATTCATCGCGCCGCGTGCGGCTGAAGTAGCCGACTTCCATGTCGAAGCCACGACCGCGCCGGGCGATCTTGTTGCCGATGGCGCCGAGGCCCATAATGCCGAGCCGTTTCCAGGCCAGTTGCGGCAGCATGGGCAGGCTGTCCCGGTCGGTGCCGTCGCGTGCGGCGCGGTCGTTTTGGGGCACCTTGCGCACGGCGGCCAGCAACAGCGCGAAGGCCTGGTCCGCGACCACGTCGGCGTTGGTCCCGGCGCCGTTGGCCAGGGCGATACCGCGCGTGCGGGCGTGTTCGGTCTGCACCTTTTCGTAGCCGACGCCGAGCGTGCAGACCAGCGACAGCCGGGGCATCGCGTCGATCTCGGCTGCGGTCAGGCCGACGGTGCCGATGGTCAGCACCGCGTCGATCTCCGCGCCTCGCCCGGCGATGGCCTGCTGGCGTTCGGCCGGTGTCGGTGCATACACCACGGTGTAGTGCGCTTCGATCTGGGCACGCTGAGGCTCGGCCAGCACGGTGATGATCAGGACGACGGGTTTCATGCTGCGGGTGTCTCCAACTCGGATAAGGAAAAAAAGGTTCGGACGGGCGTCAGGCGGGCTCGTTGTTCTGCTGCAGCGCCCACATGCGGGCATACACGCCGGCGGACGCCAGCAGTTCGACATGGGTGCCGCGCTCGACGATGCGGCCGGCCTCCATCACCAGGATCTGGTGGGCGTCTGCGATGGTGGACAGCCGGTGCGCGATGACCAGCGCCGTCTTTCCGGCCGCCGCGCTGTGCAGCTCGCTCTGGATGGCGCGTTCGTTGGCCGAATCCAGCGCCGAGGTGGCCTCGTCGAAGATCAGCACCGGCGGATTCTTGAGCAGGGTGCGTGCAATGGCCACCCGCTGCTTCTCCCCACCGGACAGCTTCAGGCCCCGTTCGCCGTCCGGGGTGTCGTAGCCCTGCGGAAGTGCGGAGATGAAGCCGTGAATGCGCGCGGCGCGGGCCGCCTCTTCGATCTGCGCCTGGCTCGCACCGGGCCGGCCGTAGCCGATGTTGTAGCCGATGCTGTCGTTGAAGAGCATGGTGTCCTGGGGCACGATGCCGATGGCTTGCCGCACGCTCGACTGGGTGAGCTGCCGCAGGTCTTGCCCGGCGATGCGGATGTGGCCGCCATCGACGTCGTAGAAACGGTAGAGCAGGCGTGCCAGCGTCGACTTGCCGGAGCCCGACGGACCGACCACCGCCACGGTGCGGCCGGCCGGAATCTCGAAGCTCACGCCATGCAGGATGGGGCGTGACGGGTGGTATGCGAAATCGACGTTGTCGAACACCACCGAAGCGCCCTGCGCCGGCACCGCCAGGGCCGTGGCGCCCGGCGCGTCGGCGATCTCGCGCGACTGCTCCAGCAACAAGAACATGCGGTCCAGGTCGGTCAGGCTCTGCTTGATCTCCCGGTAGATCACGCCCAGGAAACCCAGGGGGATATACAGCTGGATCATGAAGGCGTTGACCATTACCAGGTCGCCCAGCGTCATGCGGCCGGCGGCCACGCCCTCGGTAGCACGCCAGAGCATGCCGACCAGGGCCACGGCGATGATGAACTGCTGGCCGCCGTTGAGCAGCGACAGCATCTTCTGGCTCTTGACCGCCGCCGCCCGATAGCGCTCCAGGTTCTCGTCGTAGCGTCGCGCCTCGAAGTCTTCGTTGTTGAAATACTTCACCGTTTCGTAGTTCAGCAGCGAGTCGATGGCGCGGCTGTGGGCAGACGAATCCAGCTCGTTCATGCGGCGCCGGAATTTGGTGCGGTACTCGGTCAGGCTGACGGTGAAGGCGATGTAGACCACCAGCGCCGACGCAGTGATCACGGCAAACCACACGTCGAATTTGACGGCCAGGAGCGTCAGCACCAGCACGACCTCTATCAGCGTGGGCACGATGCTGTAGAGCGAATACGACACCAGCGACTGCACGCCGCGCGTTCCACGCTCGATATCGCGTGTCATGCCGCCGGTCTGGCGCTCCAGGTGAAAGCGCAAGGACAGCGCGTGCAGGTGACGGAACACCTCCAGCGAAATGCTGCGCGACGCGCCCTCGGTGGCCTTGGCGAAGACCAGCTCGCGCAGCTCGGTGAACAGCGAGGTGGACAGCCGCAGCAAGCCGTAACCCACCAGCAGCGCCACCGGTACCACCAGCACCGCCTGCAGGCCCACGGAGCCGGGCGTCATGCGGTCCACCAGCGTCTTGAGCAGCAGCGGCACGCCGACGTTGGCGAACTTGGCCGCCACCATGAAGGCCAGCGCCGCCGCCACGCGCCACTTGTATCGCCAGAAATACGGCAGCAGCCGGCCGAGGGTCTGGAGATCCGAACGGCGCGCGGACGCTGCGGCGTTCGATGGTGCCTGGGGGTGGATTGGGGTCGACCGGGATGCCGCCTCGCCGTAACTTCTCATCGTGTGGCCGGACAATGGCGTCCGTCTGGCTTTCTGTTATCTGGTTTTATGTTCAAGCAGGAGATTGTGCCCATGACCGACTCGCGCATGCCCCACGGGGTTGCTTTGCCCACCGACAAGGAACTGGTGCTGAAGGTGACGCCGCGCCCGTCGGATTGCAACCTCAACGGCGACATCTTCGGCGGCTGGGTGATGGCGCAGGTGGATATCGCCGGCTCCATCATTCCGGCCCGCTACACGCGCGGCCGCATGGCGACCGTCGCGGTGAAGGAGTTCATCTTCAAGCAGCCGGTGCGCGTCGGCGACATCCTGTCCTTCTTCGGCCAGGTACTGCGGGTGGGCACCACGTCGGTCACGGTCGGGGTGGAAGTGTTCGCCGAACGGTTTACCGACCAGGGCCGGTACGTCAAGGTGACCGAGGCCACGCTGACCTACGTGGCCATCGACGAAACCGGCCGGCCGCGGCAGCTGCCCAGCACCGACGGCCGCGTGCCGGCGCCCTCCCCCGCGCTCTAGAGCGCCGAGAAATCCGGCCTGCGTTTTTCCATGAACGCGGCAAAGGCCTCCAGCGCCGCCGGCGACTGCACCAGCCGGGCGAAGGCGTCGATCTCCTCGCCGATGCGCTGCTGCACCGGTTGCGCCGTGCCGAGCTTCAGCAGGCGCTTGGTCTCCACCAGCGAAGCCAGCGGCTTGGCCGCCAGCTTGCGCGCCTGGGCCGCGGCGATGCCCGAAGCCTCGCTCGGCGGCACCACGCGGTTGACCAGGCCCACTTCCAGCGCGGCTTCGGCCATGAAAGGCTCACCCAGCAGCAACGCTTCGGCGGCCCGGTGGTAGCCGAACATCTGCGTCGCCAGCAGGCTGGAGCCGGCCTCGGGGCACAGGCCCAGGTTGACGAAAGGCATCGAGAAGGCCGCGTTGTCCCCGGCGTATACCAGGTCGCAATGAAACAGCAGGGTCGTGCCGATCCCGACTGCCGGGCCGCATACCGCCGCCAGCAGCGGCTTGGGAAAGGCCGCGATCGTGCGCATGAAGCGGAACACCGGCGCATCGGCACCGGCGGGCGGTGACTCGACGAATTCGCCGATGTCGTTGCCCGCCGAAAACACCGTCTCGCTGCCCTGCAGCACCGCCACGCGCACCGCCGGGTCGCCGGCCGCGGCGTCCAGGGCGTCCGACAGGGCCGCGTACATCGTGCGGGTGATCGAGTTCTTGCGGTCGGGACGGTGCAGCGTCAGCGTGAGAACGCCGGCTTCGGTATGACTGAGGATGTCGCTCATGGTGTGTCGTCTGGAGGATGTGGCGACCGAGTCTATGCGCTCGGTCGGCGGTCAGTCGCGGTAATAGACCAGCTGGTGGGTCGTCGTCAGCACCGTGCCGGCGGCGTTCCAGAGCTGGGCGCGCTGGTCGAAGAAACCGTGGCGGAATTCCTGGCCGCGGGCTTCGCCCAGCAATGGCCCGCTGCCGGTGGCGTCCAGCACCTGCTGGTCGGCGTGGAAGTACACGGTGATCGACACCGTGCCCGCGGGCGTGCGATGGGCGCGGCGGCGCCAGACCCGCGGATAGAACAGGTCGCTCATCGCGGCCAGCGCCAGGAAATCGATCGGTCGCGGAGGCAGGTCGCGCATCCAGACGCGGCTGACGCTGTCGGGCGCTTCAACGCCGTTCCAGGTGGCGGGCAGGTCGCCTTCGACCAGGCGCAGGTCGTAGCGCTCGCTCCAGCCGAATCCGGCAACCGGCTCCCGCATGGACAAGGTCTCCGGTGCCGGGACGGATGGCATCGGCAGCTCGGTGGTGCGCCAGGTGTCGCGCCGCACCGCCGTGACAGCGGTGCCGGTCGCCACGGTCACCGGCTGCCCGGCGGCGTCGGGCTGGGTCAGCGACATCACCCAATGCTGGGACGAGCGGTTGGTGCGCGCCGGCCGGGCCTCCAGCAGAAAAGGGGCATCCGCCAGCGGCGCGGCGTAATTGACGGTCAGTGCGGCCGGTTCGCCGATGCGATCGGGGTGCTGCAGCACCGCCCGCAGCAACGTCGCTGCGGTGGTGCCGCCGAACGGACCGACCATGTTCCAGTACAGGCGGCTCGGCGAGCCCCGCCAGTGATGCGGGCCGGCAGGTTGCAGGCCGGTCGAGATATCGAAGGGATGGTCGGTGGCCGCCTCGGGCCGGGAAGATGAATCACGGGACATGCCGCGATTAAAAACGAAAGCGGCCCGAAGGCCGCTTTTTCACTGGATCAGAGCATCGCCGCCAAACTGGCATCGAGGTGCTCCGAGGGCATGCGCCGGAAACCGGAGCGCGCGAATCGCTGCAGACGGCCGACCGCGAAAGCGCTCAGGACCGAAGCCCGTACCGACGCATCGCCCGAGGGCGCGCCGGCTTCTTCGCTGCCCCCCGCACCGCCCCGCAATGCCTGGCGCAAGGCCGCCTCGAACTTGTCGAAGAACAGGTTCATGCGCTGTTGCAGGCGTTCGTTTTCGAAGACCAGCGCGTCGCCGACCATGACGCGGGTCATGCCGGGATTTTTTTCCGCGAACTGCAGCAGCATGGCCACCAACAGGCCGGCCTGCGCCTGACCGTTCTCGTTGCGTTCGCCGATCTGGTTGACCAACGTGAAGACGGACTGTTCGATGAACTCGATCAAGCCCTCCAGCATCTGCGCCTTGCTGGCGAAATGCCGATAGAGCGCAGCCTCGCTGACGTCCAGCCTGGCGGCCAGTGCGGCGGTGGTGACGCGCTCCGCGCCGGGCTTTTCGAGCATGTCGGCCAGCGCGCGCAATATCTGCACACGCCTTTCGCCAGGCTTGGGTCGCTTGCGCGTGCCGGTTGCGGGAACATCCGCGGATTGCGGCTCTTCGGTGGAATTCAATGCGGCCTCGGACATAGCTGTAACCGTGCGTAATCTTTGTTCATTCTCGCACGGGTTTGCCCGAGACGGGCATTAATCGTCTCGTTTCAGTGCATCAATGTGAGCGAATCATGGTTCCGAAAGCCTGGTCGGTCAGGATTTCAAGCAACAGGGCGTGCGGAACCCGGCCGTCGATGATGTGGACCGAGTTGACGCCGCTGCGCGCCGCGTCGAGGGCGCCCTCGATCTTGGGCAGCATGCCGCCGGAGATGGTGCCGTCCGCGAACAGGTCGTCGATTTCGCGGGCGCTGAGGTCGGTCAGCAATTCGCCGCTCTTGTTGAGCACGCCGGGCGTATTGGTCAGCAGCAGCAGTTTTTCAGCCTGCAGCACCGTCGCCAGCTTGCCGGCCACAACATCCGCGTTGATGTTGTAACTCTCGTTTTCCTCGCCGAAGCCCAGCGGGCTGATGACCGGGATGAATTGGTCGTCCTGCAGGGCCTTCACCACCGAGGGGTCGATGGAGACGATATCGCCCACCTGCCCCACATCGTGGAATTTCGTCGGGTCGTCGCGGTCGGGCAGGCGGAGTTTTTGCGCGCGGATCAGGCCGCCGTCGCGGCCGGTCAGGCCGACCGCCTTGCCGCCTGCCTGGTTGATGAGGCCGACGATGTCCTGCTGCACCTCGCCGGCCAGCACCCATTCGACGACTTCCATGGTTTCGGAGTCGGTGACTCGCATGCCCTGGACGAACTCACCCTTCTTGCCCAGCCGTTTCAGGGCGGTCTCGATCTGCGGTCCGCCGCCGTGGACCACCACCGGGTTGATGCCCACCAGCTTGAGCAGCACCACGTCTTCTGCGAAATCGGCCTGCAGGGCGGGGTCGGTCATGGCGTTGCCGCCGTACTTGATGACCATGGTCTTGCCATGGAAGCGACGGATGTAAGGCAGCGCCTGGGCGAGGATTTCGGCCTTGTCGCGGGGGGCGATCGATTCGAGGTTGTCCATGGATGTGTCGAAAAGAAGGAGAGTTAGTAAATGTCGTGGACCTAGAAGCGTAACCAGCTTGGAACCTTGAAACGCACGATCATCAGATAGGCACCGACATAGGCGAGCACAAAAAGCAGGCTGCAGATGGCGAGCGCGAGGGTGTTTCGCCAAAGAAGCATCGCCGGGACGATGGAGCACGCGGACAACATCCACAGATAGGGGGCGGTCTTGTTATTGCGCGCCAGCAGTCTTCGGTCGTCGTCGTCGAGGAAGACCGGGCGCACCAGGCGACGGAAGATGAGTTGATGAAAATGCAGCCGGTCAGCCGTCCCCGGCGATTGACCGCGTGCCATCTTGCGGTAGATTGAAAACAGCGTCTCGCAGACCGGATACACCAGCAGAAGGATGGGAAACCACGGTGACACGGCACGGTGCCGCTGCACCAGCGCCACGCAGGCGACGGCGATCACCATGCCCCACACATAGGCACCACCGTCGCCGGCGAAAATCTTGCCACGCGGGTAGTTGAAGACCAGGAAACCGCCGGTGGCGCCTGCCAGGCAGAGCACCATGGCGGCCAGCTGCCGATCGCCCACCTGCAGTGCGACATGCGAGATCGCCAGGCAGGTCAGCACCGCCACGGTTCCAGCCAAGCCGTTGTAGCCGTCGATCAGGTTGAAGGCGTGCGGCAGGCCTCCGATGGCGAACACCGCGAACAGGATGCCGAAAATCGGCCAACTGGTCAGCAAGGGGTCGAGCCAAGCCATGTCGGTGCGTTGTATCGACAGTCCGAAAAAATAGCAGAACAGTGCGGCCGAGCCAAGCGTCAGCGCCAGCCGCTGCGTCACCCGCACTTTTTGGGTTACGTCCTCTACGATGCCGGCCACCATGGCCGGGAGCAGGCACAGCAGCGCGGTAAGGGCGCCCGCGCCGCTCCAGCGCAAATAGAAGAGATCGCCAGGGATGAAGCCAGCGATCAACCAGCCTGCGGCCAGGCCCGACAGGATGCCCGCGCCGCCCAGGCGCGGAACGTCGCCGCTATGGAAGCGCTGGGGCAGGTCGGCGGCATACTGTCTCGCATGGCGGCGCGCACGCCGCACCAGCACGAACACGCAGATGGCAGCGGTCAGGAAACTAAGAACGATGAGAGTGATCATTGAAAAGGCGGTTGCGAAAGACCGCAGACGAAATTAGACCATGACGGTTTCCAGGGAAAAGATCAAACCGCTGACCGTTTCGATCGTCAGTCATGGGCAATGGGCACTGACACGCCCCCTGCTGGAACAACTCGACCGCTTCTGCCATGCGTGGATCGAAAAGGTGGTGCTTACGCTGAACCTGCCGGAAGCCATCGAAATCGATTCGGGCTGGCGCTTCGCGGTCGAACGCATCGACAACCGTGTTCAGCAGGGTTTCGGCGCTAACCATAACCAGGCGTTCGCGCGCTGCGCCACTCCCTGGTTCCTGGTGTGCAACCCCGATATCCGCCTGGACCGGGACGCCGTTGGCGAATTGCTGGCGCTGGCTACAGGCCATGCCGGCCTGCTGGCGCCCCGCATCCAGGAACCCGGCAAGCGCGAGCCCGAACCCTACCGCGCGCTGCTCACTCCGTGGGAGCTGCTGCGAAAGCGATTGCCGGGCTGGCAACCGCCGCCGAATCCCAGATGGGTGGCGGGCATGTTCATGTTGCTGCGCGCACCGGCGTACCGGCAGGTCGGTGGCTTCGACGAACGCTTCTTCATGTACTGCGAAGATTTCGATCTGTGCATCCGGCTGGAACAGGCCGGCTGGCCGGTGCTGGCGGCGCACGCCGTGGTGGTGATCCATGAAGCGCAGCGCGCCAGCCATGGAGACCGCAGGCACCTATGGTGGCATATGTCGAGCCTGGCGAGGACCTGGATGTCGGCTGCGTTCTGGCGGGCGCTGCTGCGGCCCGGGCCACCTCAGCGATAGAGCTTGCGCAGAAGTTTTAGCCCGGGCAGCTTGAGAGCGGAGGCTGCAAGCCGGAGCATGGGGCGAAAACCGCTTCGCAGAATCCAGCCGATCATGCGAAGGCGCAGCACGTAGAGCCGGTCGATGCGCGGACTCGCCGCCAGCAGGTCGATGTAGCCGCTCAGCATCCGATTCATCTCGGTGCGAGTCTCGTGCGTGCCTTTAAGCGCCTGCATGGTGCACTGCTCGATGAAAGGGCCACCGAAACGCGGTATCAGGCAGTCGCGCAGGTAATAACGCGAGCGCAGCGGCTCGTCCGGGAACATCTCCACCATCTTCCGGAAGTAACGGTAGCGGCTACGGATCATGGTCAGCCCGTACGAAGTGCTGGCTCCATGAATGCACCAGACGGTCACGCACTTGTCGAGAAAATGGTTGCTGAACCCCGCGCGGAAGATGCGCAGGAAAAGATCGTCGTCCTCATAGCCTCGGAACTGCGTGTCGAAGCCACCGATGGCCTCGAAGGCGCGGCGCGAAATGATGGCGGCCGAGGGCAGCACGAACATGTCGTGGCGCAGCATGTCGACCACGCTGCGTTTGGGATGTTGCCCGGCCTGGCCGTGCAACATCCCTTGCAGCACGATTCGTCCTGCCGCGTCGGCTTCATAGAGATCGGCGTATACAAACCCCAGCAATGGGTCCTCCGGCGGTATGGCGCCAGCCAGGTCCTCGATATGGCGGGGTAGATAAAAGTCGTCCTGGTCAAGGAAGCAGATATAGGAAGCGCTGCTGGCGGCCACACCGGCATTGCGCGCGGCGCCCTGCCCTGCGTTGGACTGCGTCACGATGGTGATCGGATAACGATCGGCCAGAACGGTCAGCGCAGCAAGTTCCTCTGGCTGCGAACCGTCATTCACCACCACCACCTCGCAGGCCGGCACCGACTGCGTGAAGACGCTGCGCAGTGCCCGTTCGATGGTATCGGCGCCATTGAAGAACGCGATCACCACCACCACGCTGGCGGCTGGGGAGGGCTGGGTCTGAAGATCGGTCATGTCAATGGAAAAAGGCCTGCGCAAAACGAATGAAGACAATTCATGGCGACTCGAAGAGATCCTGCACGATGGCCTGGAGCGGCCGGCTGAAACGGCGATAGCCACCAGACATGATTTCACGGGCAATCGGTCCCAGCCGCGCCATCCGGTCGGCAGGCAGGTCTGCGCGGTAGCGCTGATGCGCCAGCTTCGCACTTACCTTCGCGATGGTATCGGCCGCCACGCGTGTCCGCAGCGACAGCAATCGGTGCAGCAGCAACTCGACCTTGCGTGCGCGCTGCCCGTAGCGGCGGCCCCGTGGCCGCAGGGCCAGCCGCAGTTTCTCTGCCAGGCTGTAACGGCGAGCGCCGATCTGGTTGCTGGCGTGCTGGCGGTAATCAATCAGGCCTTCTTCCAGCACGTCGATCGTGCCGACCGCAGTCGCCACCAGCGCCAGCCATTCGTCGTGCACCCATTCCGGCGGGAACGGCAGGGCTGGCTTCAGCAACTCGCGGCGCAGCATCGTCGTGGCGCCGGTCACGAGGTTGCGCCGCAGCAGCACGTCGAGGGCCGCTCCGGCATGGATGCGCTCCAGCTCCCACGGCCGCACCTCGAGTGACTGGAACAGCGTGCGACCGAGAGGCCGTCCGAGCGCATCGACCATGCGGGCATCGCTGTGCAGCAGCAGCAACTCCGGGCGAGCGGCGAATTCCGCCGCCATGCGGGCCACGCGATGCTGCGGCCAGACGTCGTCCTGATCGCAAAGCACGATCAGTTCGCCGGCGCATTGGCGCAGCGCCTGCTCGAAGTTCCCCGTGGCACGCAAGGCCTGCCGGTTTTCCAGCACCAACAGACACAGCGACAGCCCGGGCCGCTCCTGCCTGCATTCGGCAAGCGCCTGCCGGGCCAGCGCCACGCAGCCGTCGCTGGAAGCGTCGTCGGACAGCACGATTTCGTCGGGCGGCAGACTCTGCAGGCAGATGCTGCGGATCTGATCGCGGATGAATTTCGCGCCGTTGTGAGTGCATAGGGCAACCGATATACGCACCGTCATGCCGGCCCTCCCTTGCCCCGCGACCCGCTCAGACTCGCCAGGCAGGCCAGGCCGACGGCGATAGCCGTCCACAAGGTAGCGACCCGTGTCGCAATGGCCACCGAGATTGCGTCGGCCTGTGGCACACCCTCCTCCGCCAGTTGCAGTACCAGGCTGGCTTCCATGGTGCCCAGCCCGCCAGGCACCATGGAAGCTGCACCGAACAAGGTCGCATTGACAAAGATTTCGATAGCCCGGGCCGGCGAAATCACGATGCCCATACGGGCGCAGAACCAGGCGAATACCGCCGACTGCATGCCGTAGGCCAGGCTGCCGAGCAAGCTGAAGGCCAGCACCCGTGCTGGCTGCCAAAGCAGCGCCCAGTCGTCGAGAGCGCCGCCGGCCAGTCGGCTCGAACTGTGCAGCCGGCGCGGCGCTCGGGCCAGCCAGCGTTGCGTCAGGGTCGGTCGCCGCACTACCGTGCGCAGGCCGAAGCCGCCGAGCGCGACCAGCAGCAGCCCGGCGGCCGCCACGTTGAAAACATGGCCGAGCAGCCAGCCGGCGACGGCACCAAGCAGGCAAACGCCCAGAACATCCGCCAGCCGATCGGCCAGGAAGCAGGCCAGGCTGCGGCGCACCGCCACGCCGCGCGCTGCCAGCAGCACCGATCGCAATGTCTCGCCTACCTTGCCGGGCGAGGTGGTAAGCGCCAGCCCCGACAGGTAGACCCGCAGATTGAAACCGGCCGCGACCTTTTCACCCAGGACATGCAACGCCAGATGCCAACGCCAAAAACGCGGCAGGTAGGACAGGCAGGCCAGCACGGCACCGGCCAGCAGCACGCCGCCGCCGAGCCTGGCAAAGGCCTGCACCACGATGTGCCAGCCGCTCCACGCCATGGCGCCAAGATACAGGCTAGCGCCCGCCAGCACGAACGCTATCAGCCAGGGCAGGAGACGCGCCGTCCGCAACGTGTCGACGGGAACGGACGGCGGAATCACCGGAACGTCAGCAGGCGATGGCCGAAATAGCTGGTCACCACCGGCACTAACACACCGACCAGATGCGCCAGGGCTTCGGCATGCTCGACCAGGCCGATCGCCGGGAACAACCAGCGCACCAGCACCAGGCTGATGAAAAGCGTCTGCACCACCGCCAGCAGGTTGACCGCGGCGAACTTGACGACCTGCGGCAGCAGCGCCCCGCTGCCGGCGGCGAACACCCGTTGGCGCATCAGCAGAAAAGCCACCGTCATGCCCACCAGGTAGGCCAGCACGATCGCCACCGGATAGTCGAACCACAGGCTGAAGAGGAAACGCGAACCGAAATTGGCGCCAGCGGCAATGCCTCCCGCCACGAGGAACCGCAGGAACTGGGGAGACAGCAGACCGCCCATCAGACCGCCGCAGCAGCGTGCTGCGCCAGTTTGCGGCCGAATCCTATGCTTTCCGAAATACCGCGGTCTTCCGGGTAGTAGTAAGAGGTGTCGGCCACCCACAGCCCGCCGACAGGCAAGGCGGCCGGAGGCAGGCGGTCGAGATAGCCCGGGTCGCAGATGGGTTGCGCGTAGCGGTAGCGGCTGGCGCGCATGTCGATGAAGTCTTCCGGCACAAGGGCTGGATTGATCTTCATGCAGTAGCGCCGCACCTTCTCCAGGAACACCTCGTCAGCTTCCTGGTACTTGGCATGTTCGCCTGGCATGTAGAAGGGTACGTACAGCACATGCGGGTCAAGCGGACGAAGGTTGCTGTATTCGACCAAACCCGGAATGTCCATCTCCGGGTCGTTGATGTTGAGCCAGAAGTTCTCGGTCAGCGGCTTGCGCAGCTTGGCAATGACGCACACCACCGCGATGTTCTTTAACGCCGCGAACTTCGCCAGCACGTCGGCCGGGAGATCGGGCATCAGGCGCGGCACGTAAGGCAGCGGCACGGTGCTGATGACCTTGTCGAACGCCTCCACACCGGCCGGTGTCGCGACACCGCGCACCCGCCCGCTCTCGATCACGACACGGCTCACCGGTTGCGCCAGGCGTATCTCGCCGCCACGCGACTCGATGGCTGCTTTGAGCCCGTCCAACAGGGTTTGCGAACCACCTTCGAGATAGCCCAGCTTTTCCTTGAACAGGTTGTAGCGCGAGCGGCCGATCCGCCGGATGCGGCTCCAGATCCAGGCGGCCGACAGGTTGTCGCTGTAGTCGTAGAACTTGTAGTCGAACAGCCGGCGCCACATCACTTCCCAGGCTTCGGCCCCCACCCAACGCTTGATCCAGCCGGTGGCCTCCACATGGTCGAGCGGCTTCCAGTCGTTGCGCTTGACCGACAGGAAGGCGTGCAGCGCGTAGCGGAACTTGGCAACCGGGCTCAGGCCCTTGAAGCGAAGCAGGGCCGTGGGAGTGCCCCAGGGCTGCAGCATGTCGCGGTACCAGTAGCCCATCCGGGTGGCCACCCAGCGCATGCTGCCGGCCAGACCCAGTTCGTCGAGCACCTGAAGGAAGGCGCTGTCGGAGGTGCAGTGGAAATGGTAGTAGCGCTCGATCTGCAGGCCGTTGAAATTGAAGGTGGCGGTCATGCCGCCAACGCGGTCGTCGGCTTCGAACACCACCGGCCGATGCCCGTCCAGGGCGAGTTGATAGGCTACGGCAAGTCCCATGGGGCCGGCGCCAAGCACCGCGATACGCTGGCCGCTGGCAGCCACGTCGGTAGGTGGCATGTCAGAACTCCAGGGCGATCTTGCCGTAGACGGGGTCATTGAAGGTCTCGTCGAGCGCTTCGGCGAAGGGCGTCATGCGCACGCCGAAGCGGCCGGGCCAGTCGGTCACCTCGAACTCGTCCTTGGCGACGAGAGCCGCCAGTTGCTGGGTGGTGAATGGCGGCGCCTTGTCGAACAGCGCCCAGGCGGACAGCAGGGCGTGGAACAGCCCGTAGGGGATCTTGACGATGCGCGCCCTGGCGCGCGTGGCACGCTTGATCTGGCGAATGATGTCGATGTAATCGACCCGCTCGTGTCCGGTAATGTTGTAAATGCCGGTGCGTATGTCGTTCTCGATGCAACTGATGATGACGTTGCAGAAATCGCCTACGTACAAGGGTTGGCGCATGTAGCGGCCGTCGCCGGGAATCGGGAACACCGGAACCTTGGCCATGAAACGCGACAGCCAGCCAAGATGCTTGCGGTCGAACCAGCCAAACATCAGTGTCGGGCGCAGCACCGGGCATTCGATGCCGCTGGCCAGTACCAGCTTCTCCTGCTCGATCTTGGAGCGGGTATAGAAATCGTCGGCTACCGACACCACCACCGAGGAACTGATGTGCACCAACTGCGCGACCTGCTGGTTGCGGATCTCGTCCAGCACCAGCGCGGTCGAAGCGACGTTGTTGTCGATGAACTCCTGATAGTCAAGCCCGCCGATCTGGGCCTGCAGCATCACCACCACGTCGGCGCCGACGATGTGGCGCTGCCAGTCGCCGGGTCTTGCGAGGTCGCCGAGCACTGTCGTGATGCCGGGCTGTACCCGCTTCAGCACCGCTAGGTTGGGCGCGTGTTTGTCGATGACCACCAGGTTGGTATAGCCCTTGGCGAGAAGCCGTGCCACCAGGTTCTGCCCGACCAGCCCGGCGCCGCCGGGCAGGACGATTTTCTTGTGTGTGTCTACGGTGTTCAAAGCAAAATCCTCATTTCAAGCTGGGGTGCTGCGCAATGGCCTGATGTCCCGCCACGGAAAGGCGGCCGTGACGCATGCCAGACACGCCAGGATGCGGCCCGCGTCCGTGAACAACAGATCGCCGCCGAGCATGGCCTTCGGCTTTTGGGGTCGACGGGCCGGGCCGGCACCGGCTGTCCGGCGGCCAGCCACAACGCCGGACTACGATCAAGCAGGCGGCTCTCAAGCCGCTCGGTGCGGACCGGAACGCCTGGCCTCACAGCTTGCTCCGCTTGAACACCGGCCCGGGAATCGCCCGGATGATGCGCATGATGAAAGACCAGAACCACGGCGTGTAGAGAACGTCGGTCTGGGCAGCCACCGCCTTGACGATGTCGCCTGCCACACGGTCGGCAGTGACCGTCAGTTTGGCAGGCAAATTCAAACCCGCCGTCATCGGTGTGGCCACGAAGCCGGGCTTGATCGTCAGCACATGCACACCCTTCTTGAACAGCCGGGCGCGCATGCCCGAAGCGGCCGCGTCGACCGACGCCTTGGCCGCGCCATACAAATAGTTGCTGCCGCGCCCACGGTCGCCTGCCACCGATCCGATGACGGCCAGCACGCCGCGACCCTGCGGCTCGAAGCGCGCGGCCAAGCAAAGCATGCAGGCCAGGGCGCTCTCGCCGTTGACCCGAAAATGGTCGATGGCGTAGGCCAGGTCGGACTCGGCGCGCACCTGGTCCGGAAGGGTGCCATGCGCGATGAGGGCGATGTCGACCTCGCCCAGGGCTGACCAGGCAGCCTCGATCACCCGGGGCAAGGCGCTGACGTCCTGCGCGTCCCAGGTTTCGACCGCGACCGCAGCGGCTCCGCGCGCCTGCAGATCCGCGACCAGCACCTGGAGCTTGCCGGCGTCGCGCGCCACCAGGGCGAAGCGTGCGGCCTCGCCCGCATAACGCCGTGCGACGGCCTCGGCCATGGCAGAAGTGGCTCCGATGATCAGGATGTTTTTCATGTTCGCAAAATGGTTAGACGCTGGTGACCCGCTTCCAGAAGCGGGACATGAGCAGGGGGTCGCGCAGGCGCTCTACCTCGACCCAGGCCGGGTAGGCCTGCTGGAAATGGGCCGCGCCCATGTGGGCATCCTTAGCCGGATAAAGCCGCCCGCCCGCCTCGTGCACCATGGCATCGAGATGGGCGAACAAGCGCCGGTTGGCCTCTGCATGCTGGGCAAAATCCAGCGCCAGCGAAACCCCCGGCATGGGAAAGGACAGCAAGCCCGGCGACACGGCACCGCCGCACTGCTTAAGCACCGCCAGGAACGACCCCGAGCCGCTGCGCGCGATCGCACGTAATACGGCGCCGACGACGGCCGGGGCATCGGCGCGCGGTACTACACACTGGTACTGTTGAAAGCCGGCACGGCCGTACATACGGTTCCAGTGCAGCAACTGGTCGAGCGGATAGAAGAACGGGTCATAGCCCACCAGCGCACGCCGCTCGCGCACCTGCTGGCGATGGAAGTACAGGCTGTTAAAAGCCTGCAGGCTGGCGCGATTGACGAGGGAAAAAGGCGGGTCGATGGGCATGCTGCGTGGACCGGCTTCTGCTGGCTGCAGCGGCCCGGCTTCGGCATGGTTGCCCAGCGTGTAGTGCCCGCGGCCGGTGGATGCACCGTGGGCCAGGCAGTCGATCCAGGCGACCGCGTATTCGTGCGCCGCGTCGTGTTCGGCCGAAATGGCAAAGAACTCGTCGAGATGGCCGAAGCGGATGTTGCGCTGCTCGATCAGAGACGATGCCACGGGGCGCAGTTGCAACTCCACCTCCAGCACGACACCCGTCAGTCCCAGCCCGCCGACCGTGGCCTCGAACATGCCATCGCCCGGCACATGTTCCTGAAAGCCGCGGTCGGAGCGGAACATGCCGAAGCGCTTAACATGCCGGCCGAAGGTACCTCTGACATGGTGGTTCTTGCCATGCACGTCATTGGCCAGAGCGCCTCCCAGGGTGACGAACTTGGTCCCGGGCGTGACCGGCAGGAACCAGCCGCGCGGCAGTGCCATGCGGATCAGCCCATCCAGCGTGAGGCCGGCCTGGGCGCGCACGACGCCGGTGGACCAGTCGGCCGACAGCACTCGATCCATGGCGCGCGTGAAAACCACCTCGTCACCCTCGGCCAGGCAGGAGTCGCCGTAGCTGCGGCCCATGCCGTAGGCGAGCGTGCCGCATCCCTCGCGCGTGGCCGAAACGACGGCCGGCGCGATGTCCGCCGGCCAGCCCACAGGGTGGGGGCGCTGCAGATGCCTGGGATAGCGACCCCACGACAGCAAGCCATCCATCAGACGGCCGCCAGCACGAAGATGAGGATGAAGAACAGCCCGACCCACCGGCTGGTGCGGTCGCGCAGCGCGAAGACGATCGGGTCGTCGTGCATCTGCCCTCGATGCGCCAGCAACCAGACGCGGCTGAGCCAGTACAACAAAAGCGGGCAGGCCATCCACATCACCTCGGGATGGCGATAGATGCGCTGCGCGGTGGTGTCGTTGATATAGAGCGCCAGCACCAGTACCGACAAATATCCAGACGTGGTCCCTAACGACCCGAGCAGGGGGAAGTCGGTGGCCACGTAGCCACGGCCAAGCACCTTGCGAGGCGCGCCATGCTGATGCGCGTCGTGCAGTTCGGTATAGCGTTTCACGAAGGCCAGGCTGAGGAAGATGAACATGCAGAAGGCCAGGATCCAGAAGGTCATCGGCAATTGCACTGCAGCGGCACCAGCCACTACCCGCACGCTGTAGAGCATGGCCAGCACGACCACGTCCAGCATCACGATGCGCTTAAGCCCCAGCGAATACGCCAGGGTGAGTAGGTAGTAGCCCAGCAACACTGCAGAGAAGAACGCGGGCAACAGGCACAGCGCCACGGCGAAGGCCAGCACCAGCAGGCCCGGCATCAGCAGCATGGCGTGGAACACCGGAAAGCTGCCCGCAGCCAACGGGCGCCGGTACTTGCTGCGGTGCTGCCGGTCATCGGCCAGGTCGAACATGTCATTAAGCAGGTAGACACTGGACGCGCATGCGCCGAAACACAGAAAGGCCAGCAGACCGCTCAGCAGCAGGTCGGGCTCCGCAATCCGGTGAACTGCCACCAGCGGGACGAAGACCAGCAGATTCTTCGACCATTGATGCATGCGCAAGGCTTTGCGCAATACCCTCAAATAAGGCGCCCGCTGGTCGAAAACGACGCCGCGCTGACCGCCCAGGGCTCGGAACCGGCGCAACACGCCGATCTCCGGCTCGGCCAGGTGCGACACGGCAGCCACCCGCCAGATGGCCAGATCGGCCGCGGAATTGCCGACATATTCGAATCCCTGGTGGCCGTATTTCTGCACCAGCGCATCACGCTTGTTGGCCGAAGCCAGGTTGCGACCCTCGGTACCCATCACGTCGTCGAACAGCCCCAGGTGCGCAGCTACCTCGCGGGCGATGCGTAGGTCAGAGGCCGTCGCCAGAACCAGTTGGGCACCGGCGGCGCGTTGCGCCTCTAGCCAGTCGATCAGCTCGTGGTTGTAAGGCAGCAGCCTGACGTCCGGCCGTTTCCGGTCGGCCAGGCTCTGCTTGAAAAAAGCCTTTCCGTGCAGCAGCCAGGCAAACAGCTTGAAAATATGCAGCGGATGAGCGCGCAGGAAAAGAAACATGCTTTCGACGAGCATGTCCGAACGAACCAGGGTGCCATCAAGATCGACGGCAATGACCCGGCGTGCGAGTGTCTCGGAAAGATGTTGCATACTGGAAGATTAGCCCGGTGACTCGGAGCCGCCGGCCAGCGGGTCCACGGGCATTGGAACAGTTGCGACGGTGTGGCTCTGGATTTGCATTCAACTTACTGGCAGCACAAACATGCTGTCGAAGTAGCAGGCCCATAAAGCGAGGTTCAGGATGATCTGGGCGTAGATCAACGCCTTCGCCCATACCGGGCCCTCGTGGAAAGCGCGATGAACGCAGATGCACATCAGCAGCGCCGCCATTGGCTGGCCCCCATGCAGAGCCGGCACCGCAGGCGCACTGAATACAAAACCGAGCAGACAGGCGCTGGCGAGAAACAGGCCCAGCATCGGCGCCGTCACAGTTTGCGACGCGTCGGCGATCGGTGGCACTGGCCGAGCCATGCACGACGCCAGGAACCCGACCAGCACCAGCAGCCCGACGGCACCGCTCACGTTGAAGGCGCTCTGGCGGAACATGTCCATGAACGTTGCACTGGGGTTCGTCAGGTGCATGGGCAACAAAGCCGTTGCGGTGTTGGCAACCCGCATCCAGGCGAAAGCAAAAGGCGTCGTGTCGCCGGTAAGGAGATTTTGCGTGACCAGGTCTGATTCGAGGCCCAGGATGACGTTCGCCCAGATCAGCCACGGCAAGATGACCAGCACAAAGCACAGGCTTATCGTGGCGGCTGCCCGCCCCCGCTCGAACGCACTGCCTCGAGCCCACAGCAGCGAGGCCGCTACAGCGACGATGGCATATCCGATGGCATAAGGATGGGCAAGGTACGCCAGGCCCAGCAAGGAACCTGCCCACCCTCTGCGGCGGTGCCACCAGTATGCGGTTGCCGCGAGGATCAGAAAAAAGCCAGCCAGGGCCTTGGGCCAGGTGAAAAGTGTCTGGAACAGAAAATATGGACTGCTGCCGTACAGCAGCACCAGCGCCCAGCGTGGCGCTCCAGCCGAGCCGAGAGCACGGGTGAGCAAGCAGCCTACGCCGAGCAACATGAGCGCGTTGAGCAAAACAAGCACCCCCAAATAGACTGAGAACACGCGCTGATCTCTCACCAGTTGCCGAAAGTCGGGCCAGTGACTTCCGACGTATTCGAAAGACGGAAGGACTCCGACCTCACGTACTGGCCGCAGCAACACGCGGATGGGCAATGCCACGAGGCTGGCCAGCACAGGGCGGTTGGTGACTTGCTGGCCTGGCAGGATCGGCGCGTTGTCCTTGAACGAAATGTTGCGCGCCAAATACTCCATCGCCACGTACGACACCACGTTGTCGGGCGGCAGATTGCCGGTGAAACGCTGTATGCGGACGGCCGTGACGTCCTCCTTGTTGACGTAGGCCCCATCCGCCAGCGTGTTCGGTAAAGGCCAACGCACGTGGCCCAGGGCCAGCACCGTCAAGGCCAGCACCACCACGGCCCGCAGGAAGAACCAGTCGCCCTTGTAGACCGGCACCGGCAGACGGCGGCATACATACCAGGTCGTCAGCAAAAGCAGCACCAGCAAGGCAAGCGCAGACGCTCGTTTCGCGGCTACCGGCAGCAAAGCGATAACCAAGCCTGCCAGTGCCAAACAGATCACGGTGGCTATCGCGGCATGGCACTGCGCTTCGACCGATCCCGCCCGGGCCAGGCCCCGTGTGAAGGAACATCGCGCCAGCAATGGCATGGCGACCAATATCAGCAGCGCCATGAAAAGGCCGATGGCCAAGCTGCCGTGCAGGAATCCGGCGAGATCCATCATGCCGCCGCGCTGCGCCACTGGTCGTACACCTGCAGGATCTTCGCGGCACGGTGACGGTAGGTGTGATCGCGCCCTGCACGCTGTTGTGCGGCGATGGCGATGGCCCGGCGTCGTTCCGGCATGTCTCCGAGCTCCTCGACCAGTTGCTTGAGCTCGAGCGGGGAGTCGAACAACAGGATCTCAGAACCTTCTTCGAAGTAGTCCAGGATTTCCGCACCTTCGAAGAAAAGACACTGCACCGTGCCAGCCATCGCCGCCTCAAAGGTGCGTGGACCGGGGGTGCTGGCGTCGAGCTGATATTTGACGTTGGCCAAGTTGAAGCGGCGGCCCATGTTCAGCGTGACGCGCGAACTGGCGTAGTAAGCCGGCAAAGCCTCGTTGGCAATACGGATCGGGCGTGCAAATCCGATGTCCTCGGGCCAATCAGGTCCGAGCACCTCCACATTGCGCCCCTTGAGCGAGTCGCCCAGGTCGCGCAGCAATTGCACACGGTTGGGAAAAGCCGCGCCGCAGAAGAACAGGTCGCGGGTGAACCCATCCTGCACCTCGTGAAAATGAGCTTGGTGGTCCGCTGCCAGCGGCAGATGCAGCACGCGCGGATGATCAATGTGTGAAACCGCCCAGCGGTCATTGGAAAACACCGCATCGGCATAAGGGAGGATCTTGTAGTTGAAATCGAACTCGTAGGGGTCGTCATGCAGCCAAAAGAAAAGCGCGGCGTTACTGCGGTCGCAGTAGCGACGCAGCCGGGTGTAATCGCCGACATCGGGCATGCAGGAGCCAAACATCAACACCGCATCGGGCATAAAGGTATAGGCAGCCGTTTCAGCCAAATCGAGCGAGCAATCCATCACGTGGGCGGCACCAAGGCACTCGGCGGCACCCCGCGCGACGTACCGGCGAAGCACGGCATTGTGGTTAACCCGGTCGGGCGATGCGCTGGCAACCAGCAGGCGTGTGGATCGGGTCACATGCGGCTCCGTACATAACGCGCCGTGATGTAGAGCGCCGAAAACACACCATGGCGGCGCATGTGCCGCAAACCACGGCCGGCCAGGCCACGCAAGCGCCGCACCATTCCGACAGCAGCTTCCCTGCCGGACGATGCTGCTGGAAGGGCGACGATGGCCCAGCCGGGCCGAAGCAGGGGCTTCATCGGCGGCCGGTAGCCAGCGGCCAACGCCTCGTGCATGGCGGTTGTCTGATGAATGTTCCCGAACGAAGGCCGCAACCCGGCATACAGGCTCTGCATCTGCTCCACGTGCGTGGACATGCGCGAGATCGGCGCGTCGTGGGCGCCCTGCCTGAGCCGCTGCAGCAGTCCGGGCGTCTCCTTCAAGCGGCGGATGGCCTGAGCCAGGTCGCCTTCCGAATCCACGCGGATCTTCAGGCCATTGACTTCATGCGCCACACGCTCGGCCAGCGCTCCCGTATCCGTGACCACCGGTACCAAACCCAGATCCCAGGCTTCGGAAAGCGTCAGGCAGTAGGTTTCCGGCCAGATGGACAGATGCAGTGAGACCTGGCAGTGGCGCACTGCGGGCGGGATCTCCCCGGGTGCGTAGCTGCCGTGTACCTTGACATACGGATAGCGCTGCGCATCGAGCATCCACGCATGCCGCGGCTCAATGCGGCCGAAGACATGGAATTCCACCCCCGCATTTTCGAACAGCGGCATCACGCGCGTGAGGAGATCGCTGCCTTTGTGGCCAGCGAAATTGCCGATCAGGGCGATGCGAAATATGCCGTCGTCCACGCAAGCAATGCGCGCAGCCGCAGAGGCATCCGGGATCGGCACGGGGGCGATATGGACGCTGCGATGGCTCGCCACGGCGGGAAAGATGCGCGCCGTCAGTTCAAACGCACCCTGGGTGTTAAAGACCAGAGCGTCCACGAGGCCCAACATCCGGTCCCAATAGGCGCGCCGCGCCGACTGGCTGCCCGGCAGGGCATGATGGCCGTTCCACAGGCACACATCGCAGTTCTCTGGGGCGATTCGGTCCGGTGCGCAATACGTCCCCTTGAAAGACACCAGCGTGAAGTTATGGCATACGGCGTAATAGTCGTGGAATGTCAGCGCCGCGGGAATTCCCATGGCCCGAGCCACTTCCACCAGGCTGGGCACATGCTTGAGCAAATGCTGAAAATGAACCAAATCGATGCGCTGATCGACCAGCACCCGTGCAAAGGCCGACTCCCGCTCCGGGCAGGACAGCAGCCAAGGCGAGAGTTCGTTCGAGAATTCAAAGCTGGCGAGAACGTTAGCAGCCGCATCGGTCAACAAGGCCGCCGGCGGTGCGCCCTCTGCATTGGGTAACCAGAATAAGGGTTCGTACCGGTCCTGCAGCGCACGGGCAAGTTCGCGCAGATACACCTCGACACCGCCGAAGTTGCCGCGGCCTGCCACGTTGTGGACCACCATAAGAAGACGCGGCAGGCGGCTGGCGGCGCTCGTATCGCCGCCCTGCGCCTGTACCGCCGACAAGGCGTGCGGGAAGCGCGATTGCAACTCGGTGAAGACCGCCGCGACCCGGTTCTCATAGCGGTGCAGCAGCATGCCTCGCTGCTGAGCACGTACCGCCATCTCGTGACGCAGGGCGGGTTGGGCCTGCAGGCGCGCAAGTTGGCTCTTCAGCTCTGCAGCGCTGTCGAAGTACAGAAAATCCTCACCCGGCACGAAATATCGGGCTGCCTCTGCAATCTTGCTGTGGACCAATTGCACCGTGCCGGCCAGAGCCGCCTCGAAAAGGCGAGGCGGCGGCGTTTCGGCGAAATCTTTATCACCGGAAGATGAAAACACGCGCGGCAACACAAGAGTCGCCACACTCATGTTCGCCAGCCGCGCAAAATCGACCGGCGAAGTGCGCCAGTCGATCTGGCTCAAGGGCACCGGTAGCTCAAATTTTGGCAGATGGGGATTAGTCGGCAGCGCTATCTTGGCTCGCAAGGCCGAAGCCTCGGTACCTTCGAGCAGTTCGCGCACCAGCTCCACACGATTGGGCCAGGCAGTTCCGGCAAAGAAAACGTCGTAGCGCAACGCGTCCTGAACGCCGCGAACCTCGCGATGATGGAATTCGAACGCCCCGGCCAAGGGTAGATGGCGCCCCTTGTCGCCATACGCCGGCACACTGGCCGAATCATTGGTGAACACCAGATCGAACAGAGCCGCATTAGCGACATTGACCGCGATTTCGTATGGATCCTCGGTAACCCACAACACAGACCGCCCGCAGACCGCGGCAAGCCGGGAACAGATGAATCGGTCCAGTTCTTCACCATCAAACGCGAAAAACAGGTTGCAGCGATTTGCACGTGCCAGATGGATCGCATCCTCCATCTCCGCCTTGACCAGCAGTTCAACCTGCTGCGACTGACGCAAGGCAATTGCCAACGCTAGGCAGATGTAATGGTTAGGATTGCTTCGTTTGGTATCGAGCAGAAGGACGCGGTAACCGTTCACGGGCGGGCTCCAGGCCCGAACTTTCCGCGCAAGGTACGCAAGGACGACGTGATGCGCCAGCTGAAGGTGGCGCGCATCGCCGTAAGCTCCGCGTGCAGGCTTTCAGCCTGCTCACGCAATACCGCATGGCGCTTCGCAAGCTCGTCAAATTCCCGCTGGCGATCCTGCGCCTCTTTCAGCGCGCTTTCTTGCACTTGCCGCAACGAGACCTGCTCCTCATGCAAACGCATGCCCAGCGATTCGATCACTCGCTGGTCCTGACTGCGCTCGTGAGCCTGCACAAAGACGTCCGACCCGGCTCGCAGTCCATTGCTGAAGGATTTCAGCTCATCGGTAATCCGCGTCGAGTAAAGCGACAGCTGGTCGGCTGACTTAAGGAAAACAGCGATGAAATCGTTCCAGCCCTCGCCGCTTTGTGTGCTGCCTGCCATGTCGCCAATGAATGATTCGAGCAACACCGGATCGAAACCGCTGCGTTGGCCCCAGGTAACCAATGCCCTGCCGGCGTCGGGATAAAGCCGCCAGCAATCGACCGGATAACGGTGTATATAACCGTTGCTCGGGGCGTTCAGATAGAACAGACCCGATGGCTTCAGGATACGCAGGATCTCCAAGAACAACAGCCAGAACAATTCCGAATGCTCGAAGCACGAACTGCAAACCACGATGTCAACCGAGTTGTCCTCGAATGGCAACTGGTACGGATCGGTTAACACCACATCAACGCCCTTGGCCTCGACAAAATCAACACCGCAATATTGCAGGTGCTCTGGGCAAAGATCCTTGAGGCTTCCGTTGACGTCCTGTGCGCCGATATCGATGACCAAGCCGTCGGGCATTCCCGCGGCGTAGACGTCGAAAAAGGATTTTCCGAATTCGAGAGCTGACTTATGCATGTCGTGATCGTGGTTTGGGTCTACGGCTGGGCACTACAAGGCGGTAAGGCGGATGGCATTCATCGGCATGCCGACCAGGCCGGCAATATCGTGTACACCTTGTGTCTTCAATGCCACTGCATCATGGATCCAGTGCAATTGCACATGGTCCTGCTGCGTCCCGTCCGCAATCGAAGTCGACACGGTATAGTCGCCGGATGGCAATGCCGGGAATACGAACCGGAACGTGGCCACAAGAGTCTTCCCGGCTACACAAGGTCCGGCAATATGGGGACTCTGCAAGGTATTGCTGCCAAATAGCGTCTGCCCTAGGCGATCTCGCACGAAGAAACCGATTATTGGCGCGGTCAATTCCGTGACGAGGTCAACACTCACCCGTAACTCCACCTCCGTGTACGGCGCGAACTGAGTAAGTTCCGAATTCTCCAGATCAAAAAATCCTACCGCGAAGATGGTGGCGCCGCCGGCACCGAACGAAGCGCTGGCGGCGTTGAAGGGAAGCACATAAGTGCTGCCATCGTCCGGAATCGGGGTAGCGGTGGCAGAAGCGGCAAGTTCGTCTTCGTCCCTTAAAAAGGCGGCAGGCACCACAACTTCCGACCCCTGGTTGGCAGAAATCATTTCGCCGAGGTAAGCGTCGCAGATCTTCTTCGCGCTTCCTTGAGCGACCAGTTTTCCGTTCTGCAGCCAGATCGCCCTGCTGCACAACGCCTTCACTGCTGCCGTATCGTGGCTGACAAAAAGAACGGTGCCATTGCGCATGAAATCCCGCAAGAAACGCATGCATTTCTGCGTGAAAAACGCATCGCCGACCGCCAATGCCTCGTCCACGATAAGGATGTCTGCGTCGACATGGGCAATCACAGCGAAAGCCAATCGCACGAACATTCCGCTGGAATAGGATTTGACCGGCTGGTCAATGAAATCGCCGATGTCGGCGAACGCCACTACCTGTTCGAATCTTTCGTCGATCTGTAACCGACTAAGGCCATACAAGCCGGCCGACAGGTAAACATTTTCACGACCGGTAAATTCCGGATTGAAACCAGCTCCGAGCTCAAGCAGCGCAGCGATCCGACCATGAGTCTGGACGGTTCCAGAAGTCGGATTGAGCGTGCCGCAAACGATTTGAAGCAGGGTTGATTTGCCGCTGCCGTTGCGCCCGATAATACCCACCGTTTCGCCTTTACCAACCCGGAAGCTCACGTCTTCCAAAGCCCGGAAATCACGAAACAGTTGCTTGCGCCCGCGCCAAAACATCTGCAACAAGCGATCGCGTGGCTTGTCAAATATGTGATAACTCTTTCCGAGATTATCGACCTCGATCGCCCACTCAGAGGACATCGGCAAACCCCCGGCGTGTTTTTTGAAACCAAGCGAAGCCCAGCCATGCGATCAGAATTGAAATAACCAGGAAAATCATATAAGTCAGCAGCCCGGGAACACGACCCCACACGAGGACATCACGCGCCTGCTCAATCCCGATAGTCAGTGGATTAAACTTCAGTAACGGCTGAACCCGGGCTGGCAGCGCAGAAAGCGGGTAAAAAATCGGAGACATGAACATCGCGACGGTAATTACCAGCGAGATGACCTGCCCGACGTCCCGCAAATAAATCCCCAACGATGCCAGGGCCCACGAAAAACCCATTACCATCAAGATAATAGGCAATATCACTAATGGAAACAACAGCACAGTGAGATGGGGCACACCAAAAAAAACAAAATAAAAAAGAAGCCAAACGCCAAAACTGACGGCCGCGTGGAACATTGCAGAACCCAGACTGATCCAAGGAAGCACTTCCAACGGAAAGATCACCTTCTTCACATAATTGGCATTTGAAAGAATCAAGCTAGGAGCACGCCCGACGCATTCCGAAAATATGTTGAATACCAGCAAACCCGCGAAAAGAACCAGTGCAAATTCTGTCTTACTGCCTACACCGCCGCTCCACCGCGCATTGAAAACAACACTGAAAACAAAGGTGTAAACCATCAACATCAGCAACGGGTTGAAAAACGACCAAAGTACACCGAGTGCGGAGCCACGGTATCGGCCAATAACCTCACGCTTAATTAAGGCTGATATCAATGCCCTATTTCGCCAAAGGCTGCCTACCATCTCGGCAGGCGAAATACTGAATATTTTCATTATGCGATACCAACCGACCAAAAAGCCGGAGCGCACTGATTAACGCTTTCCACCACAAAACTCATACTCTACCCAGGTTAGGCAAACGGCCATTATTTCACAGCTGTATTAGCCGCGCGACGCAAGGAACTAGCGGGCGTGATACCAGCCGCAATCGAAAAGCTGACCCGCCAGAAACTAGCTGCGACGAGCGCTGGCTATTTTTAGCAGTCCGTCAAAGATCAACATATCCACCAGTTCAACCGGTCGCCCCATGCTGGGGGCCATTTTCCAGCCGGCGCCGCCACTCATCATGCACCATGGCTCCTCACCGCAGTAAGCGTGCAGGTGCTGCACCATTCGCTCCACAGCTCCCGCAATCGCGTACGTACCACCGCTCGTCAAGGCATCACTTGTGTTCGTAGGAAACCGCTTGACCTCACCGGTGGGCACATGCAAACCGGCCGTACCGCCTTCAAGCGCGCGTAGCATGATGCCGTGCCCCGGTAAAATAAGCCCGCCCAAAAACCGACCTTCGGCGTCTAGCGCCTCCACCGTGACCGCCGTACCCACCATCACCACGATCAGGGGCCTTGCGCCGCCAGACATCAAAAGGCGCTGACGTGCGCCAATCATGGCGACCCAGCGGTCTGCGCCGAGGCGGGATGGGTGTTCATATCCATTGGTAACTCCCGCCTCATGGGTGGCAGCCACCACCCATTGCGGAAGGATGTCCCAGATCTCCATCTGCTCTTCAACAAGCCTTCGTACTGCTTCCCCAGCAACACTACATCCCAGCATATGTACTGGAGCAAGCAAGTTGCTCCAAGCGCCTGCGGCAAGACGATCAATGTGCTCAAGGAACTCAACGCCTTGCGCAATAGGTTGCGCGCCCGGGCAAGCAGTTTCGTACTGAGCCCACTTCAAGCGTGTGTTACCAACATCGATGGCAAGAAAGGTCATAGGCTGCGTTATCGGAAATTTCGCCTGATTATCACAAAAGTGACTGCATTTAAATACCTGCATTTTGCTGCCGCCGCAAAATGAAATGCAAGGACTCGGCATTCCCAAAGACAAAAGCCCCTCAATCTTTCGACTGAGGGGCTATTTGCGGGCTGTAAGAGCCTGACGATGACCTACTTTCACACGGGAACCCGCACTATCATCGGCGCGGAGTCGTTTCACTGTCCTGT
>Ga0308163_10000579_pt1 | contig 59902 bp, 49 predicted proteins | sample PhyTR1_FD_201037 | JGI IMG/M metagenome (GOLD analysis project Ga0308163, IMG submission 201037) | Phyllosphere microbial communities from UC Gill Tract Community Farm, Albany, California, United States - DLSLT.R1 | ecosystem: Host-associated > Plants > Phyllosphere > Unclassified | place: USA...
AGGATGTGCTCGCGGGTCTGCGGCATCGGGCCGTCAGCGGCCGAGCACACCAGGATCGCGCCGTCCATCTGGGCAGCACCGGTGATCATGTTCTTGATGTAGTCGGCGTGGCCTGGGCAGTCGACGTGCGCGTAGTGACGGTTCGCGGTTTCGTATTCGACGTGCGCGGTGTTGATGGTGATGCCGCGTGCTTTCTCTTCCGGAGCCGCGTCGATCTGGTCGTAGGCCTTGGCTTCGCCGCCGAATTTCTTCGACAGAACGGTTGCGATTGCAGCCGTCAGGGTGGTTTTGCCGTGGTCAACGTGACCGATGGTGCCGACGTTGACGTGCGGCTTGGTCCGTTCGAATTTACCTTTTGCCATTTCTTGACTCCTAAGATCCTAACGATGTTTGAAATTACCAGGCACGTCTGACGGTCGAGGACTGCGACTACCGTTTTGAATTCTGGTGCCCTTGACGTGGATTGAACACGTGGCCTCTCCCTTACCAAGGGAGTGCTCTACCACTGAGCTACAAGGGCTGATTTGAAACTGGAGCGGGTGAAGGGAATCGAACCCTCGTCATAAGCTTGGAAGGCTTCAGCTCTACCATTGAGCTACACCCGCACGAGGTACTACTTCAATTCAATTCAACTTCACGATCCACGCTTATTGGTGGTGGGGGCTGGATTCGAACCAGCGTACTCAGAGAGGGCAGATTTACAGTCTGCTGCCTTTAACCACTCGGCCACCCCACCCGCGAAGAACCGCAGAGTATGAAGAACGAACAATCTATTGTCAACTAAATCTACATCTTCTGATTCAGCTCACATAGTGTCGTTGCTTCGGGGCGTGATTGTAGCGACCCAGCCGCAAGTCCGCAAGGGTGTTTTTTTGAGAAGTGAAAGAAAGTTGAATAACGAACTTGTCGCCCCCGCGCAGGCGGGGGCCCATGCCGCGCTGTCGAAGCCCCGTATGTCCGAAAGACCACGGTGTGTCGGATGGCGGAATCCTGTACTTCGGCATGGGTCCCCGCCCCCGCGGGGACGACATGCATCGGTATCAGGCCCCGCCCGACAAGGCCGCCAGCACCTGCCCCTTGAGCGCCTTGATCAAGGCGGTCTCGTCCGGCGGCACGCCCTCCGGCGCGGTCTCGGTGCGGTCCGCATAAAACAATCCCACCTGCGTCTTGCCCAGCACCAGCGGCAGCACGATGAAGCTGCGCGCATCCGGCAGCAGGTCCTTGTGCCAGGCCGGCAGCAGGTCGCGGATCTTGGGGCTGGACGCATCCGAGATCATCAGGTCGGCGTCATTCTCCATGGCCAGATGGAACAGGTCGCGGCCGGACGCCGCCGGGAAGGCAAAGCCGGCCTGCTGCTGGGGACGGGTGGCGCCGAAGGACACCCGGGCGCGGAACTGGCCGGCCTTGGGATCCTTCAGCGCCACGGTGGCAAAACGGAAACCCATCGCCGTGTACAGGGTCTCGAGGACGGCGCGCACCACGTCGTTGAGCTTGCCCTGCCCGGAGGCGCGCATCTGGGTCACGTCCTGCACGCCGGCCAGCAGCAGCTCGCGCGCATTCCTCGGCTTGCCGCTCGGGTAGGCGCCCTGCTCTTCCTCGCCGGCACCGAGGGTGGCCAGCAACAGCACGTTGGGCAGGCCGCCGCCGTCGTTCTCCTCGGCCTGGCGCGGACGCGGCACCGGTGCCAGATTCATGCTCTGCAGCAGCGTGGTCATTTCGCGCGCAACGTTGCCGAACAATTCGTCGAGCTGGTTCGCATCCAGATTCAGCGCGCTGCCGTAGCGTGCCAGCAGCACCTTGGCCTGCGGGGTGCCGGCCGGGTCGGCGCCGTGGGCCAGCATGCGCGCCGCGTCCAGGCTGAACGAGGCGACCTGGCGCATCCACTCGCCGCGGTTCAGCGCCACTTTCAGTGCGCCGTCGGCCAGCGGCCGCTGCGCACGCAGGATCACGTCCGGAATCTTCCACTCACCCAGCACGGCTTCCGACAGGGCCTCGTAGCTGCAGCCGAGGATCATCTGCGCAGCCTGGGCCGGCGTGTGCTTGCCGCCGGCGGCCAGCGCGTTGATTTCGCGGTAGCGCTCGTGCGCATGGGACGCCACCAGCAACGGCCCCAGATTCTTGAACAGGGCCCCGATCGAGGCTTCCTCGGCACCCTGATAAAAGCTGTGGCGCGCCATCTCGCGGCCGACCAGGCTGGCGCACAGCGAGGCTTCCAGCTCCACCCGTACGCTGTAGGCGTGCTCGCTGCTGGCGAGGGCATCGACCAGCAGCATCGCCAGCGCCGTGGTCTTGACGTTGTCGAAGCCGAGCAGCGCAATGGCGCGCGAGATCGTGGTCACCGAGGTGCCCGACGCGGTGCGGTACTTGACGGTGTTCGCCAGGCGCAGGATGCGCTGGGTGAGCGCCACGTCGGACAGCACGTAATAGGCGAGGTCGTGCGTGCCCTGGTCGTCCGAGGACGCCATCTGCACCACGCGTCCGACCGCGCTGCCGAGGGCAAACATGTCCTCGTCGCCGCACACCTTGTTCAGCAGGACGGCGCGCACGCGGCGGCCTTCCGGCGCGGCGTCGAGCGCAGGAGGAATGAAATGGTCTGCTGCGTTCATGGATCAGCCGGCTTTCTTCGGTTGCGGGACACGCGGGCCCTTGCCGTATTTTACGAGGATCTGCCGGTGCAGGCCGGCCAGCGCCGGCAGTTTCGGATTGACCGGGTCGAGGCGGCGCACGCCGGCGATGTAGGCAAGGGCCTGCTGGCCGAGGCGCTCGTCCCAGCCGCCGTTGTCCAGGCATTTCAGCACGGCCAGCGCGGCGTTGAAGGCCACCTGCGGATTGTCGGGCAGCTTGGCCACCGCTTCCTGCATCAGCGCCACCGCGCCCTTGAAATCGCCCTCCCGGGCACGCGCCGCGCCGCCGGCGACCAGGTCGACCACCTGCTGGCGGCTTTCCCGGGCCAGTGTCTGGGCCAGCTCGGCCTGGCCGGCCTTTTCGAACACCGCCATCGCGCGCGTCACGGCAGCGCCGTTCTGGGCATTGCGCATCACTTCGCGCACCACCTCGGCGGCGCCCTCCTCCATCCGGTTCTCGATGGCGACCCGGGCCAGTTCCAGCTTCAGTTCCGGACGCAGCTCCGGCGCGTTGCTGCTGCCGGCCAGCGCCGCGATCAGGGATTCGTTCAGGCGCGGCTCGTTGCCGGTGTACTCGTGCACCATGCTGGAGGCAATCGCGCTGCACACGCTGGTGTGCTTCTGCGAACCCATCGATTTGTCGAGGTCGCGGATCACCGCCGCCGCCTGCACCGGATCGCCCTTGCGCACCAGGGTCTGCACCAGGCGCACGTGGTCCTGCGGGTCGCGGAATTCGGAATACTTGGCCTTGCTCACCACCTGCTTCAGGATCTTCTCGGCGGTGTCGTTGTCGCCCGCCTCGAGCGCCGTCTCGCCCAGCTTGCGCAGGCGCCGCACCGCATGCGGCGACACCCCGACCGCATCGGTCAGCACCGCTTGCGCCTGGTCCAGCTCGCCGACCGCCTCGTGGGTGCGCGCCAGCCAGTCGTAGGCATCGACGAAGTTGCGGTTGCTGTCGACCAGTTCCTGCAGCAGATCGCGCGCTTCGTCGTAGCGCTCGCGCAGGAACAGGGTCTTGGCCAGGCCCAGGCGGGCCCAGGCGATCGCCCTGCTCTCGATCAGCTTGCGGTACAGCGGCTCGGCCTCCTCCGGCTCGCCCAGGAACATGTGCAGTTCGGCGCGCAGGCGCATGAAGTCGATCAGGTAGCGCGGGTGCCCGGTCTCGCCTTCGCGGCAGGCGTCGATCGCCTCGCGCTGGTTGCCCGCCTCCATCAGGGCGTACACCGGCAGGAACACGTTGCGCTTTTCGAGGGCGCGCGCGATACGCTCCAGCAGGCGGTCGGCAGTGAACGGCTTGAGGATGTAGTCGGTAGGCCCGAGCTCGGCGGCGCTGACGACCTTGCCGTAGTCGCCCTCGGCGGTGACCATGAAGAACATGGTCGACAGCGGCATCAGCTTGTGGTGGCGGATGTCTTCGAGCAGTTGCTGGCCGTCCTGGCCGCCCTCGAGCCCGTATTCGCACAGGATCAGGTCGTAGGCCTTGGTGCCGAGGTGCTTGATCGCCTGGTTGGACCCGCCGACGTGGTCGACCTTGCTCAAGCCGCACAGGGTGAGCATGTTATGGATGGTCGCACGCATCCCGGCATGCGGCTCGATGATGAGCGCGCTGAGGCCGTCAAGTTCGTTCATAGTCCCGGTGTTTCCGCTGATTGCATTCGACGTCGTCTGCGTCGGGCCGGCGGGCTGCATGGGTCCGCATCTCCGACGAGTATATTACGTCCAGGGAACAAATTACTTGAATTCAATAAATAGCCGTGAGCGGAAGTGACGCGAAAAACCACACTTGCTCACGGCCGCCGGCCGCTGCCGCGCGGCGGGCTCAGGCGTCGGGACGGCGTGCGGCGGCCTGGCGCAACGCGGCGCGGCGTCCGCCGGCGCATTCGGCGCGGGTGCCGCCGACCAGGATGTTCTGGTAGCGCACCTCGTATTTGCCGGCGGATAGCTTGTCGATCAGGAATTTGGTACGGCCCAGCACGTAGGCATGGCGCACGTTGGAGCGGCGGTCGAGGTCGTAGAGCTTGACCAGCACCGGAGAGGGATTGCTGCTGTTGTCGACCAGCACCTGCATCTCTTCTCCCGCGTTGCCGACCGGGTAGCCGTCGATATAGCCGGACTGGGACGGCCACGGATCGCCGTTCGGCGACACCTGGCTTTGCAGGTCGGTGTCGCAATCGGGGGTGCGCGCCGGCACCACCAGCTGGGTCACGGCCAGCGCCTTGATGTCGGCCGGGGCATCGGTGTCGCCCGCCGGGCGTGCCCAGCCGTCGTTGCTGGCGTCGGTGCCGAGCGGGTCGGCAGCCGCGTTCGGCGCCGAGGCCGAGGCCGACGCCGATGCCGATGCCGCCACCGGCGGCGGCTTGCCGGTCCAGGCCAGCGCGCTCGGCAGCACCTTGGGCGGATCGCCCAGCGCGAAGGTCAGCCCGGCGCCGCCGGCAAAGAACAGCAGCATCGCGCCCCACCAGCGCGGATCGCGCAGCACGCTCAGGCGCGCCGGCGCGTCGACCTGGCGCGGTTCCCACTGGCCGTCGGCGCGCGCCTTGTCGCGGCCTTCGTCGCCGTGGGTGCTTTCCAGCCACTCGACTTCCCACTCCTCCGACGCGATCCACTCGTCGTGCTCCTTGCGGCGCACCGGATCGGACAGGATGTTGTAGGCGGTATTGACGATCGCCATGATGCGGGCGGCACGCTCGTCGCTCTGGTTCTTGTCAGGATGGTATTTCTGACTCAACGCCTTGTAGGCCGCGCGAATGACTTCCTGCGGTGCGTGACGCGACACCTTCAGGTTGTCATAGTGGGTGTGGATCTTGGCCATGGGTCGAGGTCTCGGTTGCCGCGCCGGGCGCTGCCCGTCCGTCACTGATTCATATTAGCGTACCGGCGGCAGAGACATGCACGTTCCGGCCAACACTGCAATACAGCATAGCCGGGTTTGTGTCCAACACGCAAGATGTCAAAAATTCTACAGCCGGTGCGAACGGTCGGCGCGCACGATGGCGGGATCGAGTTCGACGTCCTTGCCCACCACCAGCACCTTGAACAGTTCGCCCATCTCGGCCGGCGACACCAGCTTCTGCACCGCCTTCGATTGCGGCAGGAAGCGCAGCGCGTCTTCGGGATCGGTCTGCATCAAGAGCTCGCCGATGCCGGCCGCGAGCAGGAAGCTGGCCTGGCTCATGTAGCCGAGCACGTCCAGCCCGGCGCCGTGGGCGGCCAGCGCCATCGCCGTGAAATCGACGTGCGCCGTGATGTCCTGCAAACCGGGCAGATAAAACGGATCCGGGTGGGCATGGTGGCGGTAATGACACATCAGGGTGCCACCGCTGCGCTCGTCGAAATAATATTCGTGCGCCGGGAAACCGTAGTCGACCAGGATCGCCGCGCCCTTGCCGCCGTCGAACATGGCGGCCAGCGAACGCATGAAGCCGCAAGCCACCGGGTGGACCTCGGTCAGATAACCGTCCTGCAGCGTGTCGGCGTCGGGGATCTGGCGTGCGATCTGCTCCTGCAGGGCGGCGTCGGCCTCGGCGCCGGTCCAGGCGAAGGCACCATCGCGCACCGTGACCAGCTGGCGCCGCCACTGTCCGCCTTCCCGGACGACCAGCTCGACCGGCATCGCATCCAGTACCTCGTTGCCCAGCACCACGCCGTGGAAGGCCGCCGGAAAACCGTTCATCCAGCGCACCTGCGGAAAATCCCGCAAGGCTTCCTGCTGGCGCGCCTGCAGTTCGCCCGACAGTTCGACGATGGTGTAGCTCTCGACGGTGACGCCCAGGCCAGCCAGCGCGGTCAGCACGTCGCGCGCCAGTTTGCCGGTGCCGGCGCCGAATTCGATGATGTTGGGTCCACTTTGCGCCATAATAGCGGCGGCCGCGCGCGCCAGCGTGGCGCCGTACAGCGGACTGATCTCGGGCGCGGTGGTGAAGTCGCCATCCTGGCCGAGCTTGGCGGCGCCGCCGCTGTAATACCCCAGCCGGGGCGCGTACAGCGCCAGTTCCATGAAACGCGAGAAGGGCATGGCGCCGCCATGGCTGGCGATCTCGGCAGCGATAGCGTGCTGCAGGGCTTGGGACGCGGCCAGCGCGTCGCTATTCGGTACGGGTAGGGACATCCGGCCATTGTAGCCAACATCACCACGGATCAACAACGATGCGTTCCGGACGCATCACGCAGACATGAGCCATCAGGAACAGGGAAGCGCGCCGGTCGCGCTGGTCACCGGCGCCGGCCGCCGCATCGGACGCGCGATCGCGCTCGGCATGGCCGAGGCCGGCTGGGACCTCGCGGTCCACTACCGCCACTCGGAAGCCGGGGCGCAGGACGTCGTTGCGGCGATCCGCGCGCTCGGCCGCCGCGCCGTGGCGCTGCATGCCGACCTGGCCGACGAGGCCGCGGTACGTGCCCTGCCCGGCCAGGCGATCGCGGCGCTGGGCCGCCTGGATTGCATCGTCAACAATGCCTCGTTGTTCGAATACGACAAGCCTGCCGATTTCTCGCCGGCGCTGCTGGCCACCCACATGCAGTCCAACGTGGCCGCCCCGCTGCTGCTGGCGCAGGCCCTGCATGCGCTGGTGCCGGAAGGCGGCCAGGCCGTGGTGATCAACCTGCTCGACCAGAAACTGTACAATCTCAACCCGGATTTTTTGTCGTACACGCTGTCCAAGGCGGCACTGCACACGGCGACGACGATGCTGGCCCAGGCGCTGGCGCCGAAGCTGCGCGTGGTCGGCGTGGCACCCGGCATCACCATGGTGTCCGGCGACCAGACCGAGGACGGCTTCCAGCAGGCGCACACGGTGACGCCGCTGGGCCGCTCGTCCACGCCGCAGGATATCGTCGATGCGGTGTGCTACGCAGCCAAGGCGGCGGCCCTGACCGGCACCACCCTGCTGGTCGACGGCGGCCAGCACCTGGTGCCCCTGCAACGCGACGTGATGTTCTTAACTAAATAAGGTTTCCTATGTTGTCCGCCCTGACCCACCCGCAGCTGCGCGATTGCCGCCGGCTGTTCCTGCGCAATTACGAAGTCATGATCAACATCGGGGTGCACGACTTCGAGAAGAAGGGCGAGCAACGCGTCCTGATCAATGTCGACCTGTACATCCCACTGGCGCAATCGACGCCGAAGGAAGACCAGCTCGACGAAGTGGTCGACTACGACTTCATGCGCGAGACCATCGCCCGCCGCATGGCGCAAGGCCACGTGCAGCTGCAGGAAACCCTGTGCGACGACGTGGTCAAGGCCATGCTGGCGCACCCGCGCGTGCGCGCGGCCCAGGTGTCGACCATGAAACCGGACGTGTATCCCGACTGCGAAGGCGTCGGCGTCGAAGTATTCCAGATCAAGGATGAAGCATGAATGAAGTGATGATGGCGCGCGAAGCGGACACCGCCGCGCCGACCGACAAGCAGCTGGAAAAGCAGGCTTACGAAAACAACAAGCTGCACAAGCGCCTGTGCCGCCTGGTCGGCCAGGCGATCGGCGATTTCAACATGATCGAAGATGGCGACAAGGTGATGGTCTGCCTGTCCGGCGGCAAGGACAGCTATGCCCTGCTCGACATCCTGATGACGCTGCGCGAGCGCGCGCCGATCAAGTTCGAACTGGTGGCCGTCAACCTCGACCAGAAGCAGCCGAACTTCCCGGCCGAGGTGCTGCCGGCCTATCTGGATAAACTGGGCATCCCGTACCACATCGAGAACCAGGACACCTACAGCATCGTCAAGCGCCTGATCCCGGAAGGCAAGACCACCTGCTCGCTGTGTTCCAGGCTGCGGCGCGGCATCCTGTATCGCGTGGCCGACGAACTCGGCTGCAACAAGATCGCCCTCGGTCACCACCGCGACGACATCCTCGAAACCTTCTTCCTGAACATGTTCTTCGGTGCGAAAATCAAAGGCATGCCGGCAAAACTGGTGTCGGACGACGGCAAGCACATGGTGATCCGCCCGCTGGCCTACGTGAAGGAAGCGGACACCGAGCGCTATGCCGGGGTAAAAGGCTTCCCGATCATCCCGTGCGACCTGTGCGGCTCGCAGGAAAACCTGCAGCGCAAGCAGATCAAGGCGATGCTGCGCGACTGGGAAAAGAAACACCCGGGGCGCGTGGAAAACATCTTCTCGTCGCTGTCGACCCTGGTGCCGTCGCACCTGATGGACCGCGATGCCTTCGGTTTCGTCGACCTGAAAACCGACGGCGTGGCCAATCCGGACGGCGATATCGCCTTCGATGAGGAGCCATGCTCGACGCCTTCCGTCAATACAATTCCCCTACAGCCAATGTAGTTTTACTAGGGCGTTCTGTTTCCTGCTGCACACGCGGACACCAAAGGCCCGGCGAATCGATGTACTATTCCTACTTAGCCCGGTGCTAACAAATACCGGGCTGAACAATTGCATCAATTACCGGACCTTCCCATGCAAATCGGCCATTCTGCCGGCACTGCCTCGACCCGCAGCGCCCCCGTCAACGCCAACATCGCCAGCCTGCGCGTGTTCGTGTTCGCTCTGTTCTTCATCTTCGGCGGCATCACCAGCCTGAACGATGTCATCATCCCCAAGCTGAAAGATCTGTTCACCCTGAGCTATGCCCAGGCGATGCTGGTGCAGTCGGCGTTCTTCGCCGCCTATTTCGTTGTCTCGCTGCCGGCCGCCGCCATCGTGCGCCGCATCGGCTACATGCGTACCGCCGTGGTCGGCCTGCTGACCATGACCGCCGGCTGCCTGCTGTTCATTCCGGCAGCCTCCTCCGGCCTGTTCATCACCTTCCTCGGCGCGCTGTTCGTGCTGGCGGCCGGCATCACCATCGTGCAGGTGGTGGCCAACCCCTTGATCTCGATGCTGGGCGCGCCCGAGACGGCGTCCAGCCGCCTGACCTTCGCCCAGGCCTTCAATTCACTCGGCACCACGGTCTTCCCTTACGTCGGTGCGATCGTGATCCTGGGTTCGCTGGCCCAGGCCGACCAGTCGTCGCTGTCGGAGGCGGCACTGTCCACCTACCGCGCGGCCGAGAGCCAGGTGGTGGTGCACACCTATCTCGGCCTGGCGATCGCGCTGGCCGTGGTCGCCGGCCTGGTCTGGATCAACCGCACCCGGCTGGTCGAGCACACCAGCCCGGACGGCAGCATGTTCAGCGCTTTCAGCCTGCTCAAGCAGCCGCGCTTTGCCTTCGGCGCCCTGTGCATCTTCCTGTACGTGGGTGCGGAAGTCGCGGTCGGCTCGCTGATCGTGAACTACCTGATGCAGGCCGACGTGCTGGGCCTGGGCGCGGAAGCCGCCGGCAAGCACGTGCCGCTGTACTGGGGCGGCGCCATGGTCGGCCGTTTCCTGGGCGCCTATGTGCTGCGCATCTGCTCGCCGGGCAAGGTGCTGGCCTCGGTCGGCGGCATCGCCGCCCTGCTGCTGCTGGTCTCCGCCACCAGTACCGGCGCGCTGTCGGGCTGGGCGCTGCTGGCCATCGGCCTGGTCAATTCGATCATGTTCCCGACCATCTTCACGCTGGCCTCGGAAGGCCTGGGCGAACGCGCAGCCGAAGGTTCGGGCCTGATCTGCGTGGCCATCGTCGGCGGCGCGATCGTGCCGCTGCTCACCGGTTATGCAGCCGACGTGACGAGCCTGCGCCTGGCGCTGGCCGTGCCGGCCGTGTGCTACCTGCTGATCCTGGCGTTCGGCTGGTACGCGCGCCGTCCGCTGCAGCGCTGCTGAAGCGCCGTCCCTGCGCCCCGCACCGTCGCCGCGCTTGACGGTCACGGGCGCAGGTCGGTTTCGGCCGCGGCCGGCCCCACAGACCGCCCCCGCAGCGGTTGCGCGGTGCGCAGCGCGCGCGCATTGATGTGCGCGCGCTCCGCGTCGCGCAGCCAGCCCCACTTGTTGAAATAGCGCGCCGCCGACACCAGGTGGTGCCACAACAAACGCCCGTTGCGGTAAGACCCTCTTCCATAATCGTGCACGATCGCCACGTGCGGCACGAACACCGTGCGCGCGATGCGGCCGACCCGGCGCGACAAGTCCACATCCTCGAAGTACAGAAAGAAGCGTTCGTCGAACAGGCCGACGCGCAGCACCGTCTCGACCCGCATCAGCATGAAGCAGCCGGACAGCGCCGGCACGTCCATCACCTGGCTGTAGCCGCTGCCGTGCAATTCGTAGCGCGCCAGCCGTCCGCTCGAGCGGTGCAGCAGCGGGAAGAAGCGGCGCACCGCCAGCTCCAGCGGGTGCGGCAGCAGCTTGCACAGCGGCTGCAGGCGGCCGTCCGGATAATGCACGCGCGGCGCCAGCAGGCCGACGTCGGGATGCGCTTCCATGTAGGCCAGCAGCTTGCCGATGCCGTCCAGCGGCAGCTGCACGTCCGGATTCATCACGAAGTGATAGCGGCTGCCGGCCGCAGCCGCCGCGCTCAGGGCCCAGTTGTGGGCACGCGCGTAGCCGGGATTGTCCGGCTGGTGGCGGTACAGCGCGCCGAAGCGCGCGGCCAGCGCGCGCAGGGCGTCGGTGCGCGAATTGTCGACCAGGTAGACGCGCATGCCGGGCCGCGCGGTGGTGATGCTGGCCAGCAGCCGCTCGACCTGGTCGGGCCGGCTGTGGTGGCAGACGACGCAGCAGCTCGCCGCCATCCCTTCTGTCTTCATTGCCGCGGATTCCGCAGGTGAAAGAACGCCATGTGGGTGAACCAGGCGTCGTCCCGGCCGTGGCAGTTCGGGTGGACCTCGGGCAGGATGCGCGGCCGGGTATTTCCGCGCGGCTCGGGACGGCCGATCGAGATGTCGTGGAACCACACGTCGACCGCGCCGAACCAGCGCCCGAAATCGCCCACCACTTCGGGGATGTCCTGGGTGCCGAAGGCGACGTCGCACATGCTGTTGGTGCCGGCCGCGTCCCAGCGGTTCTCGAACCAGCGCGCGTGCAGGCGGTCGACGTGGTGCAGGTCGACCAGGAAGGATTCGTTGGCGGGCGGCGCCACGGTGCGGCAGTACGGGTAGTACTTCGAGAAGAAGAACTGCAGGGTGGCGCAGCCGTCCGGGCGCAGGATGCGCACCACGTCGTCGAGGATGCTGGCGCGCGTGTCGTGCACGCAGATGTGCTGCAGCGAGATCGCGCAGTAGACGAAATCGTAGCTCGAGGACGGCGCGGCCCCGCAATCGGTGCCGGAACTGAGGAAGATCTCGGATCCGGGGGTGCGGGCACGCGCGGCGCGCACCATCTTTTCCGAGATGTCGGCGCCGTCGACCTGGCGCAGCAGGCGTGCCAGGCGCCGGATCATGCGGCCTTCGCCGCAGCCGATCTCGAAGCCGCGCGCGCGTGCCGGATCGGCCAGCACCGGCTTGCGGATGTCGCCGTAGCGGTGCAGCAGGTGGGTCTCGTAGGGGAAGTTCTCGTGATAGTCGTAGTTGCCGACGATTTCCTCGACCGAGGCCGGGGTCTCGTCGTAGAACAGTTTCTGCATGCGCGCATACTGATTCAGGTAATCGCTCATCGCCGCTCCCGGAATTCATCGGACCGCCCATGAGCTCAGAGCGGCGCGCTGCTCGGCGGTTGCAGCGGAATGGCGCCGGGTTGCGCAAGATCAGTCGGCGCCGGAGCGGCTCCGCGACAATCTGCGCTCCAGCCACCCTGTTCGCATACCATGCCCGTGACTGCACGCGCCATTGCCGGCGGGCCCGCATTGAGCGACCTCGGCCGCGCCCTGCGGCTGCTGCACGTGATCGCCTTCATGGCCGCCGGCGACCTGCGTGCGCGCTACCGGCGCAGCGTGCTGGGGCCGTTCTGGATGACGCTCGGCACCGCCGCCGGCACCCTCGGCCTGGGCCTGGTATGGAGCGAGCTGCTGCACATGGACCGCGCCGCCTTCGTGCCCTCGCTCACCGCCGGGCTGATCATGTGGCAATTGCTCAGCGGCTGCATCAGCGAAGCCACCACCACTTACTGGCGCCACAGCGCGATCCTGCGCAACCTCAGCGTCCCGCTGTCGATGCCGCCGATCCAGACCGTGCTCAAGCACCTGATCAATTTCCTGCACAACGTGCCGGTGCTGGTCGCGGTGCTGCTGATGTTCCGCCTGCCGGCCGGCTGGGCCACGCTGCTGGCCGTGCCCTGCCTGGCGCTGGCGGCGCTCAACCTGCTGTGGATCAGCCTGCTGCTGTCGATGCTGGGCGCGCGCTTCCGCGACCTCGAATACGTGGTCGGCGCGGCGCTGCCGCTGCTGATGTTCCTCAGCCCCGTGTTCTACCGGCCCAGCTACCTGCCCTTCCACGGCCACCTGGTCTGGTTCAATCCGCTGAGCCACCTGATCGAGGTGGTGCGCTATCCGCTGCTGGGCACGCCGCCGCCGGGCTTCGTGGTGCTGACCACGGTCCTGCTCGCACTCGGCGGCTGGGCCGTCACGCTGTGGCTGTTCAACGCCAAGCGCAACCGCATCGCGTACTGGCTGTGAGCGCCACGGACATGACGATGGCCCGCCTCGAGTTGCGCAACGTGACGGTGCAGTATCCGGTGTACGACGTGCGCGCCAAGTCGCTGCGCTCGCGCCTGGTCAGCATCTCCACCGGCGGGCGCATCGAGCGCGAAGCCTCGGGCGTGCAGATCGTCACCGCGCTGCGCGACGTCAGCTTCACGCTGGCCGATGGCGACGCCGTCGGGCTGGTCGGCCACAACGGCGCCGGCAAGAGCACCCTGCTGCGCACCATGGCCGGGGTCTACCAGCCGGCCTGGGGCAGCGTGTTGCGCAGGGGGCGGATCGCCACCGTGTTCGAGCTCGGCGCCGGCATGGACGGCGAACTGAGCGGCTACGAAAACATCCAGCGCATGGGCCTGCTGATGGGCATCGGCCATGGCGAGATCCGTGCGCGCATGGACGACATCGAAGCCTTCACCCAGCTCGGTCCCTTCCTCGGCCTGCCGGTGCGCACCTATTCGGCCGGCATGGCCACGCGCCTGATGTTCGCGGTGGCCACCTCGACCCGGCCCGACATCCTGCTGGTCGACGAGATCTTCGGCGCCGGCGACGCCGCATTCCAGGAAAAGGCGGCGCAGCGCATGGAATCCCTGATTGCCACGGTCGGCATCTTCGTGTTCGCCTCGCACGACACCACGGCCCTGAAGCGCTACTGCCGCCGCTTCCTGCGCCTGGAACACGGGCAGGTGACCGAGATCGATGCGGCCGACCTGTAGCCGCACCTGCAGGCACGATAGACGTGGATCAGCAAAACACCGGTTCGTGCGGGCTATGCTCGGCGCATGAAACGGCTGACCATCCATCCCGACGCATCCCGACCGCCGAACAGGCCGGTGCCTGAATGCTGCTGATTACCTCGGGCGCCTACGTCGAAAGCGAACTCGCCGCCGAGTTCGGACGCATCCCGCCGGCCTTCCTGCCGGTCGGGAACCGACGCCTGTACACCTACCAGGTCGGGCAGTTCGAGCGCCTGCACGAGCGCATCTGCCTGACGGTGCCGGACGACTTCCGGCTCGACGAAGCCGACGCGCTGTGGCTGCGCGAACACCGGGTCGACGTGGTGCGCACCGCGCCCGGCATCCCGCTGGGGGCCGCGGTCCACGCATGCCTGTGCGCTCGCGACGTGAGCGGGCCGCTCCGGATCCTGTACGGCGACACCCTGATCAGCGATCCGCTGCGCGCGGGTAGCGACTGGCTGGCGGTGGGCGACACCGACGAATACTACGACTGGTACCAGGAAGCGCCGTCCGGCGGCCAGCCGGGCGGCACCTGGACCGGCCTGTTCGCGTTTGCCGACGCCGCCCTGCTGCGCGCGCAGCTGGCGCACGGCGACTTCATCGCCGGCGTGCGTGCCTACGACCGCGCCGTCGGCGGGCTGGCGCACTGGACGGTGTCGCGCTGGCTCGACTTCGGCCACGTGCACACCTATTTCGATTCCAAGCGCATCATCACCACCCAGCGCCACTTCAACCGGCTGCGGGTGGCGGACGGCGTGGTCACCAAGTCCGGCGCCGACAGCGCCAAGATCATGGCCGAGGCAAGCTGGTTCGAACAGGCGCCGGCAGCCGTCAAGCCCTTCCTGGCACCCTACATCTGCCGCACCGGCGTCGACGGCGACAGCGGCGGCGCCTGCGCCTACCAGCTCGAATACCTGCACCTGGCCACCCTGAACGAACTGTACGTGTTCGGCCGCCTGCCCGCGCGCGTGTGGCGCCGCATCTTCCACGCCTGCGACGCCTACCTGCGCACCGCCGCCGGCCTGGCCGTGGTGCCGGACGGTGCGCCGGCGGACCCGCACACGGTGCGCCGGACCTGGCTCGACAAGACGCTGCAGCGCCTGGACGCCTACGCCGCCCAGGCCGGCGTCGACCTGGACGCGCCCTGGACCCTGAACGGCCGTCCGGCGCCGCCGCTGCGCGCGATCGCGCAGGAAGCCGGCGCGGCGCTGCTGGCGGCGCCGCCGGTGCCGGCCTTCCTGCATGGCGATTTCTGCTTCAGCAATATCCTGTTCGATTTCCGCGCCGGCCGCGTCAAGATGGTCGATCCGCGCGGCACCGATGCCCTCGGGCGCCCGGCGCGCTTCGGCGACCTGCGCTACGACCTCGGCAAGCTGGCCCACTCGGTGCTCGGGCTGTACGACTTCATCGTCGCCGGCTTCTACCTGCTGCGTGCGGAGGGCCGGGCGCTGCAGTTCCGGGTGCTGTCGGAGCGCTGCCTGGCGGTGCAGCGCCTGTTCGCCGCCACCGCCTTCGCCGGCCGCCGGCCCGCCCAGTGGCAGTGCCATCCGGCGATGGTGCTGCTGTTCCTGTCGATGCTTCCCCTGCATGCGGACGACCCGCGGCGCCAGCAGGCGCTGATGGCGAACGGCATCAGGCTCTATCTGGAGTGGACATCCGATGATCGTCATCCCGATGGCGGGACAGAGCCGGCGCTTTCGTGAAGCCGGCTACGACCGCCCCAAGTACGAGCTGCCGCTGCAGGGCGAGTCGCTGTTCGCCTGCTGCATGCGTTCGTTCGAGCGCTATTTCGACAGCGAGCGCTTCCTGTTCGTGGCACGCGCCGGCTGCGGCGCCGAAGCCTTCGTCGATGCCGAATGCGCACGCATCGGCATCGCCGACCGCACCCTGGTCACGCTCGACGCGCCCACGCGCGGCCAGGCCGAGACCGTGCTGCTCGGGCTGCGCGAGGCGCGCTGTCCGGGCAGCGACGCGATCCTGATCTTCAACATCGACACCATCCGTCCCGGCTACGCCTTCCCGGCCGATGCCGCCCACAGCGACGGCTACCTGGAAGTGGTGCACGCGCCCGGCGAGCACTGGTCCTTCGTGCGCCCGGCCGCCTCGTTCACGCGGCGCGTGGCCGAGACCGCGGAAAAGCGGCGCATCTCGGCGCTGTGCTGCACCGGGCTGTATTACTTTGCGCGTGCCGCCGACTTCGCCGCCGCCTGCGAGCTGGCATTGCACGAATCGCGCGCCTACCTGGAACGCTGGGGCGAGCTGTACGTGGCACCGCTGTACAACATCCTGATCGAGGCCGGGCGCCACATCGTGTACGACGAGGCGCCGGCCAGCCGCGTGCACTTTGCCGGCACCCCGGGCGACTACGGCGCGCTGGTGGCGTCGCACCGGAGCCTGCCTTGATCTGCGTGTCGCTGCCGGTGCACACGCGTCCCGCCGTGATCGCCGGGCAGCTGGCCAACTTCGCCGCCTTCCTGCCGGCGGCGCAGGTGGTGCTGCACGTGTCGGCCAATGCCCGCTTCACCCCGGCCGAACTGGAAGCCGCGCTGGCGGACAAGGGCTGCGCCAACGCCGTGGTCAACCCGCAGCGCCTGGCCACCGGCTGGGGCAACATCCTGCTGGCCCACCTGGCCAACATCGCCTGGATCCGCCGCCAGCGGCCCGCCTGCACGCGCATCTGCCTGCACGCCTCGAACGACATGCTGGTGCGGCGCGGCCTCGGCGCCCACCTGGATCGCGGGCAGGGCGGCAATTTCCTGCACCGCCGGCCGATCGGCCCGGGCAGCCGCTGGCGCTTTACAGGCGCGGCCCTCGGCGACGCACCGCTGCTGGCGCTGCGCAAGCGCCTGGGCGACGCGCCGGCGCTCGGGTCCCAGGTCGAAGGCGCCAGCTACGATGCCGCCCTGCTCTACGAGATCGCCGACATCGTCAAGCATGCCGCGCGCCAGCCGGCGCCGCTGCCCTATCCGCGCGAGGAAGTGTGGCTGTCGACGGTGGCGCATGCGCGCGCGGCGCCGGTGGCCGGCACGCCCTACGTGTTCTCGGAGGTGCACCGCTTCGACCGCGCGTTCTGGCGCGTGCTGCGCCTGGTCGATCCGCTGATCGGGCGCCGCGGCGATGCGCGCTGGCTGCCGCGCCGGGCGCTCGAATTCCTCATGATCCGCGCCGGCCTGCACCGCATCGACCGCGCCTGGGTCGAACGCATCGCGCACGACCGCGCCGATGCGCTGGCACCCTACGAATGGCTGTCCGACGGTCCGGAGTCCTGGCGCGTGTTCGAGCGCCACGGGCTGTACGGCGTCAAGCGGGTGCCGCGCCGGCCGGAGGCGCCGCTGCGCCGCTACATCGACAGCCTGGGCACCGCCCAGGCCGGCGCGGAACAGGCCCTCCATGAAGACCGCTGACATCACGCTGGTATTCCAGGGGGTGTTCAAGCCCTACGTGACGCGCGCGCACGAGAACTTCGCGCGCAACATCCGTCTCACGCACAAGGTGCTGCCGGGCGCGCGCGTGATCCTCTCGACCTGGGCCGGTGCCGAACTGCCGCCCGGACTGGCGCTCGACGCGCTGGTCGAAAGCGACGACCCGGGCGCCCTGGCCCCGCTCAAGCTCGACGACCATAAGGCCAACAACGTCAACCGCCAGTTGCGCAGCACGCGCGCCGGGCTGGAGGCCGTGGACACGCCGTACGCAGCCAAGCTGCGCACCGATGCCTTCCTCGAGCATGCGGGCTTCATCGACTATTACCGCGAGCAGACGGTGCTCGACGGCGGGCACCAGCGCCTGCTGGCCAGTTCCTTCTTCACGCTCGACCCGACCATGTTCGAGCGCCTGCCTTACCACCTCGGCGACTGGTTCCAGTTCGGTCCGACGCCGCTGCTGCGCGCCTACTGGGCGGCGCCGCCGATGTCGTCCAGGGATGCGCGCCAGTACGAACACCAGGCACACCCGCCCGGCTCCACCGTCCTGGAGCGCAGGTTCCGGGCACGCTTTGCGGTGGAACAGCACTTGTGCCTGCACTTCGCGCACGCCCGCGGCTACGCCGTGCCGCGCTTCCTGAACGACGTCTCCGATGCCGTGCTGAGCGATTACCAGCGCTTCCTGGCGCACGAGGTGATGCTGCTCGACCCCTGGCAGATCGGCCTGCGCATCGACAAGTACGGCTGGGTCGGCAACTCGCCCTTCCAGCGCCTGAACAACCTGATGCACCTGGACTGGCTGGCGCTGGCCAATCCGATGCTGGCCGGCGCGGCCGATCCGGAAGCCGTGCATGCGCTGATCAAAGCGCGCCGCCGCCAGAAGGCGCTGGCGCGCCTGGCCTTCCACCACAGCCGCGCGCTGCACGGGCTGCTGTTCGACGCCAGACGGCCGCATCATCCGGTGCGCCGGCTGGCGGCCGGCATCGTGCGCCGCCTGGCGCGCAGCTAGGAACCGGCATGCGCGTGGCCGCCGTCGTCGTCACCCACAACCGGCCGCAACTGCTGCTGCAGGCGCTGGCCGCGCTGCGCGCCCAGACCCGGCCGCTGGATGCCATCTACGTGGTCGACAATCCGGGCGCCGCGACTGGCAGCGCTCCCGAACCCGGCCACGTCGACGGGGTGACACTGCTGCGCCCGGACACCAACCTCGGCGGCGCCGGCGGCTTCGCGCTGGGCATGGCGCAGGCCTTCGCCGCCGGCCACGACTGGATCTGGCTGCTCGACGACGATGCGATGGCGCGGCCGGACGCGCTGGCGCACCTGCTCGCCGTGGCCGTCCCCGCCCGTCCGGCTGCCGGCCCCGGTCCCGGTCCCGGCCCCGGCACAAGCATGGGCGCGGCGGCGGATGCGGGCAGTGCCGTCATGCGCGGCGCCGGCGCCCTGTGCGGCACGGTGCGCGAATTCGGTGACATCGCGCTGCGCCACCGGCGCCGCTACCACCTGGCCACCGGCATCGAACGCCCGCTGCCGCGCGCCGCCTACGACGGGCCGCCCTGCCGCGTCGACACCGCCTCCTTCGTCGGCTTTCTGGTGTCGGCCGCCGCCATCGCCGAAGTCGGGATGCCGGCGCGCGCCTTTTTTCTCGGCTACGACGACACCGAGTATTCGCTGCGCCTGCGCCGTGCCGGGCTGCCGCTGTGGCTGGTGCCGGACAGCGTGGTCGAGCACCTGCGCGCGCGCCGCGCCCGCCTGCGCGCCGGACCCTTCGGCCCCAGGCATTACTTCACGATCCGCAACCGCCTCGCCGTGGCGCGCGCCTATGCCACGCTGCCGCTGGTACCGACCGCGGTCGGGCTGCTGTTCGGCCTGGCGCTGTGGGCGGGCAGCGGCGGGCGCCTGCGCCGCGGCGCCGTGCGCATCCTGCTGCGCGCGCTCGGCGACGGCCTCAACCGCCGCCTCGGGCCGTTCCCGGAAGCGCTGGCGCCGCTGCATCGGCCTCCAGGCACCAGCCCATCAGCAGGAACACCATCAGGGCGTAGAACAGGCTGCCCTTCAGCGACCAGAAGATGACTTCGGTGAGGCCGAAGGTGGCATAGGCCAGCACCACCAGCATGCCGGCCAGTGCCGCCGCGCGGCGCGGTCCATGCGCGCCTGCCTGCGCCAGCCGGGCGCGGAAGAACAGGAAGGGCGCCAGCAGGATGCCGGCCCAGGCCAGCAGGCCGGGAATGCCGCGCGTGACCAGCGCCTGCAGCGCGTCGTTGTGCATGTGCGGCGGTTCCGGCGGCGCGAACACGGTCGGACTGAGTTCCCCCGCCGCCACCCATTCGCGCATGCGGCGTTTATAGGCCGGGGTGTCGAGGCCGCGCCACGGATGCTCGCCGGCCAGGCGCAGCCCCGCCTGCCACAGCGCCAGGCGCACGCCGATCGAGGTCGGCACCGGGCTGTGCGCCATGAACATCTCGACGTCGCTGATGCCGACCGCGATGCGCGCCTGCACGCCGGTGCGCGGCACGGCATAGGCGCCGAGCGCCAGCGCGGCGGCCAGCAGCGGCACGCCCAGCACCAGGCGGCGCGGCAGCGGCGCCTGCCGCGATGCCGAGGCCGCCAGCAGCAGGAAGGCGGCCGGCAGCGCGATCCAGCCGCCGCGGCTGCCGGTCAGCAGCGATGCCGCCAGACCGGCCACGATGCCCGGCGCCGCGATCCGGCGCACGGCGCGGCTGCGAGCATGGTTGCCGGCGCCGACAAGGGCGCCCAGCGCCAGCAGCGCCAGGCACATCGCCAGATCGCCGAAGGTGATCGGGTTGAGCAGCCCGCCGGGACGGTCGATGCCCAGCGCCAGCCGCTGCCAGCCGACGAAGCCGGCCGCCAGCAGCGCGCCGCCGCTGATGCCGAGCCAGAAGGCACGCAGCGTCGGCCGTCCGAGCTGCACCACCAGCATCGCGCTGCACGCCAGGACCATGCGCGCCGGGGCATCGGCCGCGTTGGCGCCGTGGGCATATCCGGCGGCCGACCACAGCACGCACGCCAGGTGCAGCAGGAAGGCCAGCAACACCCAGCGCGTGTGCGGCCAGTGCACCCGCAGCACCCGGCCGGCGTCGCGCCACCACAGGCAGGCGGTAAACAGGAACAGGAAGCCGGCCAGGCCGATGCCGGCACCGGTCACCAGGCTCAGCAAGGGAAACATCAGCACCAGGGCGCTGGCCCAGGCCTGGCGGCGCACCAAAGGCGCCTGCACGGCGCGGCCGTGCGCGGGAACCAACGGCGAATCGGAAGGTTGCATGGAAAGGCGTGAGGGAGTACTGGCAACAGTCTAGCGCGCGCCGCTGCGGGCGCAGGTGGAGACGGGGCCGGGTTTGACGGGGTTCGTACACCGCGCCGTTCGATGGCACCGTGCGATGGCGCCAGCGGCGGCCATCGCACGAACATGTCGCGTTATCGTGACGCTTACAACACGCTGTCGGTGCGCATCACCGGATACAGGTTCAGGCGTTCGTCCCAGGACGCATGGCGGCGCGCGAAGAATTCCAGGCGCGCGTGCGGGTTCTTGGCGAAGGCAGGATCGGTCTCGACCTTCTTGCGGAAGGCGGCGGCCAGTGCCGGGTCCCCGGCCATCTGCGCGCGCGCAACGTCTTCCGCCACGTACTCTTCCATGTACTCCTTGCGCTCGAAGGCATTGTTGAAGGTGCCCCAGGCCAGCAGCGAATCCGGCGCCTGCGGCTCGAACATCGCCATCACCAGGCGCGCCTTGGGCTGGGCGATCGGCACGAACAGCGCGCCCCTGGCCAGCATGCGCGGCTCGGCTTTCCAGGCGCCCTCGACCTTCAGGCGCTGGTGCGATTCGAAGGAAGCCGGCGCGAAGCTCGCCTGGTCGGCGCGGAAGGTCTCCACCGGCGCCTGCGCGATCGCCTTGTCGAGCTTGCGGAAACCGATGCCGTGCTGGACCAGCTTGGCGGCGACGATGTCGGCCCAGGCCGCCGGCACCACGTAGCCGGCGCCGGGCGCCTTCACCCGCAGGTCTTCCACCACCTCCTCGCGCAGCGGCACGTGCCAGACCTGCGGCTTGCTTTCGTCGTAGCGCGTCATCAGCATGCCGGACACGTCGGACATGGTGCGGGTATAGGCGTAGCCCTGGAAGTCGACCATCGTGGTCTTGTCCGTGGTTTTATAGGTCAGCGCCACCGGCTGGCCGGCGATGCGCGTTGCGCGCGCGTCGGCAGCGGCCGCGGCCTGCTGCCATTCCCGGCCGTGCTGCGCCACCTGCTGCAGCACCGAGACGAACGAGTTATGGGTGATGCGCACGCGGGTCGGATAATCCTTCCACGAATGGGTCTCGACCAGCATCGCCATGCGGTTGCGCAGCTGGAAGTAGCCGGTCGAGAAGCGCGGGTCGGACACGCTGTCGACGAAGCCGGACGCCGGGTCGTCGGTCTCCTTGAACGACATGTAGTAGGACTGCGGCGAGGAACCCTGCTTGCTGATGTCGGCGATCACGCCCGAGCGCAGCGCCAGGCCGGCCTTGCGGAATTCGGGGTCCCCCGAGTACACCGGCTCGACCTGGATCGAGACGTCGTGCTGGAACATGGCGCCGTCGGTGACGTGCAGGTCGACGTAGGTCAGCGGATCCCAGGCGTTCACCAGGGTCAGCATCGCCTGCATCTCGGGCGCATCGGCCTTGACGTAGTCGCGGTTCAGGTTGAAGTTCTGGGCCGTGGTGCGCCAGCCCATCTCGACCGGGCCGCGCTGGTTCGGGCGGTTCCACTTGGCGAAGCGCTCGTGGCCGTCGACGTTGAACACCGGCACGAACAGCAGCACCTGCTTGTCGAGCACGCCCGGCGCGAGCTTGTTGTCCAGCATCTCGCGCAGCGCCAGGAAACCGGCGTCCTTGCCGTCGATCTCGCCGGCGTGGATGCCGCCCTGGATCAGCGTGACCGGCAAGCCCTGCTTGCGCGCCGCCTCGGGCGTGAACACGCCCCGTGCATTGACCGCCAGCGCCAGCATCGGCCGGCCTTCCGGGGTGGTGCCGAACTGGAAGCACTTCACCTGCTTCGGATAGGCCTGCTGGAAGGCGCTGCACAGCTTGACGACTTCGTCGTAGCGGCCGGTGGCGGTGAAACCGGAGCGTTCGGAGACGGTGACGAGGTCGGGGGCGGCGTGGGACAGGGAGGTGGTGGCCAGCAGGGCGAGCAGGATGGCGGAACGCAGCATCGGGGGAACTCCGGCAGTGGGTAGATGAGCCGGAAATTATAGACTGGCAATAGCGTAATACAGTAATACCGGAGAAGATTGTTACCCTCAAAACCGTCGTCCCCGTGGAGGCGGGGACCCATACTGAACATCCAACGTCGATAGCGTCGGGTTAATCGGATGCTGCCGAATTCGGCAGCTCAGCATGGGTCCCCGCCTGCGCGGGGACGACGTTCGTGGGCTGACCGATCAGCGACTCCGCGGCAACACCGCAATCGTCTTCGCCTCCGGCCGCACCAGCGTCATCGGCACCGCCTTTGCGCGGCTGGTCGGGCAGGCGCTGCCGGTACGGTAGGCCAGGGCCGCCGCCAGCAGGTTCTCGGAGGGGTCGCCCAGCGCGTGCGACAGGTCGTCGGCCACGGTGCAGGTCGGCGTGAAACCGTCGGCGAAGTCGCCGAAGCCTTTCGCGTTCACGCCCTGGAACTCGATCGAGAAATAGGTCGTGCCGCAGTTGTCGACCGGGGTGAAGCCGTAGGGCTTGCCGCAGGTGGTGCCGCCGATGATGTCGACCTGGATGTCGATGCCGCGCAAGCCGTTGATCACCGCTTCGCTGGCCGAGCAGGTATCGGCGGTGGTCAGCACGGTCACGTGCTTCAGGCCCAGGTAAGGCAGCGCCTGGCCGGCACTGGCCGGGTTCGGCGAGGGAAAGCCGTAGGCCGTGTTCAGGAAGTTGATCGGCGATTGCGGCGCGGTCTTGCTGTTGTAGACCAGGCGCTCGAAGGTCTTGCTGCTCGAGGACGGGCCCGCGATCATGTAGCCCAGCTCGCTGGCGATGTACAGCAGGCCGCCGCCGTTGTAGCGCATGTCGATCACCAGGTCGTTCACCTGCTGCGCCTGGAACATGGCGAAGGTGTCGATCAGCTGCTTTTCGGCGACCGCGTTGAAGTCGTCGAAGGTCAGGTAGCCGACCTTGCCGGTGGCGGTGTCGATCACCTTGGCGTTCTTCACCGAGGCGCTGCTCACCACGGCGGCGCTCATGGTCACGTCGAAGCTGGTGCCGGCGCGGCTGACGGTCAGGCGGTGCGACTCGCCGGCCTTTTCCGGGAACAGGCCCGCATTCAGGGTGGCGACGCCGGCCTGGGTGGTGGTGTTGACGAAGTCGGTGCCGTCCACCGCGGTCAGCATGTCGCCGCGCTTCAGGCCGGCGGCCGCGGCCGGCGAGCCCGGCTCGACGATCGAGGCCAGCCAGGTGCGCGGCGCGGTGGTCGAGCTGCGCGACCAGGTCAGGCCGTAGCCGACTTCCTGGCCCGAGGTGCTGAGCGCATCCCATTCGGCCGTCGTGTAGGTGAAGTGGAACTGGTCCTTCGGCTTGCCGGTGGCGGTCACGGCCGGCGTCTTGAGCTTGGCAAAATAATCCAGCGTGTTGCTGAAATCGGCCATGTAGAAATCGTTCGGGATCTCGTTGTACCAGAGGTAGTAGCGGTCGGCCCAGCCGCGCAGGAACTTCATCTCGTCCAGCAGCGTGCCCTTCTTGTCGGGGAAGGGCGTGCCGAAGGCATCGACGCCGCTGCGCGGTGCGGCGCACAGGTTGGCGTAGCTCTGGAAATCGGACGGGATCACGTCCGGCGTGCGGGTCGTGACCGGGGGCGTCGTGACCGGCGGCGCGGGCGTAGTGGTGCCGGTGGAACCGCCGCCGGAGGCGCCGCCGCCACTGCTGCCGCCACCGCCGCCGCAGGCGCCGAGCAGGATGGAGGCTGCAAGGGCACCGGCAGCCAGACGGAAGGCCGAGCGGCCGCGGAAGGTAAGGAGCGAGGTCATGCGGTCGATTATAGACGCGGGCAATCCGCCGAATTCCAACGAACTGTAACAGTGGTTTTAAAGCGACAACGGCCGCGTTCCGGCATCGGGATACCGGAACGCGGCCGCTCTGCAAACGTCCCGATCAGGCGGCGCGCACCGCGGCGTGCGGCGCATGGAAGGCGGCCACCAGCTCCGCTTCCTTGCGCTTGGCCGCGGCCAGGTGGCGCTCCTTGACGTGGCCGAAACCGCGGATGTCTTCCGGGATGCTGGCGATCGCCACCGCCTGCGCCAGGTTGTCCGCATCCAGGCGCGGCAGCAGCGCACCCACGGTGCGGCGGTATTCCCCGATCAGCGCGCGTTCCATGCGGCGTTCCTCGGTGCGGCCGAACGGATCGAGGGCAGTGCCGCGCAGGCCCTTGAATTTCGCCAGCACGCCGAAGGCCTTCATCATCCACGGCCCGAATTCCTGCTTCACCAGGTGGCCCTGCTTGTCCTTCTTGGCCATGAGCGGCGGCGCCAGGTGGAATTTCAGGGTCACGTCGCCTTCGAACATGTTCCCGATCTTTTCCATGAAGGCCGGATCGGTGTACAGGCGCGCGACCTCGTACTCGTCCTTGTAGGCCATCAGCTTGTGCAGGTAGCGCGCCACCGCTTCGGTCAGGCGGGTGCCCTTGCCGAGCGGCGCTTCCGCCGCGCGCACGCCGTCCACGAAGTCCTTGTATTGCTGGGCGTAGGCGGCGTTCTGGTAGGCGGTGAGCAGCGCCACGCGGCGGCTCACGATCTCGTCCAGGCTCTGGGTGCGCTTGAACTCGATGACCTGGGACGGCGCCGTCATGCGCGTGACCGAGGCCAGGTCGTGCGCGGCGCTACGGCCCCACTCGAAGGCGGCTTTATTGAAACCGACCGACACGCCGTTCAGTTCGATCGCCTTCATGATCGATGCCTCCTGCAGCGGCACGTGGCCCTTCTGGAAAGCGTAGCCGAGCATGAACATGTTGGTGGCGATGGCGTCGCCCATCAGGCTGGTGGCGATTTTCCCGGCGTCGATGAAGTCGACATTCTGCGCGCCGCAGGCCTGCAGGATCGCGCCGCGCGAGCCTTCGCCCGGGAACTGCCAGTCCGGGTTCTTGATGAAGGCGGCGGTGGTGGCGCCGCTGGCGTTCACCGCGGCCCAGGTGCGCCCTTCTCCCATGCGCGACAGCGCGTCGCGGCTGGCGGTGACGATCTGGTCGCAGCCGATGACGAGGTCCGCGCTGCCGGTGCCGACCCGGGTCGAGTGCAGGTCCGACTGGCGGTCGGCCAGGCGCACGTGCGACATCACCGGACCGCCCTTCTGGGCCAGGCCGCTCATGTCCAGCACCAGCGCGCCCTTGTTCTCGACGTGGGCCGCCATCGCCAGGATCTGGCCGACCGTCACCACGCCGGTGCCGCCGATGCCGGTGACCAGGATGCCGAACGGGGTCGCGGTCGACGGAATGCGCGGCATCGGCAGCGCCGGCGGTTTCGCTTCGGTGGTCGCGGATGCCTTCTTGGGCTTCTTCAAACCGCCGCCCTCGACGGTCACGAAACTCGGGCAGAATCCGGTCACGCAGGAGAAATCCTTGTTGCACGACGACTGGTTGATCTGGCGCTTGCGGCCCAGTTCCGTTTCCAGCGGCTCCACCGACAGGCAGTTCGACTGCTTCGAGCAATCGCCGCAGCCTTCGCACACGGCTTCGTTGATGACCGCGCGCTTGGCCGGGTCGGGATATTCGCCCTTCTTGCGGCGGCGGCGCTTCTCGGAGGCGCAGGTCTGGTCGTAGATCATGGCCGACACGCCCGGCATCTCGCGCAATTCCTTCTGCACGTCCATCAGCTCCAGGCGGTGGCGCACGGTGACGCCTTCGGCCCAGGCGTAATCGGCCGGGTATTTTTCCGGCTCGTCGGTGACGACGATGATCGGCTTGACGCCTTCGGCTGCCAGCTGGCGGCTGATCCTGGCCGGGTCGAGCGGGCCGTCGTGGGTCTGGCCGCCGGTCATCGCCACCGCGTCGTTGTACAGGATTTTGTAGGTGATGTTGACCTTGGCCGCCACCGAGGCGCGGATCGCCAGCACGCCCGAATGGAAGTAGGTGCCGTCGCCCAGGTTGGCGAACACGTGCTTCTCGTCGGTGAACGGGGCCTGGCCGATCCAGGTGGTGCCCTCGGCGCCCATGTGGGTAAAGGTGGAGGTCTCGCGGTCCATCCACAGCACCATGTAGTGGCAGCCGATGCCCGCCAGCGCGCGCGACCCTTCCGGCACCTTGGTCGAGCTGTTGTGCGGGCAGCCCGAGCAAAAATAGGGGATGCGGTCGGTGTCCGGATTGGCCTTGGCCGGAATATTCTTGAGCACCAGTTCCTTGGCTTCCAGGAAGGCGATGCGTTCGCGCACGCGCTCGGCGACCGGGTGGCCGGCGCAGTAGTGGCCGATGCGCGACGCGATCGCGCGCGCGATCTGGGCCGGATTCAGTTCGTAGGTGCCGGGCAGCAGCCAGTCGCCCTGGCCGGAGCGGGTCTTGACGCTCCATTCGCCGCTGTCGTCGAACTTGCCGACCACGCGCGGCCGTTCGCCATCGGGCAGGTTATATAACTCTTCCTTCAGCGCGTATTCGAGCACTTGGCGCTTTTCCTCGACCACCAGGATCTCGTCCAGGCCGCGCGCGAATTCGTGCACGCCGATCGAATCGAGCGGCCAGGTCATGCCGACTTTATAGACGCGCAGGCCGATCTCGCGCGCCGCCTGCTCGTCGATGCCGAGGTCGGCCAGCGCCTGGCGGGTGTCGAGGTAGGATTTGCCGGCGGTGATGATGCCGATCTTCGGGGTCGGGGTATCCCAGACGATTTGGTTCAGCTTGTTGGCGCGCGCGTAGGCCAGGGCCGCGTACCATTTATAGTTGTTCATCCGCACTTCCTGGTCGAGCACGGCATCCGGCCAGCGGATGTTGAGGCCGCCCGGCGGCATCTCGAAATCCAGCGGAATCACGGGCTGCACGCGCTCCGGATCGAGGTCGACCACGGCGCCGGATTCGATGATGTCGGTCACGCACTTCATCGACACCCACAGGCCGCTGAAACGGCTCATGGCCCAGGCGTGCAGGCCGTAGTCGATGTATTCCTGCACCGACGACGGGTACAGCACCGGCATGCCGACGTGGTGCAGGATGTGGTCCGACTGGTGCGCGGTCGACGAGGATTTCGCGGCATGGTCGTCGCCGGCCAGCACGATCACGCCGCCGTGCTTGGCGCTGCCCGCGTTGTTGCCGTGCTTGAACACGTCGCCGCAACGGTCGACGCCCGGACCCTTGCCGTACCACATGGCGAACACGCCATCGTACTTCGCATCCTTGAACAGGTTGGTCTGCTGGGTGCCCCAGACCGCGGTGGCGGCCAGGTCTTCATTCATGCCGGGGTGGAAGTGGACGTGGTGGGCGTCCAGGTGCTTCTTGGCCTTCCACGCGGTCTGGTCGACCTGGGTGACCGGGGAGCCGCGGTAGCCGGTGATGTAGCCGGCGGTGTTGAGGCCGGCCCGCAGGTCGCGCTCGCGCTGCAGCATCGGCAGGCGGATCAGGGCCTGGGTGCCGGTCATGAAGGCACGGCCGCGCTCGAGCGTCCATTTGTCGTCGAGGCTGATGTCGTGCTGCGGGTCGTGGGCAGGCGGCGCCGGTTCCAGCTGGCTGCGGTCCAGGGGTGCGTTCATGCTGATTGTCTCCAAATTGTCGGGATGCGCAAAATTCCTGGTGTCGTCGTTGCATTCGTAGGGTGCGCACCCTGTGCCCACGCGGACGTCGGCACAACGTTAGCTTCCGCGTGGGCTCGGGGAGCCCACCCTACGAATGTTCGAACGCACGGTCTGCGTCATTGTTCAACCGAGTATAGGCCTCTATTCCCAGCATTAAATTTCAATCAATTCCCCACGCCCGACGATTTGCGCAATAAAATTGCGATACGCCTGACCTACGTGAGGGATTCATGTCAAAAATCGAGCTGGATAAAACCGACCGCAAAATCCTGTCCATCCTGCAATCGGATGGCAGGCTGTCCAACCAGGACGTGGCGGAGCGCGTCAGCCTGTCGCCGTCGCCCTGCCTGCGCCGCATCAAGCGGCTGGAAGAGGCCGGCGTGATCCGCCAGTACGTGGCGCTGCTCGATCCCGACAAGCTGGGCCTGGGGCTGCTGGCCTATGTGAACGTGCGTCTGGAAAAGCATGCCGAAGGCGCGCCCAACGCGCGCGTGCCGGCGACCTCGCCGCGCTTCGAGTTCGCCCAGGCGGTGTCGTCCTGGCCGGAAGTCGTGGCCTGCTATGCGATGACGGGGGAGATGGATTTCCTGCTGCGCGTGCACGTGGAAGACATGGACCACTTCTCGCGCTTCATGATGGGCACGCTGCTGCGCCACCCGGCGGTGCTGGACGTGAAGTCGAGCTTTGCCCTGCAGCGCATCAAGGAAACCACGGCGCTGCCGCTGGTCTGAACCCGTCGCTCAGGTAAGTAGGGTGGGCACTCCGTGCCCACGCGTGACCTATGAGAGCAGTCGGCTGTTCGAGCGTTACGCGTGGGCACGGGGTGCCCACCCTACGAAATGCATCGATTCAGGACTTTTTCAGGCGCAGCAGCACCACGCCGTGCGACGGCACCGTCACGTCCAGGCGCTTGCCGGTGTCGCCGGTCTTGCCGGTCCAGGCATCAAGCCAGCGGTAGGTCGCCTTCTTGAGATCGAGCTCGCGCTTGCTCAGGTCGTCGCTGATGTGGTGCTGCTGCCAGTCGTAGCGATAATGCAGCGGCGCCTCGCCCCGGTTCAGGATCATGAAGGCCCATTCGTCGTTGGCCATCGGCTTGACCCACAGCTCGACCTGGCCCTGGTTGTAGAAGCGCAGCGCCTGCACCCCGAGCGGGTCCTGGTTGATGGCGATGACCTCGCGCCGCCCGATGATCTTGCGCACCGATTCCGGCATCGCGCGCAGGTCGTTGCCGAGGATGAGCGGCGAATCCATCATCGCCCAGATCGAGAAGTGGGCGCGGTCCTCGTCTTCGGTCATGCCCATGCCGACTTCCAGCATGTCCATGTCGTTCCAGTGGCCGGGACCGGAATACTTGCGCAGGCCGGCCTGCTTGTCGAGGATGCGCATGATGCCGAGCGCCGACCAGGAACCGTGGTTCATCTCGCAATCCCAGCACGGGTAGATGTCGCCGGTGGTGCGCCAGGAATGGCCGATGGGCGACGCCCACTCCCAGGGCTTGTTCTCGCCCCACTCGCAAATGCTCAGCAACATCGGCCGGTTACTCGCACGAATCGCATCGCTGATGGTCTGGTAGGCGCCCTCCGCATTCAAGCCCTTGCTGTCGCACCAGTCATACTTGATGTAGTCGACGCCCCAGGCCGCGTAGGTGCGCGCGTCCTGGTATTCGTGGCCACGGCTGCCCGGGCGATGGCCGCACGTGGTGTTGCCGACGTCGGAATAGATGCCCAGCTTGAGGCCGCGCGCATGCACGTAGTCGGCCAGCGCCTTCATCCCGGACGGGAAGCGCTGCGGGTCCGGGTGCATCTCGCCGTTGGCGTCGCGCGCGCCGTGCCAGCAATCGTCGATGTTGATGTACTGGTAGCCGGCATCCTTCAGGCCAATCTTCACCATCGCGTCGGCGGTCTCGCGGATCAGCTTTTCGTCGATGTTGCAGGCGAATTTGTTCCAGCTGTTCCAGCCCATCTGCGGGGTCTGGGCCAGGCCCTCGGATTTCTGGGCCCAGGCCGGCGCCACGCCAGCGGTAGCCGTGGCGGCCACCAGCAGCAGTGCAAGCGTGCACTTCATCGCTTGCCCCCTTCCAGCGCGTGCAGGCGCCGGGCCGCGTCCCCGATCACCTTGAGCGAAGACGCATCGCTGTCGAACACCGAATACAGGCCCTGCTCTTCCTGCGGCGGATCGCCGACGAAGTCGTTGCCCGGCTTCCACCAGTAATCGGCGTTGGCCGCGCGCCCCGCCCCGCCCCAGGCCCAGAAATTCCAGCCGGCGATCGGGTCGCCCTTGGCGGCGCGCCCCTGGATCAGGCCGAACACCTCGCCGTAGAAACGGTCGCGCACGGCGGTGCCGGACTGGAGGTCGAAGGCGGCGCCGTCGCGGTTCAGGCCGAACTCCTCGAGCACGATCGGCTTGCCCAGCTGCTTGGCGTAATCGATGTGCACGTTCAGGTAGTGCAGGCTCTTGTCCATCATGCCGTTCCAGGTGGCGTCCGGGCGCTTCGGATCGAACCAGCTCCAGTTGGCCGGCCACAGGTGATAGGTCAGGTAGGCGACGTCGGGCGTGCGGTGCGCGTCCAGGTAGAGCTGGCCGTCCTCGGCGGAACCCGCCAGTCCCTCGCTGCCGGTACTGACCATGTGCTGCTTGTCGAGCGCGCGGATGTAGTGGGCGGTGTCGGCGATCCACTTGACGTAGGCCGCCTTCTCCGCCGTGCCGGCCTTGCTGTTGCCGGGGCGCGGCTCGTTGGCCAGCTGCCACGACATGATGGCCGGGTCCTGGCTGTACGGCGTGCCGGTGACGGTGTTCCTGCGCCCGACGATGCGCGCGATCACCTGGCGGTACTCGGCTTGCGCCTTGTCGTTCGTGTAGAAGCGCGCGTTCTCGGCCATGAAGCGCTCGTAATCCTTGCTGACGTTCGGGTCGTGCGGCGGGCTGCCGGTGAACCAGTTCAGGTACTGGGTCATGCCGCCCGACCACTGCCAAAAGTTGTTCAGGTAGAGCACCGCCGTCATGTCGCGCTTGCCCAGTTCCGCCATCAGGAAGTCCAGGCCCTGCAGCAACTGCTCGTCGTACTGGCCGGGCGCCGCGGTGGTGGCCGGGCTGACCGCGCTCTTCATCGCCGTCTTTTCCGACACCGCCAGCACGCGCACGTTGTTGATGCCGAGCGCTTTCAGGCGGTCGAGTTCCTGCAGCAGGCGCGCGCGCTGGCCGACGCCGGTGGGCGCGCCCAGATAGCCGCCGTACCACAGGTTGGTGCCGGCGATGTAGTAGGGCTGGCCGTGGCGCACGAAGTGGGTGCCCTGCACGGCGACGAAGGCGTCGCTGCCCGCCGCGGCCTGGGCGGCGCCGGCCATGCCGAACAAGGTGAACCCGGCCAACGCGGCCGCTGCGAATACGATCTTGCGTTTCATATCAGTTCTCCCGTCCGGCGATCAGCGGCGCGCCTGCACACGGCCGCGCACGTCCAGCGTGCTGGCCGGCAGGTCGACCGTCACGCTGCTCGCGTTGGTGCCCGCGGCATCCTCGGCCAGCACCAGCTTGTACTTGCCCTTGGCGATGCGCCAGGTGCGCGAGGCTTCGTCGAAGTTGGCCAGCACGCGCGGTTCCACCGTCACCTCGACTTCCTTCGATTCGCCCGGCTGCAGTGCCACCTTGTCCCAGCCGGCCAGGCGCTTGGGCGCCTCCCATTTGGCCGAAGCGGGCACACTGAGCGGCGACACGTACACCTGCGGCACGTCCTTGCCGGCCACGCTGCCGGTGTTGGTGACTTTGAAGCGCACGTGCAGGCGTCCATCCTTTACCTGGCTGCCCAGGTTCGCGTAGGCGAAGGTGGTGTAGGACAGACCGTGCCCGAACGGGAACAGCGGCTTGTGGCCCTTCAGGTCGAACCATTTGTAGCCGATCGCCGCGCCTTCGGTGTAGTTGACGGCGAACTGCATTTCCGGCTGCTTGGGGTCGCCGTCCAGCGTCGGGCGCGGCAGCTGCTGCTCGGATGCCGGGAAGGTCGCCGGCAGGTGGCCGGACGGATTCACCGCGCCGAACAGCACGTTGGCGATCGCCTCGCCGCCGCTGGTGCCCGGATACCAGGTCTCCAGCACCGCCGGCACCTTGTTCAGCCAGGGCATCGTCACCGGGCCGCCGTTTTCCAGCACCACCACGGTACGGGCATTGGCGCCGGCCACGGTCGCGATCAGATCGTCCTGGCGGTCCGGCAGCGCCAGCGAGGTGGCGTCCAGCGCTTCGCCGACCCACTGGGTCGCGAACACCAGCGCCACGTCGGCCTGGCTGGCCACGCGCGCGGCGCGTGCCGGGTCGGTGCCGTCGTCGTAGACCACTTTGGCATTCGGCGCCTGCGCCTGGATCGCACGCAGCGGCGACGAGTTGTGGTACATCACCGGGCCCGGCCAGGTGTCCGGCTTCAAGCCTTTCACGGCATTACCGCCCACCGGATACACCAGCGACGAGCCGCCGCCGGCCAGCACGCCGACGTCCGCATGGCCGCCGATGACGGCGATGGTGCGCACGGTCTTCGCCAGCGGCAGCACGCGGTTGTCGTTTTTCAGCAGCACCATGCCCTCTTCCGCGGTCTGGCGGCTGACCGCGCCGTTCTTGGCGAAGTCGATCGCGCCGCCTTCCTTCACCGGGTTCTCGACCACGCCCTTGGCGAACATGGTGCGCAGGATGCGCGCCACCATGTCGTCCAGGCGCGCTTGCGGCACGGCGCCGGTCTTGATCGCTTCCTCGAGCGCGCCGGCGAAGTACGGCGACTTGTCGAACTCGTGGCCCGACTGCTGGTCGAGGCCGTTGTTGGCGGCGGCCACGGTGCTGTGGGTCGCACCCCAGTCCGACATCACGAAGCCCTTGAAGCCCCAGTCGCGCTTGAGCACCTGGTTCAGCAGGTAGTCGTTTTCGCAGGCGTACGGACCGTTGACGCGGTTGTACGAGCACATCACGGAGCCGGCATCGGACTGCTCCAGCGCCAGCTCCATCGCCAGCAGGTCGGACATGCGGAAAGCCGCCTTGTCGATGCGCGCATCGAGCTCGTTGCGGCCGGTCTCCTGGTCGTTCAAGGCATAGTGCTTGAGGGTCGAGATGATGTTGTTCGACTCGATGCCCTTGATCGCATGGCCGATCATGATGCCGGACAGCAGCGGGTCTTCGCCCGCGTATTCGAAGTTGCGGCCGTTGCGCGGCTCGCGCATCAGGTTCACGCCGCCGGCCAGCATCACGTTGAAACCGGAGGCGCGCGCCTCCGAACCGATCATCGCGCCGCCGGCCTGCGCCACTTTCGGATCCCAGCTCGACGCCGTGGCCAGGCCGGACGGCAGCGACGTGCGCTCGCGTACCTTGGGGCCGGCCTGCGAGGCCACGCCCAGGCCGGCGTCGGTCTCGAACAGCGCCGGCAGGCCGAGGCGCGGCGTGCCCGGCACGTAGCCGGCCGACTGCGGCAGCGCTTCCGCGACCTTCTTGCCCTTGCCGAAGTCGTGGCCGAAATACGACATCACCCAGCGCAGCTTTTCCTGCTGGGTCATGGCCTTGACCGCCAGCTGGGCGCGCTGGTCGGGGCTCAGCGCGCGGTCCAGCCAGGGTTTCTGGGCCGGTTCCGGCGGGGTGGTTTCGGCGGCGTTGCTGTGGACCAGCGGGAAGGCGGCGACGAGTGCGGCGGCGAGGATCGTGGAACGGATGCGCATGAAGTGTCTCTCTTTATTGTGAGTTATGAATATCGTTCGAATCAGGCGGCGCGGTCGGCCGCGTACATGCGGGCGTAGCGCATGCCGAAGTACAGGATGAAACCGTAGCAGGCGGCCGGTACCAGGAAGGACGGCTGCAGGCCGGCGGCGTCGGCCACCGCGCCCTGCACGAAGGGCACGATGGCGCCGCCGACGATGGCCATGCACAGTACGCCGGAACCCTGCCCGGTCAGCGGGCCGAGACGGTGCAGCGCCATGCTGAAGATGGTCGGGAACATGATCGAGTTGCACAGGCCGACGGCGAGCAGCGCCCACATCGCGGCGTGCCCGTTGCCGAAGGCGGCGGCCAGCACCAGCAGGATCGCCAGCGCCGCATTGAAGGCCAGGGTCAGGCCCGGGCTGACGCGGCGCATCACGGCCGAACCGATGAAGCGGCCCACCATCGCCCCGCCCCAGTAATAGCTGACGTACAGCGCGGCGTCGGCGTGCGACAGCGCGGCGATCTGCTTCTCGCCCAGGAAGTTGATCAGGAAGCTGCCGATGCTGACCTCGGCGCCGACGTACAGGAAGATGCCGAGCGCGCCCAGCACCAGGTGCTTGTGCTGGGTCAGCGAGCCGGTGGCGACGGCGGCGTCCGCGGCCGCTTCGCGGATGGCCGGCAGGCGCACGATCGCAAACAGCACGGCCAGCGTCAGCAGCGCCGCCGCCAGGATCAGGTAGGGGCCCTGCACCGCGGCCGCTTCGTGCGCCTGGTAGGCCAGGCGCTGGGCTTCCGGCAGGCGCGCCAGTTCGTCGGCGCCGAGCACGGTGCCGGACAGGATCAGCAGGCCGCCCAGCGCCGGCGCGATGGTGGTGCCGAGCGAGTTGAAGGCCTGGGTCAGGTTCAGCCGGCTGGACGCGGTGGCCGGCGAGCCGAGCACGGTGACGTAGGGATTGGCCGCCACCTGCAGCACGGTGATGCCGGCCGCCAGCACGAAGAAGGCGAACAGGAACAGGCCGTAGCCGCTGCCGGCCGCCGGGTAGAACAGCGCGCAGCCGCCGGCGGCGATGCTCAGGCCGACCACCGCGCCGTGCTTGTAGCCGATGCGGCGGATCAGCATGCCAGCCGGCAGCGACACCAGGAAGTAGGCGCCGAAGAAGCAGAACTGCACCAGCATCGCCTGCACATAGGTCAGCGTGTAGATCGACTTCAGGTGCGGGATCAGGACGTCGTTCAGGGAGGTCAGCAGGCCCCACATGAAGAACAGCAGGGTAACGACGGTGAGGGGAAAGGCGGTGCTGCCGGGATGTGACTGTCCGGCCGGCGCGAATGCCGGCGTTGAAGCGCGTTCCATGTTGTCTCCTGGTGGGTGTCACCGCGCATTGGATGGCGGATGACTTATAGCTTTTTACTAAGAAATATTGTGCATAGGTGACTCGGCAGGGTCAAACCCAATATCGGTTTATGGCCGAGTTTAGCCGGCTGCACTAAACATGCCTGTCACTCTTATGAAATCGGTTTCTTGCGAGAAGAATATAGCCGGAAATGGGCTGTTTAGTAAAGCCGGCTAAACTTGTCGGGAAGTCCGGCGATGGGTTTGACCGGGCAGAGATCCGTATGCAAGACTGATCGGTAAAAAGCGGGACCCGACACCCGTCGCTCCCGCGCAGGCGGGAGCCCATGCTGAGCCGATCGAAGCCGCTCGGCGTGGATCCCCGCAAGCGCGGGGACGACGGCGGGTCTCTTCCACAATATTGGAGACAGCGTGAACCCCGATTCCCCGCGCGCCGCCGTGGACCCCGCCGGCAGCAAGGACCGCCCGCCGGTGACCATCCGCGACCTGGCCAGGTATGCCGGCGTCTCGACCGGCACCATCTCGCGCGCCTTGAAAAACGAACCCGGCCTGACCGAAACCACGCGCCAGATGGTCTTGAACGCGGCGCGCGAGCTGGGCTACGACTTCTGCAAGCTGCGCCGCAAGCGCATCCGCCGCATGGCCTTCCTGCTGCACCGGCAGCACAACACCGCCGCCAGCAGCCCGTTTTTCTCGCCGGTGCTGCACGGCGCTGAGGAAGCCTGCCGCAAACAGGGGATCGTGCTGTCCTTCCTGGCGGTGGGACCGGCGGACGGTCTCAACGAACAGCTGCGCATGCACGCGCCGGACGCCATCGTCTGCGCCGGCTTCTTCGAGCCCGAGCTGCTGGCCGCGCTGCGCGCCAGCGGCAAGCCATTGGTCCTGATCGACATGAAGCTGCGCGGCTACAGCTCGGTCAACCCGGACAACCACATGGGCGGCCAGCTCGCGACCAAACACCTGATCGGACTGGGACGCGAGCGCATCGCGATGATCTCCGGGCCGCTCAGCCACTACAGCGTGCGCGAGCGCAACCGCGGCTACCGCCAGGCCCTGTTCGACGCCGGCATGCTGGCCGATCCGCGCCTGGACATCTGCCTGCCCGACGGCGTCGACCTCGAGACCGGCGCCTTCGAGGCGATGCAGTCGCTGCTCGCCCTGCCCCATCCGCCGGACGCGGTGTTCTGCTACAACGACGCCGCCGCGCTGGTGGCGATGCGCTGCTGCCTGGCGGCCGGCAAGACCGTGCCGCACGACGTCTCGATCGTCGGCTTCGACGACATCCCGGGCGCGGTGCTGGGCCATCGCCCGTTGACCACGCTGCGCATCGACAAGAAGGAACTCGGCGCGCTCGGCGTCGAACTGCTGCTGCGCGACGCCCAGGAGCCGGCGCTGGAGAAGACGGCGCCGGTGGAACTGATCGTGCGCGCCAGCACCGTGTGCGACGACTTCCGCACCCGAACCCATTTTTAAAACAACGAGACACCCATGCTTCCAGACTTTCGCGCGCCCGACACGCTGCTGCAGCACATCCGCCACACCCGCCGGTTCTACGACCCGCGCTGCGTCGACCCGAGCGGCGGCTTCTATCATTTCTACAAGGACGACGGCAGCGTCTACGACACCCGCACCCGCCACCTGGTGAGCAGCACCCGCTTCGTGTTCAACTTCGCCATGGCCTGGCGCCGGTTCGGCGAGGCCGCCGACCGCGAGCGCGTGCTGCACGGCCTGCGCTTCCTGCGCGAGGCGCACCGCAATCCGCTCACCGGGGGCTATGCCTGGACCCTGGACTGGCACGACGGCGACAAGACCGTCCTTGATGCCACTAACCACTGCTACGGCCTGGCCTTCGTGCTGCTGGCCTATGCGCACGCGCTGATGGCCGGCGTGCCTGAAGCCAGGGAGTGGCTGGAAGAGACCTACGCGCTGATGGAGCGGCGCTTCTGGGAGCCGGCGCACGGCCTGTACGCCGACGAAGCCAGCGACGACTGGTCGCAGCTGTCGTCCTACCGCGGCCAGAACGCCAACATGCATGCCTGCGAAGCCATGCTGGCCGCCTTCGAGGCCACCGGCGACGAGCGCTACCTGCACCGCGCCGAAACCCTAGCCCACAACATCACGGTGCGCCAGGCCGCCCGCTACGGCAACCTGGTCTGGGAACACTACAACGCCGACTGGACGGTCGACCCGGACTACAACCGCCACGACAGCACCAACATCTTCCGGCCCTGGGGCTACCAGCCGGGCCACCTGACGGAATGGGCCAAGCTGCTGCTCATCATGGAACGCCACCAGGACCGGATGCAGGGCCCGTCCGGCTGGCTGCTGCCGCGCGCGCGGGAACTGTTCGACGCGGCGCTGTCGCGGGCCTGGGATGCCGAACATGGCGGCATCCACTACGGCTTCGCGCCGGACGGCAGCGTGTGCGACGCCCATAAATATTTCTGGGTGCAGGCCGAGAGCCTGGCCGCCGCCGCCCTGCTCGGCGCACGCACCGGCGACCAGGACTACTGGGCCTGGTACGACCGCATCTGGGCCTACAGCTGGGAACATTTCGTCGATCACCAGTACGGCGCCTGGTACCGCATCCTGGGCCCGGCCAACGAAAAGCTGACCGACGAAAAGAGCCCGGCAGGCAAGGTCGATTACCACACGATGGGCGCCTGCTACGAAGTGCTGACCGTCCTGGAGCGCCGAGCATGAACGCATTTCCCGTCTTCGTGGCCGCCGGCGAGGCCCTCATCGACATGATCGTCGCCGATGCCGGCGCCACCCAGTGGCACAGCAAAGTCGGCGGCTCGACCTGGAACGTGGCGCGCGCGATGGCGCGTCTCGGCACGCCATCCGGCTTTGCCGGGGCCATCAGCCGCGACGTGTTCGGCGACCAGCTGTGGCAGGCCAGCGCAGCGGCCGGCCTCGACCTGCGCCTGCTGCAGCGGGTCGACAAATCGCCGCTGCTGGCGATCGTGCACCGGCTCGACCCGCCCAGCTATTTTTTCGTGGGCGACGACAGCGCCGACCTGCACTTCGACGCCGGGCAGCTGCCGGATGGTTGGCGCGGTGCCTGCCGCTGGGCCCATTTCGGCGGCATCAGCCTGGCACGCCAGCCGCTGGCCGGCAAACTGGTGGCGCTGGCGGCGGCGCTCAAGGCAGACGGCGTGCGCATCAGCTACGACCCCAACTTCCGCGCCATCATGGATGCGCACTATGACGACACGCTGCGCCGCATGACGCAGCTGGCCGACGTCGTCAAAGTGTCGGAAGAGGATCTGGCCGGGCTGTTCCGCACCGGCGACGTGGACGGGGCCTTCGCGACCCTGCGCAGCTGGAACCCGGCCGCCTGCTATTTGTATACGCGCGGGGCGGACGGCGCCGCCTTTTACGCGGGCGATCAGGCCTGGTCGGTGCCGGCGCCGCGCATCGCGGTCGTCGACACGGTCGGCGCCGGCGACGCCAGCATGGCGGCCCTGGCCTGGAGCATGCTGCATGCGCCGCAGCGGGATGGCCTGGCGCACCTGCGCTTCGCGGTCGCCGCCGGCGCCGCGGCCTGCCTGGCCGCGGGCGCGACGCCGCCCGGGCTGGACGTCATCGACCAGCTGCTGGGACAGATGGACGCCGCCGCCGTGCCGGCCTGATACGCGGTTATTACTTCTTCGGCTTGAACAAGCGGAAAGCGGCGCGCGCGTTGGCCTTGACCGTGTAGTCGATCTTGGCGAACTGCTCTTCCAGCGCCTCGGCCAGCACGCTGGCCGGGCTGGGGGGCGGCAGGTGCAGGTGGGCGTCGGCCTCGCCGTACTCGCGCTGGATTTCCATCCCCGCCTTTTTCGCGATGTGCATCATGGTGCGGTTCGAGGACAGGCACTGCATGTACAGGGTGTCGACGTCGACATTGCGGCAATGGATGGCGGCGCGCTCGAACAGGCGCGTGCCCACGCCCTGCCCGCGCGCCGACGTCGACACCGAGACGCCGAATTCAGCCACTTTTTCCTTGTCGGTGTAGTGGATGCTGTCCGGGTGCGCCTCTTTCGAAGTAAAGGCGAGGTGACCGACGCCGACCAGCTGGAACACGCCGTTGTAGACGCCGAACACGATGTCATTGGCGAAATCGAGCTTGGCGACGTAGGCGGCGACGCGTTCGTCCGGCAGGATGCTGCCGAAACGCAGCAGGCGGTCGCCGCTGTCGAGGGCCATGAAGTGGCGCAGCACACGCCGGCGGTCGCGCTCGCTCAAGGCCTTGACCAGCACCGGCTGCCGTCCGTTTTTGCCGCGCAGGTTCTTGAACCAGCGGCGGAGGGGGTTGTCGTGCGGGGTCATGTTCCGGGAGGTTTGTGCAGTGCACCAATCCGGCTATTGTAGCGTGATTGGGGGCCGGATCGTCGTTTCCGTGGAAACGGGAACCCATGCCGCCGGTCAGTCGCGCGCATCCCCCAGCGCCGCCTTTACCGCTGCGACCCTGGCCGCATGCACCGCCTCGGGAATCCGCGCCTTGTCCTCGACGAAGCGCCCGGCAATCTCCCCCGCGTTCACGGCGCGCGCAGCCTCCAGCGCGCGCAGCAGGTAGGGCCCTTGCGGATAGTCGCGGTAACGCATGTCGTGCGTCTCGTGGCCGCGCCCGCGCGCGTCGCATTCCGCGGCCAGCAGCATCTGGGCGAAGCGTTCCGGCTTGCGGAAGGCGTCGCAGCGCTCGAACAGGGTGACGATGGTGTTGGGACGCAGCTCCATGGCGCGGCTGACGTTGCCGTGTTCGCGCGCGGTCATGACGGCCAGGTCGCGGCAGTCGGTCGGCACGCGCAAGCGCTTGCAGAGCTCGGTAATCAGGCGCGGCCCCATGCCTTCGTGGCCATGGTGTTTCGGCCAGTGTTCGGCCGGCGTCGCGCCCTTGCCCAGGTCGTGCGTCAGGGCGGCAAAGCGTACCGGCAGTGCCAGTTTGCGCTCGGCCGCGTAGTCGATCACCAGCATCACGTGCACGCCGGTGTCCACTTCCGGGTGGTGCAGCGGCGGCTGCGGCACGCCCCACAGCGCGTCCAGCTCGGGCAGGATGCGAGCGAGCGCCCCGCAGTCGCGCAGCACGGCGAACATGCGCGAGGGCTTCTGCTCCATCAGCCCGCGCGACAGTTCCTGCCACACGCGTTCCGGTACCAGCGCATCGACCTCGCCCTCCTCCACCATGCGGCGCATCAGGGCATTGGTACTGTCGGCCACGCGGAACTCGGGAAAGCGCGCGGCGAAGCGCGCCAGGCGCAGGATGCGCACCGGGTCTTCGGCAAACGCCTCGGACACGTGGCGGAACACCCGGTCCCGCACATCCTGCTGGCCGCCGTAAGGGTCGACGATGCTGCCGTCGTCGGCGCGCGCCATGGCATTGATGGTCAGGTCGCGCCGGATCAGGTCGTCTTCCAGCTTGACGTCGGGCGAGGTGTGGAACACGAAGCCGTGGTAGCCGGGCGCGGTCTTGCGCTCGGTGCGCGCCAGCGCGTATTCCTCCTGCGTCTCGGGATGCAGGAATACCGGAAAATCCTTGCCGACCGGCCGGAAGCCTTGGGCGATCATCTGGTCCGGGGTGGCGCCGACCACGACCCAGTCATGGTCCCGCACCGGCAGCCCGAGCAGTTCATCGCGGACCGCGCCGCCCACCACATACGCACGCATCGGCATCAGTCCGGCAAGTCTTCTTCGTGGTCGGCGGCGATCTCGGTTTCCTTCATCGCTTCGTCGACCCAGCGCGCCACGGCCGGGTGGGCCAGCATGCGGTCGCAATACGCCTGCAGGGCCGGCGCCAGCGCCACGCCGTAGGTGCGGAAGCGCATCACGACGGGCGCATAAAAGGCGTCGGCGATGGAAAAATCGCCGAACAGGAAGCGGTGGTGGCCGAAGCGCGCCAGGCACTCTTCCCAGATTTCGCAGACGCGGCCGATGTCGGCCTGGGCGCCCGGCGTGCGGCCGCGGCCCGGCAGGCGCGCCTTGATGTTCATCGACATCGCCGAACGCAGGTCCGGGAAGCCGGAATGCATCTCGGCCACGATCGAGCGCGCCAGCGCGCGCGCCGCCACGTCCTGCGGCCACAGATGCTTTTCGGGGAACTGCTCGGCCAGGTATTCGCAGATGGCGAGGCTGTCCCAGATCGTCATCTCGCCGGCCAGCAGCACCGGCACCCGGCCGGCGGCCGAGTAGCGCGCGATCTCGGACGCGGTCTGCGGCTGGTCGAGCAGCACGCGCACCTCGGTGAACGGAATGCCGGCGGACACGGCCGCCACCCACGGGCGCATCGACCACGACGAGTAATTCTTGTTGCCGATGACCAGGGTCAGGCCGGCCTGGCGGGCCTGGTCGAGGGTTTGCGTAAGGGTCGGGTCGAGTTCGATTGTCTGCATGGCACGCTGTCGGTTGGTCAATTAGCGTCCGGCGCGGGCGCGCAGGACGTCGATGCGGGCGGACGCCGCCAGATACTGCGGCGCCACCGCCTCGAGCGCCGTGAGCTTGATTCCCAGCGCCGCCGCTGTCAAGACCTGCGTGGACGAATTTACAACATTCGCGACTTTCATCGAATCGAGATTGTCGCGGCTGATGAGCGGCGTCCCCGGCAACAGCTCGAAGAACATGGCCTGCAAGCGCGCCATGCCGTCGGGCAGCGCGATTACCTTGCGCGGATGGCCGCTGTAGCGTCCGGCCAGGCGCACCAGCTCGGCCAGGGTGTACACCTGGGGGCCGCCCAGTTCGTAGGTCTTGCCGGCCGTGTGCGGGTCGAACAAGGCGCGCACGAAGGCATCGGCGACGTCGCCCACGTACACCGGCTGGAAGCGCGCCCCGGCGCAGGCTAGCGGCACCAGCGGCGCATGGCGTTGCAGGCGCGCGAACATGTTGAGGAAATTGTCTTCCTCTCCGAACACGACCGAAGGACGGAAGATGGTGGCCGCCACACGCGGATCGGCGTGCGCGGCGCGTTCGCCGTCGCCCTTGGAACGCTGGTACATCGACGGCCCATCGGGATCGGCGCCCAGCGCGCTCATGTGCAGGTAGCGCGGCACGCCTGCGGCCGCGCAGGCGGCGACGATACGCTGCGGCAGCTCGACATGGGCGCGCCGGAACGCTTCGCCATACGGTGTGCCGCGCTGCGCGTGCAGGATGCCGACCAGGTTGATCGCCGCATACTTGCCGGCCACCAGGCGCCGCAGCGTGGCGTCGTCGTGGAGATCGGCTTCGACGATGTCGACGCCGGGCAGCGGCATCAGGTGCATCGCGTGCGTGGCGTGCCGGGTTACCGCGACGATGGTCATCGGGTGCGCGGCCAGCCGCGCCGCCACGTGGCTGCCGATGAATCCTGTTCCTCCGAACAACACCACCGACAGCTCGTGCATGGGAATCCCCTAGGGCAGACCGAGGCCGCTGGCGCGCGGCGCGATCGTCCCCAGCCGGGCCTTGAGCGACTGCGGACGTCTTTCGAACAAGGCCGCGTAGTTCGTTGCGTTCGACATCACGTTGCGCACGTAGTTGCGGGTTTCCTCGAACGGAATCGTCTCGACGAAGACCGCGCCTTCCATCGGCGCATTCAGCAGGCCGCGCCAGGTGCGCGCCCGTCCCGGGCCGGCATTGTAGGCGGCGGTGGCCAGCACCTGCGAACCCTCGGCGTTGTTCAGCACCATGTTCAGGTAGTTGGTGCCGAGCAGGATGTTGGTGCGGATATCGTTCAGCATGCCGTGCCCGTAGTCGTCCAGGCCGATCTTGCCGGCTACCCACTTGGCGGTCGCCGGCATTACCTGCATCAGGCCGGATGCGCCGACGCCGGACTGGGCATCGGTGATGAAGCGCGATTCCTGGCGGATCAGGCCGTAGACCCAGGCCTGGTCCAGGCCGAGCCCCTGCGCGGTCGGGTGCAGGATGTCGTTGTGCGGCGCCGGGAAGCGCTGGGTATAGTCGAATTCGGTGCGGGTGCGTTCCGAGGTGTTGACCATGCGGTCCAGGATCTCGTTCTGGCGCGCGTACTCGGCCGCGGCCAGCAGCTGGCGCTCGGACAGGTTGCTGACCGTCCAGTTCCACTCGCGCGTGCCTTCGAAGCGCATGCGCAGGCTGAAGAATTTCAGGGCGCGCTTGAAGCCGGGATTGGCGGCCGCCTGCGCGATCTCGGCGGCTGTGAGGGGCGCGGCCGCAGGCGGGATCGAGATCTGCATGCCGACCTCTTCCATGGCAAGCTGGCCATAGAAACTGTTCTGGTCAGCAATGCGGCGGAACAGCGCCTGGCCATCCTCGGTGCGGCCCTGCGCCTGCAGCGCGCGGCCCATCCAGTAAGTCCAGGCGCTCAGGGCTTGCTGGTCGCGCGGCATCGATTCGATGGTGGCGCGCACCGTCTTCCAGTCGCCGCGGCGCAGCGCGATCCGGGTCTTCCATTCGAGCTGGGTCTCGGACAGCGGGGCGCCGGCCGCGCGCTGCCAGTAATCCCAGGCATCCGGCGCCAGCGTCAGCGACGCCGCCAGCGCGATGTTCGACCAGCCGATCGCCCGTTCCTCGGCCGACAGTTTGGATTCGTTCTTGTTCAGCGCCACCGTCGCCAGTTTCAGGCTGGTGCGCGCCATGCGGCCGACTGCGACCAGGTAGATCTCGTGCTCGGCGCGCGAGTTGCCGATGCCGCGCGCCATCGCCAGCGCCGGCACGTCGACCGCCTGCGCCGCGCGCGTATCGGACGTGCCCAGCAGCAGCGCGGTGCGGCGCGACGGCCCGGTGGCGTGCATCTCGCCGGCCAGGCGCAGCTGGGCCAGCAGGTCGGCTTGCGTGAATTGCCCGGACTGGGCCAGTTGCGCCACCAGCGCGGCGCAGGCTTCGCCGTACTGCGGCGGATTGTCGAGCAGGGCGCGGGCTTCCTCGGCCACGTTCTGCCCTTTCACAGCGCGCGACAGCAGCGCATAGCACTTGACCTGGTAATCGTCCTTTTTGACGAACAGCGGCAGTTCGCGGTCGAAATTCAGCCAGTCGCGCTTGCGGCCGAGCTCGAGCAGCCAGTCGTTGCGCATGCGGTCGGCGATCGCGCTGCCCTCGTAGCGCTTCAGGAAATCCAGGACTTCTTCGTTGCTGGCGTCGCGCAAACGCGGTTTGAGCCGATAATAGTCGACATACGAGGGAATCGCGTAGTTCGGCAGGCGCGATGCGAGCCCGGCGGCACGATTGGGATCGCCCTGGCGGGCGGCCTCGCGCAGCTGCAGGAAAATCTCGTCCTGTTCGCGCGTGGCATCGCCGGCGACATTGGCCAGGCTGCTGTTGGGAACCAGCACGGCGGCGGGTGCGCCCGACGGCGTCCCCGTCAGTGCCGTTGCAGGCGCCGGCGCAGGCGCGGCAGCGGGCGCCGCCGACTGGCGCGCAAGAACAGGTGACGCAAGGAACAGCAGGCTCGTGGCAGCAAGCCCGGTGCCGGCAAACAGTTTTGACAAGAACATCAATCCAACTTTCAATGTACGCTTCATATCATCCATGACCGGCGAATCAAGAATACCACGCAGCTCCGACGGCTTGCCAGACTCCAGTGCAAGCGTAGCGGGCACGAAACAGGACGGCGAAAACGACGCCGGCAGGCAGGCCGCCAAGACCGCCCTGCGCAAAGCGCTCAGAACTGCACGTGGGGCTCTCGAGCCGGCAATCAAGGTCCAGTGGGATGCGCATATCGGCGCCCAGATCCTGGCCTGGTGGCGCCTGCGCCAGGTGAGCGCCATGGGGGTGTACTGGCCGCTGGCCGGCGAGCCCGACCTGCGAGCCGCCTATGCCGAGCTTGCCAAGGCCGGCGTGCAGCTGTGCCTGCCGGTGGTGATGGAGCGCGACGCGCCGCTGTCCTTCGTCGAATGGACGCCGGGTGAGCCGATGATCCCGGACGAGATGGGGGTGCAGGTGCCAGCCGACCTGCGCTTCGTCGCGCGTCCCCCTGCCCTCCTGATTCCCTGCCTCGGCTTCAACGACGAGAATTACCGGCTCGGTTACGGCGGCGGCTACTACGACCGCACGCTGGCGCCGGCGCCGCGGCCGCACACGCTGGGCATTGCCTACAGTAACCAGCAAGCCGTGTTCTCGCATGGGCCGTACGACGTGCCGCTGGACGTGATCGTGACGGAAGCGTCGCGCATTACCTGATCTGTCCTATCGCAATAAAAATGCCCGCGCACCATTCGGCGCCGCGGGCATCGGGGCGGGACTGCTTGTACGGCTGCCAGGTCAGGCCGCCTGCAGGCGCTGCCAGATCGCGGTGGTGGCCGCTGCCTGGTTCATGCTGTAGAAGTGCAGGCCGGGTGCGCCGCCCACCAGCAGGCGCTCGCACAGGCTGCTGACCACGTCCAGGCCGAAGGCCTTGATCGAGGCCGAGTCGTCGCCGAAGCTGGCCAGCTTGAGACGGATCCAGCGCGGGATCTCGGCGCCGCACATTTCCGAGAACCGCATCAGCTGCGTGTAGTTCGTGATCGGCATGATGCCGGCCACGATCGGTACGTCCAGGCCCAGCTTGCGGACGTTGTCGACGAACTGGAAGTAGGCGTCCGGGTTGTAGAAATACTGGGTGATCGCCGCATCGGCACCGGCCTGCACCTTGCGCGCGAAGTTCTGCAGGTCGTCCTGCGGCGACCTCGCCTGCGGGTGCATCTCGGGATAGGCCGCCACTTCGATGTGGAACCAGTCGCCGGTCTCGGCGCGGATGAATTCGACCAGTTCGCTGGCATAACGCAGCTCGCCGGCGCCGCCGTAACCGCTCGGCAAGTCGCCGCGCAGGGCCACGATGCGGCGGATGCCCTTGGCCTTGAATTCGTCCAGGATGGCGCGGATCGACGCGCGCGTGGCGCCGACGCAGGACAGGTGCGGCGCGGCCTGGTGGCCGTCGGCCTGGATTTCGAGCACCGTCGACAGCGTGCCCTGCTGGGTGCTGCCGCCGGCGCCGAAGGTCACCGAGAAATATTTCGGGTTGAGCTCGGCCAGTTTCTGGCGTGCCAGACGCAGCTTCTCCGCGCCCTCGGGGGTCTTGGGCGGGAAAAACTCGATACTGATATCAGGGGTTTCCATTGTCTTTGAGCAGTAAGGTGGAAAGCGCCCACGAAATCACACTGTACAGGATCGCGGCCACGAAGGCCGATCCGAACCCGGCCACATGGAAGCCCGCCACCAGGTGCGACACCAGCCAGAACAGCAGCGCATTGATCACCAGGATGAACAACCCGAGCGACAGCAGCGTCACCGGCAGGGTCAGCACGACCAGCACGGGACGGATCAGGGTGTTGACCAGTCCCAGCACCAGCGCAGCCACCAGGGCGGCGCCGATATTGGTCACGGTCACGGAGTGCATCAGGTAAGGCAGCGCCATCAGGGCGGCGGCATTGATGAGCCAGGTCAGCAGCAAACGCATTGTCGGTGTCTTTCGTGAGGGCGAGCCGGTCCGGCTGTCCCGGCGCGACACCTTGACACAAGGATCGCCTCAGGACAGTGGACCGGAGTGCGCAGGTTGGTCCGGCGCGCAGCCCGGGGCAGGCCGCGCGAAGTCACGGAAGATTACCAGATTAATAACGGTAATGATCCGGCTTGTACGGGCCTTCCTTGCTCACCGAAATATAGGCGGCTTGCTCTTCGGTCAGCGTGGTCAGCTGTGCATTCAGCTTCTTGAGCTGCAGGCGCGCGACCTTTTCGTCCAGGTGCTTCGGCAGCGTGTAGACGCCGACCGGGTACTTATCGGTGTTGGCGAACAGCTCGATCTGGGCGATGGTCTGGTTCGCGAACGACGAGCTCATCACGTACGACGGGTGACCGGTACCGCAGCCCAAGTTCACCAGGCGGCCTTCGGCCAGCAGGATGATGCGCTTGCCATCCGGGAAGATGACGTGGTCGACCTGCGGCTTGATGTTCTCCCACTGGTACTTCTTCAGTGCGGCGACTTCGATTTCGTTGTCGAAGTGGCCGATGTTGCAGACGATCGCCTGGTCCTTCATCTTGAGCATGTGCTGCTCGGTGATGACGTGGTAGTTGCCGGTGCAGGTCACGAAGATGTCGCCGTGTTCGGCCGCGTAATCCATGGTCACGACGCGGTAGCCTTCCATCGCCGCCTGCAGTGCGCAGATCGGGTCGATTTCGGTGACCCAGACCTGGGCCGACAGCGCGCGCATGGCTTGTGCCGAACCCTTGCCCACGTCGCCGTAGCCGGCGATGACTGCCACCTTGCCGGCGATCATGACATCGGTCGCGCGCTTGATGCCGTCGACCAGCGATTCGCGGCAGCCGTACAGGTTGTCGAACTTCGACTTGGTGACGGAGTCGTTGACGTTGATCGCCGGGAAGGCCAGCTTGCCTTCCTGGTGCATCTGGTACAGGCGGTGCACACCGGTGGTGGTTTCTTCGGTCACGCCCTTGATTTCCGGCAGGCGCTTCGAGTACCACTGCGGATCACGTGCCAGACGGCCCTTGATCGCGTTGAACAGGCAGATCTCTTCTTCCGAGCCCGGCTTGTCCAGCACCGAGATGTCCTTCTCGGCACGCACGCCCAGGTGCAGCAGCAGGGTCGCGTCGCCGCCGTCGTCCAGGATCATGTTGGCGTGATTGTCGGCCGGCCATTCGAAGATACGGTGGGTGTATTCCCAGTACTCGTCCAGAGTTTCGCCCTTGATGGCGAACACCGGGGTGCCGACCGACGCGATGGCGGCGGCGGCATGGTCCTGGGTCGAGTAGATGTTGCACGATGCCCAGCGCACTTGCGCGCCGAGGGCTTCCAGGGTGCGGATCAGCACCGCGGTCTGGATGGTCATGTGCAGCGAACCGGCGATGCGCGCGCCCTTCAGCGGCTGGGCAGCGGCGTATTCCTCGCGGATGGCCATCAGGCCCGGCATTTCGGTTTCGGCGATGCGGATTTCCTTCTCGCCCCACGAGGCGAGGCCGATGTCGGCAACGAGGTAATCCTGGGTGGTGTCTTTGAGTACGGCGCTCATCACGCCCTCCTTTCAAGTTAAGAAAAAAGTAACGTGAGCGCGGTGTTGATGATCCGAGCCTGGCGAAAGTGGGAACTCTCGTCGCAACGCTCCTCGGAATTCATAAGTTTAACACGGCTGGACCTGGAAATGGCCCTTGTGTTGTATTGCTGGATGGGTAGAGGTGCTTCTGCCAACGCTGCCCGCAATTGAACGTGGTGCGCTACGAACTTGGGTCCCCGCCTGCGCGGGGACGACGTATCCAGGCAATCGCTTACAGCAGCAGTATCATCAGGCCACATCCATGAAAACGTCGTCCCCGCGAAGGCGGGGACCCAAGTTCGATGTGGCCCAATAAGGCCCGCTTGACCCTTTACGCCAGGCCGGCTTCCGCGCGCAGCAGCGCCGCCTTGTCGGTGCGCTCCCAGCTGAACTCCGGCTCTTCGCGGCCGAAGTGGCCGTAGGCGGCGCTCTTCTGGTAGATCGGGCGCAGCAGGTCGAGCATCTGCACGATGCCTTTCGGGCGCAGGTCGAAGTGTTCCATCACCAGTTCGGCGATCTTCTCGTCCGAGATGACGCCGGTGCCTTCGGTGTAGACCGTGATGTTGATCGGACGGGCGACGCCGATCGCGTAGCTGACCTGCACCTGGCATTGGCGCGCCAGGCCGGCGGCGACCACGTTCTTGGCCACGTAGCGGGCGGCGTAGGCGGCCGAGCGGTCGACCTTGGACGGGTCCTTGCCCGAGAATGCGCCGCCGCCGTGCGGCGCAGCGCCGCCGTAGGTGTCGACGATGATCTTGCGGCCGGTCAGGCCGCAGTCACCCTGCGGGCCGCCGATGACGAAGCGGCCGGTCGGGTTGACCAGGTAGCGGGTGTCCTGCAGCCATTCCTTCGGCAGCACCGGCTTGATGATCTCTTCGATCACGGCTTCTTCGATCTGGCTGTGGCTGATTTCCGGCGCATGCTGGGTCGAGAGCACCACGGTATTCACCGACACCGGGCGGCCGTTGACGTAGCGCAGCGTGACCTGGGACTTGGCGTCCGGACGCAGCCACGGCAGGCGGCCGTCCTTGCGCAGCTGCGACTGGCGCTCGACCAGGCGGTGCGCGTAGTAGATAGCGGCCGGCATCAGTTCCGGGGTTTCGTCGCAGGCGTAGCCGAACATCAGGCCCTGGTCGCCGGCACCCTGGTCGAGGTCGATACCGGCGCCTTCGTCCACGCCCTGGGCGATGTCCGGCGACTGCTTGTCGTAGGCCACCAGCACGGCGCAGCCCTTGTAGTCGATGCCGAAGTCGGTGTTGTCGTAACCGATGCGCTTAATGGTGTTGCGTGCAACTTGAATATAATCGACGTTGGCGTGCGTCGTGATCTCCCCGGCCAATACCACCAGACCCGTATTGCACAGGGTTTCGGCAGCCACGCGCGCAGTCGGATCCTGTTCGAGGATCGCGTCGAGAATGGCGTCGGAAATCTGGTCGGCGACTTTGTCCGGGTGGCCTTCCGAAACGGATTCGGAAGTGAAAAGGTAGTCGTTGGAAGACATTGAGGCTCCTGATACTGTTAAAAATTTGCCGCAGTACCAATGCCTGCGACGCTTTAGCGATATTTATATTCCGCTTCGCAAGTTGTCATTAACTCCGCGGATCCTGCTGGAGAGCCCGTTAGGCGCTCCAAGGTGGTATTTTACGCTCCTTGAAAAATTTTGGTGAGAGCAACCCTCTTATCTCTACCCTGAATCAATCCATGCTTGTTCTTTTGTTCCGCCTCCTGTCGGTGTTCCCGCTGTCCGTGCTACATATGCTCGGCGCCGCGCTCGGCTGGCTGGTTTACCTGATTTCCCCCTCTTACCGCCGCCGCTTGCGCGGCAATCTCGAACGCGCCGGCTATGGACACCACCTGCGGGCGGCGATCGCCGAATCCGGCAAGGCCATCCTCGAGCTGCCCTTCGTGTGGTGCGCACCGCAGGCCCGCGTCACCCGGCATGTCACGATGGAAAACTGGGAACTGGTCCAGCGCCAGCTCGACAGCGGCAAAGGCATTGTGTTCCTCACGCCACATCTCGGTTGCTTCGAGCTGACCGCGCAGCAGGTGTCGCTGCGCGTCGAGCTGACCGTGATGTACCGGCCGCCGCGCAAGAGCGCATTGAAACCGCTGGTCGAAGGCGCGCGCGCGCGCCAGAACATGCACCTGGCGCCGGCCACCCTGTCCGGCGTGCGCATGCTGGTCAAGGCCCTGAAGGGCGGCCAGCCGGTCGGCGTGCTGCCCGACCAGGTGCCGCAGGAAGGCGAAGGCGTGTGGGCGCCCTTCTTCGGACGCGATGCCTACACCATGACCCTGCCGGCCAAGCTGGCCCAGCTGGGCAAGGCCGACATCCTGCTGGTGTATGCCGAGCGCCTGCCGCGCGGCCGCGGCTACGCGATCCGCTTCGTGCCCTTCGAGGGCTCGCTGTCCGGCAGCGCGGCCGAACAGGCTGCCAGCATCAACCACGCCATGGAACAGTTGATCGCCCGTTGCCCGTCCCAGTATTTCTGGAGCTATAACCGCTACAAGCGTCCGCAAGGCGTCGCGGCACCGGACACCGAGGCCGTCGCATGAGGCTCCTGATCGCACTGCTGTGGCTGCTGCACTGGTTGCCGCTGCCCATCCTCGGCCGCATCGGCAACGCCATCGGCTGGCTGATGTACTACGCCATCCCGAAGCGCCGGAAAATCGCCCTGACCAACCTGCGCCTGTGCATGCCCGAACTGAGCGAGGCCGAGCGCATCGACATCGCCAAGCGCCACTTCATGGGCTATTCGCGCAGCGTCCTGGAACGCTCGCTGATCTGGTGGGCTCCGTTCGAACGCATCCACAGCCTGATCGAAGTGGTGCCGGGCGTGCCGAAAGAGCAGATGGAAAGCGGTCCGACCATCCTGTTCTGCCCGCACTTCGTCTGCCTCGACGTGGGCGGCGTGGCGGCGCGCGTGATGCCGCTGGCCACCATCTATTCGCCGCAGAAGAACAAGGCCTTCGACGATCTGCTGCGCTACGGGCGCGAGCGTTACGGTCCGGTACGCCTGTTCACCCGTGAAGACGGCGTGAAACCGATCCTGCGCGCGCTGCGCGACGGCGTGCCCTATTACATGCTGCCGGACATGGACTTCGGCGAAAAGGATGCCGCCTTCGTGCCCTTCTTCGGCATCGAGGCCGCGACCCTAACCGCGATGGCGCGGCTGGCCGGCGCCACCGGCGCCAAAGTGATCCCGATCATCGCCACCTTCCTGCCGAATTACAAAGGCTACCGTGTCGAGTTCTTCCCGGCATGGGAAAATTATCCGGGCGACGACATCATTGCCGCCACCCGCCGCATGAACGCGTTCATCGAGGACCGCGTGCGCGAGCATCCGGCCGAGTATTTCTGGACGCATAAACGCTTCAAAACCCGCCCACCGGGCGCACCTTCGCTCTACGATTGATCGACCTATGAAACTGAAATTCACCAAGATGCATGGCGCCGGCAACGATTTCGTCGTGATCGACGCCATCAACCAGCAGATCGACCTCGGTCCGGCGCAATGGCGCCGCATCGCCGACCGCCGCTTCGGCATCGGTGCCGACCAGATCCTGGTGGTGGAGCGCCCGGTCACCGACGGCTGCGACTTCCGCTACCGCATCTTCAACAACGATGGCGGCGAAGTCGAGCAGTGCGGCAACGGTTCGCGCGCCTTCGTCCGCTTCGTCAGCGACAAGGGCCTGACGGCGAAAACCGCGATCCGGGTCGAGACCATGTCCGGCATCATCACCCCGCGCCTGGAAGCGGACGGCAACATTACCGTGGACATGGGCGCGCCGCAGCTGGAGCCGGCGCGCGTGCCCTTCGACGCCACCGGCCTGGAAGGCGTGGTTCAGGGCCGCGACACGCTGTGGCCGCTCACGGTGCGCCATGACGGGCAAGAACAGCAGGTATTGCTGTCGGTGGTATCGATGGGCAATCCGCATGCCGTGCAGGTGGTGGACGACGTCGACGCCGCCCCGGTCCTGGAAACCGGGCCGCAGATCGAACACCATCCGCGTTTTCCGAAACGCGTCAACGCCGGCTACCTGCAGGTGCTGGACCGCGGCCATGTAAAACTGCGTGTGTACGAGCGCGGCGCCGGCGAAACGCTGGCGTGCGGCACCGGCGCCTGCGCCGCGGTCGTGGCCGGCATCCGGCGCGGCTTGCTGGACTCGCCGGTGCAGGTCGAGGCGCGCGGCGGCCGGCTCACCATCGGCTGGGCCGGCGAAGGCGAACCGGTCTACCTGAGCGGTCCGGCCGTGACCGTGTTCGAAGGCGAAATCGAATTGTAAAAGATCGACCGGCCGCCCTAGGCAGCCAGGTTGTAATCCACATCGTTGCCGGTGACGCCTTCGGGCAGCACCGTGCGCAGGCGGTACAGCCGCTGGCGGTAATTCCCTTCCGGGCCGCCCGGCCCGCAATCGACGCTGTCGAACAGCTGCGCCATCCGGTCGAGCAACTGGCGCTCCTGTGCCGTGTCGACCAGCACCAGCCGGCGCCGGCTGCGGCCGTAGCTGGCGCGGATGTCGATCACCAGACAATGGCCGCGGTCGGCATGCCTGACATCTAATAAGAGTGCTTCCGCACGGCTGAGCCCGAAAGCCAGTGCCAGTTCCAGGCGCGCGGCCAGCAGCGGATGCGCCGACAGGTCCCGTCCCGCCAGCAGGGTATCCAGTCCGGCCCAGGCGTCCGGCAGCCGCGGCGCGATCTTGCGCAAGGCCGCGGCCGCCCGCTGACAGCCCTGGGCCGCCGCCTTCTGCAGCCAGAACACGGCGCGCACGTCGTTGCCCTCGTTCTCGCGGCGCGCACGCCAGGCGGCATTGCCGCATTCGAACTGGGCGTCGCGGTAGCCCATGTCGGCGGCGCGCTCCAGGTACTTTTGTGCTTCGAGCACATTACGCTGCGAGAATTCGGGTTTGATATAGATGCGCGACAGCGCATACCAGGCTTCGGCCAGCCCTTGTTCGCCGGCCAGCACCAGCCAGCGCACCGCCTTCTTGAAGTTGGCGGCGCCGCCGCTGCCCGGAATGCGCTTGCCGTCCACGCCCATGCGCGCGCTCCACAGGCCGAGCGACAGCTGGGCATGGCGATCCTGTTCGGCCGCGGCCAGCTCCCAGAAGGTATGCAATTCATCGCGACCGACATCGTGGGCGAGCCCGCCCTCCTCGAGCAGGCGGGCGCAGCGCGACAGCAGCGTCACCTCGTCCGGCGCCAGGCGCGCGCAGGCGCCGTCGCGGGCGGCCTCGGATGCCGCGATGCGGCGTGCCAGCGGCAAGGCGCGGCGCAGGTAGGCGGCGCGGTCGCCGGCGTCCCAGGCCTGCTCCAGCAAGGCGAACTGGGCCGGCGCCACGCCGCTGTCCGCGGCCTGGTGCAGCCAACGCTGGCCGCCCGGCCCGGACGCGGTTGGTGCCGGTGCCTGGGCGCCCGGCGCGGCCGGCGCCGCACGGCCGTGTTCGTGCGCCAGCAGCCACTGGGCCTGGGAAAACCCGGCGCGGCCGGCATCCTCGAGCGCACGCAGGGCCTTGGCGCGCTGGGCCTGGGATGCGCGCCCGCCCAGCAACAGTTGCGCATACACCAGCCCGGCCCGCACCAGGCCGCCATCGTAGGCACGCTCGTACCAGGCGGTGACCGGTTGCGGGCTCTGCTGCGCCAACTCGAACGGAATGTGGTTGCCGATCAGTTGCCAGGCCTCGGCACAGTCCTGTTGGGCGGCGCGATCCAGCCAGTGCAATGCCGTCGGCAGGCTTTTGGGCAATCCATTGCTGCCAAAAAGATACAGTCTGCCCAGGGCGAGCTGGGACTCGGCACGGCCCGCCCGGGCACCGCGAATGATCGCTAATTCTTCACGATTTGCCATCGCTATATTTTTCTGAAAATAAAAGATGCCACGGAAATACGCGCAGATGCCGCACGATAGCCCCCGATAGGATCACTCGACAGGCCATGCGAGCTGCGGCGTTGGATGGGGCAGAGTCTAAGGCCGCGTTGGCGCGATTCGTTTGCGATATTTCGGGCATTTGATGCCGCACAAATAAGGTCGTGGCACCGCGGTGGCATGATGACTGCCGGAAACTTAATTCATGCTTAAGCTTGTGTGTAAGGACAGACTGTGCCGTTTCGAAAATACAACAGCACAATTGGATTTATTGGCTTTCCACCAAGTGAAACGGTCATAATTGACCAATACGACAATCTTTGACGCATTAAGCATTTAAGGTTCACACATCCGAGTGTTCAGAAACTACAACAAATCTCAATGCTCTCTGGATTCCTGCGATCGACTTTAATAAGGAAATAATTAGATGAAAAAATCACTCGTGGCAGTCGCCCTGCTGGGTGCATTCGCCGGTGTGGCACAAGCCCAGACCGCCGTGCAGATCTACGGCACCCTGGACGCCGGCATGGTCAAGCGTACCGGCCAGACCCTGGCAATCGGCAAGCGTGCCGCCAACACCCTGGGCTTCAAAGGTACGGAAGACCTGGGCAACGGCCTGAAAGCACTGTTCCAGCTGGAAATCCGTTACGAGCCGGACACCGGTACCGTCGAAAACAACACCCGCCCGCTGTTCCAGGGCCAGAGCCGCGTCGGCCTGCAGGGTGACTTCGGTATGGTTCGCCTGGGCCGCGGTCTGACCCCGTTCCAGGAAGTCGTCGGTTCCTTCGAGCCGTTCCATGGCCTGCCGACCCCGGCCGGTTTCTATACCGACATCAGTGTCGCCGGCTTCAACTCGGCACCGCTGGATTCGGGCAGCAACGCTGCCGGCAGCGGCGCCAACACCAACCGTATCTCGAACGCGGTCTTCTATAACTCGCCGGTCGTGAGCGGTTTCCAGGTCAACGCTTCGTGGGCCACCAAAGAAGGCATCACCGGCGGCGCGGCGATCACCGGCATCGGCGCCGGCGCGACCTCGTACGCTTCGGGCGCACAGGCTTCGGTCAACCCGTTCTCGGTCGCTGCGACCTACAACAACGGTCCGGCCGCCGCCATGCTGGCTTACGAGCGTAACGCCGTCGAGACCAAGGTCTGGTCGGGTGCAGGCTCGTTCGCCATCACCCCGGAACTGAAGCTGATGGCCACCTACACCAAGCAGGATCAGGACCACGTCAACACCATCCGTCCTGAAACCAAGGCATGGCTGATCGGCGCGACCTACGCCATGGGCCCGGGCAAGTTCCTGGCCGGTTACGGTCAGAAGCACCAGGAAACCACCGCCAAGACCAAGCAGATGTCGCTGGGCTACGAGTACAACCTGTCGAAGCGCACCTACCTGTACGTGGACGCTTCGCGCAAGAAGGACATCGTGAACCCGGTCACCGGTGCACTGGCCGCAACGCCGACCGTGAACCACTACGACGTGGGCGTCAACCACTCGTTCTAAGCCGTACCTAAGCTGTACCTCAGCCGAGCGGGGCATATCCCCGCTCAGCCGCTCCGCAAGGGCGGGCCCGGGCAACCGGGTCCGCCCTTGCTGCATCTGGGTCCTGTGCGATTCGCACAACGCTTGAGGCGGCTGCCCTGCGCCGCCCAGGCAAACGAACCATGCGGTTCCACTGTTGCCTTGTTATTGCCGTCCCCTTCGTACAACCATGGAGAGATGCGATGAACAAGTTTCGGATGCCCCCGCTTGCCGCGGCCTGCCTGCCCTGCGTTGCGCTGTGCTGCGTTGCGCTCTGTACACCGGCGCCGGCACGGGCCCAATCCACCGTCCAGATCTACGGCATCGCCGATGCCGGCGTGATGTGGCAGCGCGGCAGTTCCCCCAAGGTCATCAGCGGCGGCGCCGACGGTTCGCGCCTCGGCTTCAAGGGCAGCGAGGACCTCGGGCGCGGCATGAAGGCGATCTTCAACCTCGAAGCGCGGATCGAGCTCGACACCGGCACGCAAGTCCCGACCCTGGTCAACGAAAACCAGGGCTACTACCTGACGCGCGGCATGGGCGCCCTGCCCCCGGCGGTCCTGAGCGCCGTACGCCAGGCGCTGCAGCCGCTCGGCGGTCCGGCGGTGAATCCGGAGCGCGCACTGTTCGACCGCACCGCCATGGTCGGCCTGGTCACGCCGCTCGGCGCGGTCCTGGTCGGGCGCATGTACACGCCCGGCTATGAAGTGTTCGCCGCCGCCGACACCTTCAAAGTCGGCACCGGCGGCACCTGGGGCAGCGTCACCGGCGGCACCGGCGGCTTCACGGTGCTCGGGGCCGACATCCGCTCGCAGCGCGCGCTGCAGTACCGGATCGCGCTGCCTTCCGGCCTGGGCGGGTCGGTGATGATCGCCGGCAAAGGGTCGGGCTACCTCGGCCTGTACGACAAGTTCTGGGGCGCCGCCGTCACCTATAAAGCGCACAACTGGGACGTCGGCATCGGCCACAACCATGCCTACGATCCGGCTGGCGCGCCCAGCCTGCGCACCACCACCATCGGCGGTTCGTACGTCTGGGGCCCCTGGAAATTCTTCGCCGGCTGGCACGACCAGCGCAACCGCAATTCGGCCCTGCTGCCGACCTACATCGCCGGCTGGGATGCCTTGATCGCCCCGCAGCTGGCGCCGCTGGGCGTGGCCACCGCGACCGCCCTGCGCACCGTGTTCGTCAACAACATCACGATCAACAGCCAGCAGGATGCGGTCAGCGTGCAAGCCGGCCTGCACTATCGCCTGGGAGCGGGACGGATCATGGCCTCGGTCGCGCACCAGAACGACCGCACCGCCTCCGACAGCGACGCCATGCTGTTCGCGCTCGGCTACAACTATTTCCTGTCCAAGCGCACCGACATCTACGCCGTGGCTGCCTTCATCAAGAACGACAACGAGGCGCAGTACAGTCCGGCGACCGCGGGCGCCCCGGGCGGCTTCACCAAGGCGCCCGGTGATGACGGGCGCGCCTTCCAGTTGGGCCTGCGCCACCGTTTCTGACGCGGCGGGCGGCCGGTCGGCGTTTTCTATGCGCCGGGCACTGGCGGTCGGTTAGAATGGGCGGTCTACCTCATTCGCACGACCATTCATGACCGCACCACTCGATTCCGCCGCCGTCGCCCAATATCTGGCCGATCATCCGCAGTTCTTCGTCGAGCACGCCGGCCTGCTGGGCGAAGTCAAGTTGTCGAGCCCGCTCACCGGCCGCGCGGTGTCGCTGCAGGAGCGGCAGATGGAAGTGATGCGCGACAAGTACAAGGCGCTGGAACTGCGCCTGGCCGACCTGATGCGCCGTGGCGAAGAAAACATGGCGATCGCCAACCGCTTCCACGGCTGGACCCAGGCCCTGCTGCGCGCCGGTTCGCCCGCCGCGATGCCGGAAGCCGTTGTGCAAGGTCTTATGAAACATTTCATCGTGCCGCAAGCGAGCCTGCGCCTGTGGAACCTGGCGCCGGCGTATGCCGATGCCGCGTTCGCCAACGGCGTGACCGATGACGTACGCCTGTTCACCAACAGCCTGCGTGCTCCGTATTGCGGCCCGAACAAGGAATTCGAAGCGGTGCAGTGGCTCGACGATGCTGCCACCACCCGTTCCACCGTGCTGCTGCCGCTGCGCACCGGCGGCGGCGCCTTCGGCCTGCTGGTGCTGGGCTCGCCGGATCCGGAACGCTTCAATGCCGCGATGGCGACCGATTTCCTGGTCCACATCGGCGAAACCGCAAGCGCCGCGCTGGCGCCGCTGCGCGCCTGATGAACAGCGCGGCGGACTGGGCTGGCCGCTACCTGGCCGAGCTGGCCACCCAGCGCCAGCTCTCGCCGCACACGATCGCCGCCTACCGGCGCGACCTGGCCGAACTGGCCGCCTTCGCCGGCCACAGCGACTGGCCGACCCTCACCCACTTCGACATCCGGCGCTTTGCCGCCAAGCTCCACGCCGCGGGCCAGGGGCCGGGCTCGATCGCGCGCAAGCTGTCGGGCTGGCGCGGCTTCTACGACTGGCTGTCGCGCCAGGTGGCGCTGGACGCCAACCCGGTCGACGGCGTGCGCGCGCCGCGCCGCGCCAAGCGCCTGCCGAAGGCGCTCGCCGTCGACGATGCCGTCCAGCTGATGGAAGGCAAGCCGAACGCCCATCCGGAACCTTTTGATCTGTGCAACAGTGCGATGTTCGAACTGCTGTACTCGAGCGGCCTGCGGGTCTCGGAATTGACCGGGCTCGACGTCCAGCACGTGGCCGCGCGCGACGGTGCCCCGGCTTCGCTCGGCTGGCTGGCACTGGACGCCGGCGAAGTGGTCGTCACCGGCAAGGGCAATAAGATGCGCCGGGTACCGGTCGGCGCGCCGGCGCGCGCGGCGCTGGCAGCCTGGCTGGCGGTACGCCCGCCGGCACGCGACGGCAGCCAGGCGCTGTTCCTGTCCGAGCGCGGTACCCGCGTCAGCCCGCGCGTGGTACAGCAGCGCCTCAAGGTGCATGCGCAGAAATCCGGCATGCCGGTCCACGTGCACCCGCACGTGCTGCGCCATTCCTTTGCCTCGCACGTGCTGCAATCCTCGGGCGACTTGCGTGCGGTACAGGAATTGCTGGGCCATGCCAGCATCACCTCGACCCAGATCTACACGGCGCTCGATTTCCAGCATTTGGCCGCCGTCTACGACCGTACCCACCCGCGCGCCAAGAAGTAGGCGGCAGGAACCGGGCGGCAGACGCCCTGTGCGCTACGCGTGCGAGCACGTCGGTGGTGGCATTTCACAAATTCCGGCATAATCTTCCGATTCTCCGCCGTCGATGCGGCCTCATGTATTGGAACAGCATCCTATGGAATTGATCCCCAGCACCATCCTGACCGGCTTCCTCGGCGCCGGCAAAACCACGTTGCTCAACCGTATCCTGCAGGAAGACCACGGCCTGCGCATCGCCGTCATCGAAAACGAATTCGGCCAGGAAAACATCGACAACGAAATTCTGGTGCAGGACGCAAGCGAGCAGATCGTCGAGATGAACAACGGCTGCATCTGCTGCACCGTGCGCGGCGACCTGATCGTGGCGCTGACCAACCTGGCGCAAAAGCGCGAGGCCGGCGAAATCCAGTTCGACCGCGTGGTGATCGAGACCACCGGCCTGGCCAACCCCGGTCCGGTGGCCCAGACCTTCTTCGTCGACGAGGAAGTCGGCGCCCATTACCTGCTCGACGCGGTGGTGACCGTGGTCGACGCCCGCCACGGCATGGACCAGCTGGACCACCAGGAAGAAGCCCAGCGCCAGGTGGGCTTCGCCGACAAGATCCTGCTGTCCAAGACCGACCTGGTGGATGACGCTGCCCTGGAGGTATTGAAAGCGCGCATCCGCCGCATCAACCCGCGCGCACCGATCAGCACCTCCGATTTCGGCCGCGCGCCGATCAGCGAGGTGCTCGACCTGCGCGGTTTCAACCTGAACGACAAGCTGGAACTGGACCCGGCCTTTCTCACCGCCGAGGAAGCGCACGATCACGATCACCACGATCACGACCACGTGCATACCGAAGCCTGTCATCACGAACACGAGCGCAGCCACGACCACCACCACGGCCACCACAGCGACGACATCGCGGCCTTCGTGTTCAAGAGCGAGCGTGCCTTCGATCCGGAACGTCTGGATCAATTCCTCGGCAGCATGGTCCAGGTTTTCGGCCCGAACATGTTGCGCTACAAGGGCGTCCTGTCGATGGCTGGCGCCGACCGCAAGGTGGTGTTCCAAGGCGTGCATCAAATCATGGGCAGCGACCTGGGTGCAAAGTGGGCGGAAGATGAAGCGCGCGGCAGCAAGATGGTGTTTATTGGTAAAAATTTACCAAAAGATGTGTTTATCCGCGGATTGGAACAGTGTTTGGTATAAACTACCCCGGTTCTCGATTTGGACATTCGGCAGGCATGGCCCAGCCCGCCATCACGGCAGCTCGCCGGCGCACACCGCAGCACGGTAACCGCTGAGCTAGCTGATAAAATGGAAACTCTGTCGTATCAAAGGTAAGTGAAGTCATGACTAAAACAACGAAACCGAATACCGTGGCGCAGCCCGAAGACCGCCTCATT
>Ga0308163_10000580_pt1 | contig 59863 bp, 53 predicted proteins | sample PhyTR1_FD_201037 | JGI IMG/M metagenome (GOLD analysis project Ga0308163, IMG submission 201037) | Phyllosphere microbial communities from UC Gill Tract Community Farm, Albany, California, United States - DLSLT.R1 | ecosystem: Host-associated > Plants > Phyllosphere > Unclassified | place: USA...
TTGAAGCATAAAAATCTCTGTTCATCCTTGCAATGTTCTCCAGAGAGATTCCTTTAGGGCATTCTGCTTCGCAGGCACCTGTATTGGTACAGTTTCCGAAACCTTCAGCATCCATCTGGGCAACCATACTTTGTGCACGGCGGTACCTTTCCGGCTGTCCCTGTGGCAATAATGCCAGCTGGGAAATCTTAGCCGAAGTAAACAGCATAGCTGATGCATTTTTACAAGTTGCAACGCAGGCACCACAACCAATACAAGCCGCAGCTTCGAAAGCAGCATCTGCCTGAATTTTTGGGATCGGAAGTGCATTGGCATCCTGGGCATTCCCGGTATTTACTGAAATAAAGCCTCCTGCGGCGATAATTCTGTCAAATGCAGTACGGTCTACCGTTAAATCTTTAATTACCGGAAAAGCTGCTGCTCTCCATGGTTCAACAACGATAGTATCCCCATCCTTGAACGAACGCATGTGCAGCTGGCAAGTTGTTACCAGATCCTTCGGCCCGTGCGGTCTGCCGTTAATAAACATTGAGCATGAACCGCAGATACCCTCCCTGCAATCATGGTCAAATACAACCGGTTCGTCACCCTTTGTGATCAACTGCTCGTTCAGCACATCAAACATTTCCAGGAAGGACATATCCGGAGAGATCTCTGATAATTTATAATCGACCAAACTACCTTTGGCTTTGTTATCTTTCTGACGCCAAACTTTCAGCGTTAAATTCATATTTCCTGTACTCATGGTATGGATATTTTAGTACTAGATTATTTATAACTTCTTTGTGCGATCTTGATGTTTTCAAATTTCAGCTCCTCTTTATGGAGTTCAAATTTCACACCCTCCTTGAATTCCCATGCAGCAACGTAAGCATAGTTTTCATCATCTCTCAAAGCTTCACCTTCTTCAGTCTGGTATTCTTCACGGAAGTGACCACCGCAGGATTCATTTCTGTTTAGTGCATCTATACACATCAGCTCTCCCAGCTCGATAAAGTCGGCCACACGACCAGCTTTTTCCAGTTCAGGATTGAATTCATTGATCACACCCGGAACACGTACATCGCTCCAGAAATCTCTACGCAACTGCTGAATTTCTGCAATCGCTTCAGTAAGTCCCTTTTCGTTACGTGCCATTCCGCATTTCTCCCACATGATCAGACCTAATTTCTTATGGAAGAAATCCACAGACTTAGTTCCCTTAATCGAGACAAATTTTTCCAAAATTCCTCTTACACTCGCTTCAGCTTCTACAAAAGCAGGGTGATCCAATGGAATTGGTTTTGTAGCCAGTTCCTTTGAAAGATATGCACCGATAGTGTAAGGGATTACAAAATAACCGTCAGCCAATCCCTGCATCAATGCAGATGCACCTAAGCGGTTAGCGCCGTGGTCTGAGAAGTTAGCTTCACCCAAAGCATATAAACCAGGGATAGTAGTCATCAGGTTATAATCTACCCAAAGACCGCCCATGGTATAGTGAACCGCCGGATAGATACGCATTGGCAATTCATACGGGTTTTCACCAGTAATCTGTGCATACATATCAAACAGGTTACCATATTTCTCTTTTATCACCTCAAGTCCGAGACGTACGCAAGTTGCTTTGTCAGGATTTTGAATGTTATGTTTTGTAGCTTCAATACGACCGTAACGCTCAGTATTTGCAGCAAAATCCAGGTAAACTGCCAGTTTGGATTTACCTACACCATAACCAGCATCACAACGCTCCTTAGCTGCTCTCGAAGCTACATCACGTGGTACAAGGTTACCGAAAGCAGGGTAACGGCGTTCCAGGTAATAATCTCTTTCGTCTTCAGGAATTTCAGATGCTTTCCTCGTATCGTCCTTTTTCTTAGGTACCCAGATCCGTCCGTCATTACGAAGGGATTCAGACATCAGTGTTAATTTAGACTGGTGATCTCCTGATACAGGGATACATGTGGGGTGAATCTGAGTGAAACAAGGGTTGCCAAAGAATGCACCCTTTTTGTGTGCTTTCCATGCTGCAGTAACGTTACTGCCCATTGCATTGGTAGAAAGGTAGAATACGTTTCCGTAACCACCGGATCCAAGCAATACAGCGTGACCAAAATGACGTTCCAGTTCACCAGTGATCAGGTTACGTGCGATAATACCGCGTGCTTTACCTTCGATCACTACTACATCAAGCATCTCATGACGGGTGAACATTTCTACTTTACCCATACCGATCTGACGCTCCAATGCACTGTAAGCACCTAATAGCAGTTGCTGACCGGTTTGTCCTGCTGCATAGAACGTACGCTGAACCTGGGTACCACCAAATGAGCGGTTATCCAGTAATCCACCATATTCCCTTGCCAAAGGCACACCCTGTGCCACACACTGGTCGATGATACTTGTACTTACTTCAGCTAAACGGTGAACGTTAGCTTCGCGGGCACGGTAGTCACCACCTTTAATTGTATCATAGAATAAACGGTAAACACTGTCACCATCATTCTGGTAGTTTTTTGCAGCATTGATACCTCCCTGAGCCGCGATAGAGTGCGCTCTTCTCGGAGAATCCTGGAAACAAAAACATTTAACTTTATATCCCATTTCGGCCAGTGTAGCTGCTGCCGAAGCACCTGCCAGTCCTGAACCTACTACTACTATTTCTATACTTCTTTTATTAGCCGGATTGACCAGAGGCATTGAAGACCTCAGTTTAGTCCACTTTACGGTTAGTTCCCCTTCCGGTATATTTGCATTAAAATCTGCCATTTTATATTAGCGTTATACGTTCGAAATTATTTAATAAGACCTGTATAAAATGCCACAGGCATAGCTGCAAAAAGCAACGATATAATGATTGAGTACCATACACCAAAGCCTTTAATCAGCGGGCTGTACTTTCTGTGGTTCCAACCCAATGTCTGGAATGCCGAAGCAAAACCGTGCAGTAAGTGGTAACAAAGAGAAACCATCGCCAATTCATATAAAACTACCAGCCAGATATTCTGGAAAGCCTGCTGCATCACCGCATATAGATTTTCGCGACCGTTTATATCTTCAGTTGGAATTCCTGTAAAACGTGATACGATCCAGAAGTTAGACAAATGGACGATCAGGAAGATCAGCAACAAAGTTCCCAGTAAGCCCATTGAGCGGGAATACCATTTACTGTTTGCGCTTCCGTTGTTCACAGCATACTTTACCGGGCGTGCTGCCTGGTTCTGGAATGTGAGACGAAGGCCTTGTACTGCGTGTACAATCAGACCAAGCATCAGAATTACTTCTGAGCCCCTGATCAGCCAGTTGGTGGCCATAAAGTTAGCACCAAGGTTAAATACTAAACCACCGTCATTCAGGAATATCAACGAATTGATAAAACAATGTACGATGAGAAATAAAATTAGGAACAGGCCGGTGATACCCATTATTAGTTTTTTTCCTATAGATGAGGAAAAAGCGTTTCCGAAACTAGCCATTAGATTTTTATATTTGAGTTCTATTCCTGCAAAAGTATTTAATAAATGACTTAATTTAAACACGAATAACATCTATTAGTAATAAAAAAGCTATTTAGAAACGTTCTACGTCGCAATGTGTAATAATTGATTATGACGCATATAAAAAGAAAAAGGGAGCAATTTTCATTGCCCCCTTTAAGAAGATACAGCCGTTAAAATTTTAGTTGAAACTGAAAGTATAGTTGCCGTTGGGGCCTACACCTGAGATCGTAGTTTTACCATTTCTGGAAGTTGGCAATGCTGCCTCAACATCTTTAGCGCTGTTTACAGGCTTACCATTTACTGCAGTTACCAGCAGTCCTTTGCTGATATCGAAGGAATCAAATAGTTTACCTTCTTCTACCGCTGTAACGATCACACCGCTTTTGGCACCAAACTTTGCTTTTGTTGCAGCTGAAGCCGGAGCAAAAGTAGCCCCCAGTTTATCAAGAGTAGTCCCTGTTGTTCTCGACGCAAGGATAGTCTTCGGTTTAGTGGCTATGCTGGCGTCGCCTTTCAGCGTTACGTTTACATTCTGCAGTTTACCCTCTCTTGCAATTGTAAGCATAACTTTATCACCAGGACTCATACGTCCGATTTTTTCCTGAAGGTCAGGTGAGTTGAAAACTTCTTTACCTTCTACCTTTTTGATGATATCACCTTTTCTGATACCAGCTGCTGCACCGCCACCGTTTGGCATGACATCACTTACGTAGAGTCCGCTGATGTCATCAATTTTCAGGTCTTCTGCCACATCAGCATTCAGTTCCTGGAAAGTAACACCTACGTATCCGCGTTTCACGCTGCCATATTTTTTGAAATCCTCAAGGATCTTTTTGGCCAGGTTTACAGGGATAGCAAAACCGTAACCTTCGTTTGTACCGGTTTGAGAAGCAATTGCCGAGTTGATACCTACAAGCTCACCGTTTGCGTTTACAAGGGCACCTCCGCTGTTTCCCGGATTGATGGCAGCATCAGTCTGGATGTATGACTCAATTGCGCTGTTACCTGCTCTTACAGGAACTTTACCTGTACGCTGATATTCCTCATATTCTTCTTCTGTAGGCTGTTGTTTTTCCCTGCCTAAAATCCCAATCTGACGTGATTTAGCGCTTACGATACCTGCGGTAACTGTAGTTTGCAGATCCAGAGGGAACCCCACTGCAAGTACCCATTCACCAACCTGTACGTTATCGGAGTTACCCATTTTTACTACAGGAAGATCGCTTGCATCTACTTTAATCAGGGCAAGGTCTGTATTGGCATCTCTACCGATTACTTTGGCTTCTACCTTACGTCTGTCAGACAGGATCACCTGGATCTTCTCTGCATTTTCTACGACGTGGTTGTTGGTGACGATATAACCATCAGGTGTAAGGATCACACCAGACCCAGAGGCTGCTCTTGGCACTCTTGATCTTCTGCCACTTCTGCCGCCACCAAAGAATTCCTCCATCATATCCATTGGTGAACCGCTTTCACTGGAACCGCCGGAACTGAATGTAGTTTTGATGTGTACTACAGCTGGAGAAACTGCTGCTGCTGCCTGTACAAAGTCGGGCGCACCCGTTGATGCAATACCCGCTGAGGGGTTACTTGCAAAAAGAACATTTTGCTTTTCAGCCAGTGTGAGCTCGCTGGTTTTGTTTTCCAGCATTTTATAACCTCCGATTGCTGCTGCACCTCCTATGAATGCAGCGAAAACGATTAATGCTATTTTTTTCATGTGTGTATTGTTATTTAAAATTTGTTACGAAGCTTTAAGGGCTTCCTGGTTTATTAGATTTGGTAAGCGTATTAATGTTTCATATGCTTGTTACATTTTCGGGTTTTTACTGTCTTTCAGTAGATGAAGTACGCTTTATTCGACTGAGGATCCCTTGTTTTGGTTTAACGATGATGGGCCGGATATGTCATATAATGGTATCATTTGTTAATTTCGTTGGATTATATTCAAATTTAATACCATTACACCGATATTTGTATCAGCACAGCATCACATAAATTGTTAAAAAATGTTAAATCATACCCCTTCAAATCAGCAGCATACACATTTTTATAAATATCAGGGCGCTGGAAACGACTTCGTTCTGGTAGATAACCGTTCACTTGATTTCCAATATAAAGATAACAATATAGTGCTGCAATTGTGTGACAGGCGTTTTGGAATTGGCAGTGATGGTTTGATGTTGCTGCAGGACCACCCTGACTACGATTTTGAGATGTTATATTTCAATGCTGACGGTAACATCGGCAGCATGTGCGGCAACGGCGGAAGATGTATTGTAGCGTTTGCAAAGCACTTAGGAATTATTGACACAGAGACTAACTTTCTGGCAGTTGACGGGCCGCATTATGCCAAAATTTCAGCAGAGGGTAACTGGGTTGAACTACAGATGATTGACGTTAAGGATATTGCAAATGATGGTTCAGCATATGTGCTGAATACAGGTTCTCCTCATTATGTGAATCAGGTTGCAGATCTGGAAGATATGGATGTATTCACATTAGGGAAAGAAATCCGTAACAACGCAACCTATAAAGCTGAAGGTATTAACGTGAACTTTGTAGAAGATAAAGGTGATCATCTTTTTGTCCGCACCTTTGAACGCGGTGTAGAGGATGAAACTTATGCTTGCGGAACAGGTGTTACTGCCGTTGCTCTTGCTATGGCCAAAGCACACGATCAGACAGGCAGTTTAAAAACTGATATCACAGTGCTAGGCGGAAAACTGCGTATTGAATTTGATTACAACGGACAGGATTTCAGCAATATCTTTTTATGCGGCCCTGCTGAGCTTGTTTTTGAGGGAGACGTTAAACTCTAGTTTTTATAGATCCTGATCGGGCCAAATCGTTAACTGTCTCCAGCAAGATGCGCGGCAATACCGATCTTGATTTCTCCAAAGGTCGCACTGTTACCTAGCTGGGCCCGCAGTGGATTCAGGTTCACCGTTTTGAGTTCATTAATTGCTTCGAGAATCTTTTCCAGCTTTTTTCTGCCCAGGATATCTTTTGCATCAAGCTCCTGCCGGGCTACGTAATGGGCAAGATGCCCTTCAATTGTACCCACAGCCATTTTCCGCTTATCAGCAATTTCCATGATGCTTTTGCCTTTACGGAACAACTCCAGGGAAACCTCTTTGGTATCTTCTTTTGGTTCTTTAGGAGCTTTAGCTGCTGCAGTCTTTTTAGGCTTCTCCTTTTTTGCATTGAAGTCCATTTTATTCGGCATAGCAAATACCTTTTTCATCTGTTCCTCGCGTTCAGCCTGGTTTAACAGCAAGCCTACATCATTTTTAGTGAATTCTGTCCCGTTGATTGTGGATTGCAGCAATGCTGTTGCCTTCCTGATCTTCTTGAACTGTTCATAAAACAGGGATTCCATTTCCAGTAGTTCTGTCAGGAAAGCAGTTACCTGTTTATCCTGTTTCACCAGTTCCATCCTTTCAAAAATGCGTTTGGACAGATCGAGCAATAAAGGATTAAAATAGTTCTCCGCAGCTGTAGTCCTGAGCAGCATTGCAGATAACCCTTCTGGTGTCTGATCATGGCTAAGGCGCTGTATCTGGGCAAGAAACTTATTCGCATTCCCCCTGATCTCACTCAATTCTTTTAACAGTGCCTGTGCCCATTTCACATGTTTCTGTTTGGCGGATTTATTGATATCCTTGCTGTAAGAATGCACATGCTCATATACATAGTTATCGAGCGGCGTGAGGTCAAAACACTGCAGCAGGTAGCTTCTGAGAAATGCTTCACTCTCCGCTTTGATCTGGATCTTCAGTTCTTCTTCCTGCTGTTTATTCTTTGAAAAATGAGAGACATTCTGGTCCTGACGGATTCCCGTTTTGGAAATTTGGGATGTCAGTACCAACCCGTCCAGCGAACGCAATCTTGATAAAGCCACATAGATCTGTCCCGGAGCAAAGGCATTGCCGATATCGATGATCGCCTTGTCAAAGGTAAGTCCCTGGCTTTTGTGGACAGTAATCGCCCAGGCCAGTTTAATCGGGTATTGAATAAACTTACCGATCACTTCTTCCTCAATCTCATTGGTCACTTTATGATTGGTATACTTGATATTCTTCCAGGTATACTTTTCAAGGACGATACGCTCTCTTTCACCTTCAGTTTCTACCTCGATCATGTCGGGCTTCAGATTAATCACAGTGGCGATTTTCCCGTTGAAGAACCTGCGGTCGCCACTCTGGTCATTCTTGATGAACATGATCTGGGCTCCCAGCTTCAGTTCCAGGATACGTTCTGCCGGAAAAGAGCTTTCCGAAAATTCATCTTCTATGCTGGCCTGGAAAAGATAGGATACACCATCCAGTTCATCCAGGCTTTTCTTGTTTAATGTATCTGCACGCTGGTTATGCGTAGTCAGCGTAATATATTTATCTTCCTTTGCAGGCACAAAACCGGCTTTGTAATATTTTTCCAGCAGTTCCACATCCCCTGGCGTGATCTCGTTATTGCGCAGATTATTCAGCAGGTTGATAAATACCGAATCTGCCTGACGGTAGATCTTCTCCAGTTCAATATAAACCGGCGGACTTTGCTGCAGCGCATGGGCGTCAAAGAAATATACGCTGTTGTAGAATTCTCCCAGCAGCTGCCATTCATTGGATTTTACTACCGGTGGTAACTGATGGAGGTCGCCGATAAACAGAACCTGTACACCTCCGAAGCTGGCATTGTTCTTTCTAATATAACGCAGTACCATATCAATGGCATCCAGAAGATCCGCACGGAGCATGCTCACCTCGTCGATGATCAGTAGTTCCAGATCCTGGAAGATCCTTCTCTTGGTGCTGGTCATCTGTAAATGGCGCACAATAGATCTTGGCGTATTGTACTGCTGATTGGGATGCTCTGCCGTTGGCTGCTTAGGGAGGTAAGTGCCAAAGGGAAGCTGAAAAAGTGAGTGAATGGTTACCCCGGCGGCGTTGATTGCGGCAATCCCTGTAGGGGCGGCAATCACGGCTTTTTTGTGCGTCAGTTCAATCAGATTCCTCAGGAAGGTAGTTTTTCCTGTTCCGGCCTTTCCGGTCAGGAAAATATGCCGGGAGGTATAATTGATGAATTTAGCAGCAATCTCAGCGGGGTTGTATTCAGACATATTTTGCAACAGTTTTGAAGCAAAGGTACTAAAGATTGGAACAAACTAATTATAGATTCAATTAATTATTCGTCATTAAATAAAAACAATGAGTGTAATTAATTAATTCACCAGCAACTTATAGCCTTTGCCATGTACATTCAGGATCTCCACTTTTGGATCTTCTTTCAGGTATTTGCGCAGCTTGCTAAGGAAAACATCCATGCTTCGGCCGTTGAAATAGTTGTCATCATGCCAGATACTCAGCAAAGCTTCTTCTCTAGTCAGCACTGCATTTTGTTTTAAACACAGCAGTTGCAGGAGTTCTGCTTCTTTAGTCGACAGCTTCTGCTGTTGACCGTTGTGCTGTATCATCTGAGTAGTATAGTCGAAAGAATAACTTCCGATCTGGAACTGGCACTGTACCGGCTCTGCTGGCTTCACCTCTTTTACCGAGGCCCGTTTGAGCAGTGCATTGATCCGTAGCAACAGCTCTTCTATGCGGAAAGGTTTTGTGATGTAATCATCGCCCCCAAGATCATAGGCCGAAGCTTTATCTTCCATCATTGCCTTTGCAGTGGCGAAAATAATCGGCACACTTTCATTCATCTTACGGATCTCTTTGCCCAGGGCAAAACCATCTTTTTTCGGCATCATCACATCCAGGATACAGAGGTCAAACGTCTGTTTGTTAAAAGCGCGCAGGCCTTCTTCGCCATCCACGCATAAAACGATATCAAATTTGCCCTTCAGCTGTAAATAATCTTGCAAAAGCATCCCTAGATTAGGATCATCTTCGACCAATAGAATTTTCTTCATGTTAATTCAGGGGTATAATTATTTCAAATTGTGTTCCTTTGTCCTTCTCACTGCGCACTTTGATAGTTCCATTCATTTGTGTAACGATATCCAACACATAATTCAGGCCCAGTCCAAATCCTTTTACATCATGCAGGTTGCCTGTAGGCACCCTGTAAAACTGGTCAAATGCACGCTTACTTTGCTCTTTCGTCATTCCAATCCCTTCGTCCTCTATCTCTATTACGAGATTTTTACCGGAATTTCTGGTACTGATGGTAATTTTTGGTGCATTTATGCTGTATTTATTAGCATTGTCTATAAGGTTGTACAGCACATTTGAAAGATGCAGTTCGTCGCCTTTCACTACAGGATGTGCTGCATTCAGATTTAGCGTAACCTCTGCATCCTTTTTCTGCAGCTGCAGACTCATGCTGTCAGTCACCGCGGCAATGAGCGCATTCATATCTACCTCTTCTTCTTCGAGTTTCAGTTCTTTTTTTTCCAGTCGCGCAATACTCAGCACCCGCTCTATATGGTTACCAAGGCGTACATTTTCATCATAAATAATTCCGGCAAGCCGTCCGATCCGGGCTTTATCTTCCAGGATCTCCGGATCTCTGAGTGCCTCGCTGGCGATCATGATAGTGGATACCGGGGTTTTAAACTCGTGGGTCATGTTATTGATGAAATCCGTCTTCATTTCAGAGATCTTTTTCTGTCTCAGTATCGCATACAGTGTGTAGGAGAAAATAGAGATCAGAACAAGCAACAATGCTCCTGAGGATGCCATGGTTACTTTAAGGTTATTCAGGATCAGGGATTCCCGGTCCGGGAAATTGATATACAGCATACCCGGATCGCGGATCACATCATTGCTGAACAAGGTTGTTTTAAACGTATTTGCTGGCAGGATTTCTCCTTTGATAAAATTGACTTTACTAAAGAGGACAGAATCGCGCGTTACGCTTTTCAGCCAGAAATCGTAATTCAGCTGGATATTTTTATTGAGCAGTTCAGCGCGCAGAAGAGTATCCAGCGTGGCTTTTGTTACCCGCTCATTCAGCGGGATATCCAGCTGGCTCATTTCCTTTGCTGCAGCTTCGAGCACGTTGAAATCCCCGTCGTTGATCAGCTTTACTGTATCTGCCTGCAATTCGCTCAATGCATTGCTTCGTCTTCTTGCGGCAATCTCATCTTCTATTCTGAACTTTGCCCGCATGTCAGCATTCAGGCTGGGCAGGGAGATCCGCAGGGGCCGGCCATCATTGCTGCTATACACAAGGTAGCGGATGCTGTCAGGAAGTTTTTTCGGTTCCAGATTAAATGTTTTGGCAGTGCCAATCCTGAATACCTTGCGTACATTGCTGCCGATCATATTGAGGTCTTCATCGAAACCGACATTCACATCTACATTCAGCGGCGTAGTAGCCTGGTTAGCCAGGGCAAAGAAATCAGCTTCTGAAATAATCGTGGGACTCAGATACATTTTTCTGATCATGCCATCCTGATAATTGAGTTCGTCAATCATCTGCTTCTGCTGATCGTATTTTCTTTTCCGCTCTTCTTCTTTAAATTTCTGGTCGAGATCAATCAGCCGGCGTGTTCTGTCACGGCGTTGATTTTCCATTTTGATGCGCCACTCGTAGTCCGTTTTGGTGATGCGGCTTACGGCATTCAGACGTTGAACCTTATCGGCCACGGCACTGAGTGCCTGGTTTACTTCCTGTTCAAAAAGCTGTGATTTAAGCCGATATGCTTCCCTGATGTAATACAGTTGCATTACAAATACACCAAGCAAGGCTATGGTCATGAGTCCGGTAATCAGCCAAAGGCTTTTTTTCTTCATTATCTACAGGGTCAAAAATAAGGAAGAGTAAGCTGATAAGCACTATTTTAACAATTTTTAACACAGTAATATTCAAAGGGTTGAAAGGGCTTTGGGCAAGCGCGCAACAGAACGGAATGAGATCCGGTGCAATAGCGGCGCTTATTTGCCTCCGACCGGTTCAGCTCCGGTTGTGACCCGGTTGGGTACCGGTTGTGACCAGGTTGGGGGCCGGACAATGTCCAGTCATTTGAGGTAAACAAATTGACAAGATTTAACCCACAAAAAAATGCCGGAAATTAATTTCCGGCATTCTGGTACAATTTGTTTCCTATAAAAAAGTTCTTAAAATGGCAGATCATCTTCTTCACCCGGCGCGTTGTTCAAATCTGCCGGTGGAGCATATTGCGGAGTTGAAGGGGCACCTGCCGCACTGTTAGTCAGTGCATTGATTCTCCAAACTACCAAACTGTTGAAATAAGAAGTTTTTCCAGTTTTATCAGTCCATGGGCGGCCACGCAGATTGAAGGAAACTTCTACATCATCACCAGTTTTTAAGCTGTCGAACAAAGCAGTTTTGTCTTGCAAAGCTTCAAACCTTATATATTCAGGATAAGTTGGGTTTTCCGCGTACTCAATGATGAGATCACGTTTTTTAAAAGTCTCGCTTACCTGTTGTAATGCACCGATTTCGTGCACTTTTCCTTTTAATTCCATAACAATACGCTTTTATTCTACTTACTAGTCCAAATCTCTATATTTTTATTGATAACTTCGCACAATAAATTATGCAAGTTTTCCACAACAAAAGTAAGGTGATCATCACCTGTAACAAAAGGCTCTCACCATACCTGGTGGAAGAAGTTCAAGCGCTTGGCTATGAAATCGTAAGAGATTTCCAGACAGGGGTTGAGCTCAATATCACACTGACAGAATGTATTAAACTGAACCTCAATCTGAGATGTGCCAGTCAGATCTTATATTGTATAGGCAGTTTTAAAGTAAACAATCCCGAAGAACTTTACCGCGAGGTAGTAGATATTGCCTGGGAAGACCTGATCGATTTCGCAGGTTATTTCTCCGTTACTTCGAATGTTGACAATCCTACGATCACCACTCCGCTTTTCACCAACCTGAAAGTAAAAGATGCAATCGTAGACAGGATCAAGGATAAAAAAGGGATCCGTCCAAATTCAGGATCAGATGCCAATAAAACCGTGGTACACCTTTACTGGAAAGACGATGAAGCAGATATTTTCCTGGATACTTCAGGAGAAACGCTTGCCAAACACGGCTACCGTAAAATACCTGGAAAGGCCCCTATGCTGGAAGCACTGGCTGCAAGTGTAGTAATGAGTACCAAATGGGATCAGAAATCCCCTTTCATCAACCCCATGTGTGGTTCAGGGACCTTAGCTATTGAAGCTGCTTTACTGGCTACAAACCGCCGCCCGGGATTATTCAGAATGAACTACGGCTTTATGCATATTATAGGGTATGAAGAAGAAGTGTTCTTTGCTGAACGCCGCATCCTGAAAGACCAGGTAATTAAAAATGTTGACCTGCAGATCGTAGCTTCAGATTTATCTGAGGATGCCGTAGATATCAGCCGTAAAAATGCCAAAACAGCAGGGGTAGATACGCTGATCACCTTCGAAGTTTGTGATTTTGCAGACACTCCGGTTCCTGAAGGCGGAAAAGGCGTAGTTGTGTTTAACCCTGAATATGGTGAACGTCTGGGTGTGCACTCACAATTGGAACTTACCTACAAACGTATCGGTGATTTCATGAAAAAAGATTGTAAAGGATATAGCGGTTACATTTTTACCGGCAACCCTGACCTTGCTAAAAAGATAGGTTTAAAAGCATCCAGAAAAGTTGAATTCTATAACGGTAAATTAGATTGCCGCATGATGGAATATGAATTGTACGATGGCTCCAAACGTGCAGACGAAGAAAGGCCACAGCCAAAACCCTACAAAGCAGAAGAACAGGCCCGGTCAGCAGAACAACAGCCGGAAGATTAAACTCCGGCTTGCTCCGGCAGGGGAAACTGCTTCTGCCACATGGCCGCATAGGATGAATTGCGCCTGAGCAGCTCCGGATGCGTGCCTTCTTCAATAAGCTTTCCGTTATTCAGTACGCAGATCTGATCGGCAATTACCACTGTGCTTAAACGGTGCGCAATGAGAATAATCGTCTTGCCTTTCCCACGCAGATAAGCAATCGTTTTATAGATATATTCTTCTGCTGTAGAATCAAGTGAGGAAGTAGCCTCATCCAGTATAAGGATTTCAGGCTCACGGTATAAAGCTCTGGCTATTGCCAAACGCTGCCTTTGTCCGCCAGAAAGGTTTCCTGCGTTTTCGCCAAGCCAGGTTTCAAATCCATTGGGCAGTTTCTCAATAAACTCCAGGATATTGATCTCCCCGCAAATGCGGATAATCTTTTTCATATCGGGCTCCAGATCGCCAAGGGCAATATTGTCAATCACATTTCCGGCAAAGAGATGCACGTCCTGTGGCACCACACCTACAATCCTGCGGAGGCTGCTGTTTGTAATGTACTTTATGTCGAAATTACCAATCTGTATACTGCCCGACTGCAAGGAATAAATGTTCTGCAGCAGCGACAGCAGCGTGGTTTTCCCCGATCCGCTTTCCCCAACAATGGCGGTGATCTTGCCACGCGGGATCTGCAAACTGAAATCCTCAAAAACAGTGACCCTGGTACCATACCTGAAACCAACGTTTTTAAAGAGGATATCCCCCAGCATGTCTACCGTTAGATCCGTCTTGTTTTCCGTAGTTTCCCTTTCCAGGTCCATGATCTCAAAGAGGCGGTCGGCTGCAATGCGGGCATCCTGTAAGACCTTGTTCATCCCAATGAGGCTAACTACCGGTCCTGTAAAATAGCCAATGATTGCATAAAATGAAAGCAGTTCCCCCGCAGTGATCATATTGGCTACCACGAAAGTTGCCCCTGTCCACAGCAGGATTACCGAGAACAAACTGGAGATAAATCCGCCGGCATTGCCCAGCCATAAAGAGTTCATGCCCGAAGTATAAATCGTCCGCAGTAAGTTGACAAATCTGATTTCGGTCTTCAGATTGGTGAATTCTTCCAGTCCAAACCGTTTGATAGTACTTACAGCAGTAACAGATTCTACCAGCTGATTCTCCAGTTCTGCAGTTTTTTCCATCAGCTTCCTTTGGGTATGTTTGTTCAGCCTGTTGGAGAAATAATAGACGAGTGCATACAGCGGCACTACGATCAGCATGATCAACGCCAGTTTCCAGTAATAGGTAAACATTAGCGCAAATGAAAAAAAGATAATAAACACATTTACCGCAAATCCTACCAGTACATCATTGATGAAGGCCCTGATCTTTACTGCATCATTCATCCTTGAAATGATCTCTCCAACCCTCATCGTGTCAAAAAACTGCTGGGGCAGTTTCAACAGGTGTTTATAATATCCCAGAATCAAGCGTGCGTCAATCTGCTGTCCGGTTTTAATGGTGAGCACTGTCTTTGCATGATTGATGAAGATCTGCAGGAGTATAATCCCGATCATTATCGTACCCATCAGGTTGAGCAGGTTGATGTTACCGTCGGGCAGCACATTATCTACAATTTTTTGAAGGAAAATCGAAGATGATAAACCCAGTATTGTATAAAATACTGATCCTGCCAGTACCTGCAACAATACTGAGCGATGGGGTTTTAAAAGATAAAAGAACCGCTGCTCAATACTAATCTTTTCGTTTCCTGCAGAGAAATCATCTCCAGGCAGCAGTAAGACCAATACACCTGTCCATTTCTTTTTGAATTCATCCGCTCTAATCTTTTGCCTTTCCCCGTATGCGGGATCCATGATTTCGAGATGGGATGAAGTGATTTTATAGATCACCACATAATGCGCCATATTATTTTGGTTCACATGCGCAATCACCGGAAGGGGGATGTTTGGCAGATTTTCGTACGTTGCCCTTACGCCTTTGGCTGTAAAACCTATACGGGCTGAGGCTTCTATCAGTCCCAGGATATTGGTGCCTTTTGTATCTGTAGATGCCATCTGGCGGATTCTGGCTATAGGCAGGTCCAGGTTGTAGTACGCGGCTATAGAAGCTATGCATGCGGCACCGCAATCGGTCACGTCATGCTGCTTTACATTTGTCCTTTTGGTATTTTTTTTCAGGAAGAAATGTTTGCGGAAGATAGGTTCTTGTGAGCTCATGCGTTAATTTGTCGTTTGATTTGTGGTAACATTTGGGTTCAGCCAGTCGTCTGCTTTATCGTACAGCAGTTGAAAGAGTGTTCTCCGGGTAACAAAAAACCTGGCCTGTAAGGTCATTCCTTTTCGGATCTTGCCTACATAACCATTCTTAAGTGTTAGTTCATGCTGATCCAGGGAACACCTTACCTTAAAATAGGGCTGCTTTCCATTGTCGATAAAAATATCATTGGAAACAGAAATCACTTTGCCCTTTACCATTCCCCACTGGTTATAGTTATAGGCATCAACCTGGAATTTCGCATTTGTGCCTTTTTTGAGTAATCCTATATCCCTTGGCAGGACATAGGTTTCGGCAATGATGCCGGAATCCGGGGATATTTCGCCCAGCATTTCATTCGCTGCCACAAGACTTCCGGGCTGTATACCCTTCAGCTGCTGCACAGAGCCAGTTACGGCAGCTCTCAGAGTGTAGAATTCCTTTTCTTCCGAATATTGTCTGTTTTGTGAGTTGAGTTCACGGTTTTGGATTTTAAGCGCATTAAATTCTGCCTGCCACTTACTCCCCTGATCTTCCCCAATCAGTGAAAGTTCATTAAAGATGTTATCAGCCTTAATTTTTGCATCTTCATATTCCTGTGACGAGATGGCTCTGCGCTGATAGAGATAAAGATAGCGGTCGAAATTTCTCTGTGCCATCTGATACCTGGATCGTGCTTCTGCCATGCGCTGCATGAAATAGCTGTACTGCTGCCCGTATAAACCTGATTGGAGCACCAGCTTACGGGACCATCCATCTCCTCTGCTGGCGGCAATCAAGGCGGTGAGATCACTAAGCTGAGCCCTTATATCATGCTGCTGCAGGGCTGCCATATCGTTTTTACCTTCCAGGGATTCCCGCTTTAATGTGAAGAGCACCTGGCCAGCCTTTACACGGGTATTTTCGGTGATAAATACTGAATCTATCCTGCCAGACACCAGAGATTTAATCTCATTGCGTTCTGATACGGGACGAAACAATCCGTTACTTTTTACATTGACATCTACTTTTATGAAGAACAACCCAAGAAATGCAGCAAACAGCAGCACCAATATTGCCTGGTAAATAACAGTGGTTCCTGAGCGATGGGTCTGAAAATGGAATTCTGCGGTGTTCTCAACAATTTCCTGGGGAAAAATGTATTGGTCTTGATTCATATAGTTTCTTTAAAATGTGACGCAGATGCTTTCCCTGACCCGGGAAGATGAAAAGCAAAAGGGAGAAATCTAATGTTTCTCCCTTTGTTTACCGGGTGTTTAGTTCAAACGGTCGGTGCTTAGATACTCAGGTTAAGACCCTTCAAAAGGCTTCCTAAATTAAGCCCGCCAGTCAGGTTGGTAAGTGGTCCTGTAGCCAGTAAAGCTGTTACTCCTGACTGTGAGTTTACACTCAGCGACAATAGATTACCAATAGTTACCGGACCAACAAGATTACCCTGGATCAGATTGGTACCACCTAATAATGCGCCACCGTTAATTTCTGTCATTTCATTTTGGTTCAACTCTTGAAAATTCATACGTTTTTTCATAAATTTTGGTTCATGCCTACTATCTTTCAGGTTTTCGGCTACTCCTGGATAAACTTAAAATACTGGTGCTATCTCAAATAATAGAACGAGAAGATGATTTGACAGGATTTTTTTTTCAGAAGTTATGGAACAACCTACAGGAATAGATTACCCCTTGTGGTTGTGGCTGTTACATCAACTTTTAGGCGTTATAATACGTAAGCAAATCACCCGTATCAATTGATACTCAGCCCCTATTTAATGATAAAATAAAAATATAGAAATCCGCCACTTTAAATATTTCGTTAATTACCAAATCCGATTTAAAAAATTAGATTATGAAAGACCCAATTGATTTAAAACCAAAAGTTGTAGCAGGCAACATCAGAAAGATTAGAGAGTATAGAAATTATACACAGGATTACCTTGCGGCCAAACTGTCGATTTCGCAGAACGCCTACAGCAAAATTGAACTGGGATATAGTAAGATTACTCTAGACAGGTTATTTCAGATTGCCATCATACTTGATATTGAAGTGATGCAGCTGATCTGTGTAGATCACAGGGTAACTGTTAAACTGGATCCGCCTGCAACCGATACGTTGAAATTTAAGTCCAGTTAGCTTATCTTTGGTCCATGCAGATGGACTTTGATACTGTAGTAGAACAAACGATTGCTTTCGTAAAGGAAACCCTTGCCCAGGCCGAAGCCGGCCATGACTGGTTCCATATTGAGAGAGTTTATAAAACGGCTTTAAACATCAATGCAGAGGAAAACGGAGATTTGCTCACCGTAACTCTTGCTGCATTGCTGCATGATATAGCCGACAGTAAATTCAATAATGGAGACGAAGAAATTGGTCCGCTAACGGCAGGAAATTTTCTGCGTGGACTGAGCATTTCGGCAGATGTAATCCTGCATGTGCAGCAGATCATCAGGAACCTGAGTTATAAATCCAGTTTATCAGGCGTAAGTTTTCAATCTCCGGAACTGGATATTGTCCAGGATGCCGACCGCCTGGATGCCATTGGTGCGATTGGTATCGCAAGAGCTTTTACCTATGGGGGCTTTAAAAACAGGACAATGTATAACCCGGCTATTCCCAGCATGCCTAATCAAAGTAAAGAAGCATATAAGAATTCCACCGCCCCTACCATCAATCATTTTTACGAAAAACTGCTTCTCCTCAAAGACCTGATGAAAACCAGCGCAGGGAAAAGACTCGCACAGCAAAGGCATGATTTCATGCTGCTTTACCTTGATCAGTTTTATGCTGAATGGGAAGGGAGATAGTACTCTCCTCAGGAGTGCTTAAAAGCTAAATTAAATAGCAATAAAATACTATATTTGTTAGCAAATATAGTATTATGTCTGAACGCATTAGAGAAAAACTCAATATCCTGGCTGACGCAGCCAAGTACGATGTTTCCTGTTCTTCCAGTGGCGGAAGCCGGAAAAACAATAATAAGGGCTTGGGAGACAGCCATGCTTCCGGCATATGCCATACTTATACTGAAGATGGACGCTGCGTTTCGCTCTTAAAGATCCTGCTCACTAACCATTGTATATTTGATTGTGCCTATTGCGTGTCCCGCAAAAGCAACGATATTGAGCGCGCAGCTTTCACCGTTGAAGAAGTAGTGGAGCTGACAATGAATTTTTACCGCAGAAATTATATCGAAGGACTGTTCCTTAGTTCCGGGATTTTTAAGAATGCCGATTTTACGATGGAACGCCTGGTAAGGGTTGTTAAAAAATTAAGACTGGAAGAGCGGTTCAATGGTTATATCCATCTTAAAACTATACCGGGGGCAAGCGACGAACTGATCAGGGAAGCAGGTATGTATGCTGACAGGATGAGTATTAACCTGGAAATGCCAACCGAAAGCGGTCTGAAACTACTTGCACCTGATAAGAGCCATCAGGATGTGATCAAGCCTTTAGGGTTTGTACAAAACCAGATTATTCAGTTTAAAGAAGAACGCAAACTAATCAGAAGTGTGCCTAAATTTGTGCCTGCCGGGCAAAGCACACAAATGGTGATCGGTGCTACTCCTGAAACTGATAAAGATATTATGCATACCGCAGATGCTTTTTACAGGAACTTTTCATTAAAAAGAGTCTACTACTCCGGATATATCCCCATCAGTAACGACAGCAGGATGCCAGTGTTGGGTACACAGCCCCCACTGATCCGTGAAAACAGGTTATATCAGACAGACTGGCTCATGCGCTTTTATGGGTTCCATGTAAATGAATTGCTAAATGATGCAAACCCCCACCTGGATATTGATATTGATCCGAAATTAAGCTGGGCGCTGCGTAACCTCCAGCACTTTCCTGTAGATATCAATGTAGCAGCTTATAAGGTAATCCTGCGTGTCCCGGGTATTGGTGTAGGATCAGCAAAAAAGATAGTGCAGGCCAGGAAGTTTGGAAAACTCCGCATCGATCAGTTGCAAAAAATCGGCGTAGCCTACAACAGGGCCAAACATTTTATCAAATGTGCAGATAGCCCCTATGAGCTGAAGGATTACCAGGGTACCCAAATCAAATCGTTTATTCTCGCTGAAAGCCAGAGTAAATATATTAAAAACGACACCAGTCAGCTTATCCTGTTTTAATATGGAAACCTACGTATTTGACGGTAGCCTGGAGGGATTGCTATGTGCGGTGTTCGAATGGTTTGAGCGTAAGCCGGGCCCTGTTCGGCTGGTAAGCAAAGCCGCCTTTCAGCCTGATGCTTTTTCTGTGCACCAGGATATTTTTTCTGAAGAGCGCAAGGCCGACAGGGTTTGGAAAGGACTGCAGTCAAAATTACCAAAAGGATGGATCCGAAGGCTTTATTGTACGTACCTTGCAGAAACAGAACAGGCCTATACAGCAGTATTTGAATTTGCCTGTTATATTTTTTCTGCCGATCCGGGAGCGGAAAACAATTATGGAAATCCCTATGTCCTTGCCATCAGCCAGACGGCAATAAAAGTGGAGCGGGAAAAACACAGGATGGAAGCATTTATCCGCTTTCAGCAAACTGCGGATGGTATATTTTATTGCGGAATAGATCCTGATTTTAACGTCCTGCCGCTGATTATGACCCATTTTAAAAACCGCTATGCCGATCAGCAATGGATCATTTATGATATCAACAGAAAATACGGATTGTTTTATGACCTGGAGAAGGTTGAAGAAATCAAAATGGAATTTAACGGACAGCAGAATCTCCTCAAACCTTCCGCTGCTGCTTTATCCGACAAAGAAGGTTTATATGCTGTACTATGGAAAGATTATTTTAAAAGCGCAAATATAGTAGCCAGAAAAAACACTAAACTGCATGTGCAGCATGTACCAAAAAGGTATTGGAAATATCTGACAGAGAAACAGCAATAATTGTAAATATTATAGTTAGCATTCACATGGCTAATGTAGGAATATTGTAAAATTTACTCGTAAATTGCCTTCATGAAGTTAAGTGTACTGGTTCTCATTACTGCCCTTGCGGTCGCGCTTTCAATAGCCTTGGTAAATTTTCATTTTCAGCAAAGCTGGTATTACCTGCTTGTCTCATTTGGGATATCTTTTGCCACCAGTTTTATCCTGTTTTATTACCTGCTGGAAAAATATATCTATTCTAAAATCAAGCTGATCTATAAGCTGATCCATAACCTCAAACTGGGTAAAGATCTGAAAGATGCACTCGGAGAATATGTAAGTTCTGATCCGATCAACGATGTTGAACAGGAAGTAAAAGAATGGGCCGGTGCCAAGAAAAACGAAATCGACTTACTGAAAAAACAGGAGCAGTTCAGAAAAGAGTTTCTGTCTAATGTTTCGCATGAATTTAAGACTCCGCTATTCGCTATACAGGGATATATCGAAACCTTGCAGGACTGCCTGCTGGACGATCCGGAAATGGCTGTGAAATTTCTGCAGAAGGCAGAAAAGAACGTTGAACGCCTCAGTTACCTTATCAACGACCTCGACTCCATTTCTAAACTGGAATCTGGTGAAATACCTATCGACTATCAGAAGTTCGATTTTGTGCTGCTGGCCAAAGAAGTAATGGAAGGGCTGGAGGATAAAGCTAAAAAAAGAAACATCTCACTATCCTTTAAGGAAAAGTATACACACCCTGCATTTGTAAGGGCAGACCGTGAAAAAATCCGTCAGGTAATGATCAACCTGATTTCCAATTCTGTAAAGTATGGTAAAGAACGTGGTTCAACGGCAATCAAGATTTTTGAATTGCATGACCAGTACCTTATTGAAGTAACAGATGACGGAATTGGAATCGACGAGAAACATCTTTCCAGATTATTCGAGCGCTTTTACAGGGTAGATTCTCACCGCTCGCGCGAGGTAGGCGGAACCGGACTGGGCTTAGCCATAGTGAAGCATATTCTTGAGGCCCACGAACAGATTATTTCGGTAAGAAGTACCCTGCAAATCGGTACAACATTTGCGTTTACGCTACAGAAACTGGGTTAAATATTTGAGAAATATAAGGGATATGTTAACACTTAACATTAACTTAACATTGCCTTACTACTTTTGTACCATATTTTACAGTCAACATGAATAACATCTTTAAGTTCTTTACACCCAAAGACAAAAAGTTCCAACCCCTTTTTGAACAAGCCGGAAATAACGTTTTAAAAATCTCTGAGGCGCTTTTTCTTGCATTGAGCACGAAAGACTGGGAAAAGAGAAAGGAATATATCAAAGAAATTGAGCGTTTAGAACACGTTGGAGATGATATCACCCACTCTATATTTTTAGAACTCAGCAAAAACTTCATCACTCCGTTTGACAGGGAAGATATTCACGCGCTGGCAAGTGCCGTTGATGATATTGCAGATTATATTCATGCCTCAGCTACAAATATTGAATTGTACAATATCAAGAACATTGGTGATGCAATGATCAAACTGGCAGAACTGCTGGTAGAGATGTGTACAGATTTAGACAAAGCGATCAGGGAACTGAGAAGCTTTAAAAATATCCGTGTCATCGCTGATGCCTGCGTACGAATCAATAGCGGTGAAAACCAGGCTGATTACGTATGTAATCTGGCTATTGCAAGATTATTTGAATTTGAAACCAATGCGATTGAACTGATTAAGCAAAAAGAAGTTCTGCAAACACTTGAAATGGCAACAGATAAATGTGAAGACGCCGCAAATGTGTTGGAATCTATCCTGGTTAAGAACGCTTAAAAATCATAAAAATGGTAACTACCTTATTGGTTGTTGTAATAATACTGGCTATTGGTTTTGACTATATCAATGGTTTTCATGATGCGGCCAACTCTATCGCCACCGTCGTATCTACAAAAGTTCTCACGCCATTTCAGGCGGTACTATGGGCAGCCTTATTTAATTTTGCTGCTTATTTCTATTTTACTGACCATAAGGTTGCCAACACGATCGCTAAAACGGTACTGGAAGAATATATCACCTTGGAGGTAATCCTTGCGGGGCTTGTAGCCGCTATCTTATGGAACCTCTTTACCTGGTGGTATGGTATTCCTTCAAGTTCCTCACATACACTGCTGGGCGGCTTCGCTGGCGCAGGTATGGCTAAGGCTGCTTCAGTGGGCGCAAGTGCCATGGCAGCGATAAACTTCGCGCCAATCCTAAAAGTCGTTGCATTCATTGTGCTTGCTCCGGTAATTGGTATGTTTATTTCAGTGATCATTTCTATCATCCTGCTGCATCTCGCTAAAAATGCCCGTCCATCGGTTGCGGAATGGTGGTTTAAAAAATTACAGCTGGTATCATCTGCAGCATTAAGCTTTACGCATGGTGGAAATGATGCTCAGAAAGTAATGGGAATCATCTATGTAGCCATGGTTGCTTCAAATGTCCTTAAAACAGGTGATGCGATGCCAGAATGGATTCCTATTTCATGTTATGCAGCAATTTCGCTGGGTACCATGAGTGGTGGATGGAAGATCGTTAAAACAATGGGTTCCAAGATTACTAAAGTGAATGCTTTTGAAGGTGTAGCGGCAGAGACTGCCGGTGCGGTGACTCTGGGATTAACCGAACATTTTGGTATTCCTGTTTCTACTACTCATACGATTACAGGATCTATTGTAGGTGTTGGATTACTGAAAAGGGTTTCTGCAGTGAGATGGGGTGTTACAGTCAATCTTTTATGGGCATGGGTATTGACGATACCGGTTTCCGCTACGCTTGCCGCTGTTATTTTCAGTATCATACACTTGTTCTTTACTTAGAATATTTACTAAATAAAGTTATAATATGGATGCCGGAGATTAATTTCCGGCATTTTTTTGCAGTTTGATTTCAGTGTTTTCTGTTGTTAATTTAAAAAGCAACAGTATAACTGATCCTGGCGCCAGCAGTATTTGGCTGCTCCCATTTAGGGCCTTCTTTGATCAGCCGGATGGCTTCCTCATCAAATTCCTTTGCAACAGCTTTCTCTACCTTAATATCTGAAGGATTGCCTTCAGCATCAATCAGGAAACTGAGTTCCACAAATTTACCGGCGCTGCCGTCTTTACTTAACTTATTATGGTCAGTGATATAACTATCAAGGCTGGCCCAGCCCCCGATCGGAGCAGACGCTACAGGCATAACTGATGTTATCCTGGCATTTACTTTACTGGCTGCTGCTTCAGCAGTTGCAGTATCCTGTTTGACCGACGCGATGTCTGCTGACAATGCCGCACCTTCCTGTATCGGCTGGTTCTCCATTTTCCTTCTGGGACTGATCTGCCCAACACCAGGATCTCTTTGAGCAGCTGTAATTGAAGCATTTGTCAAAGCAGAATTACCTGAAGGCGCATTCGCAGCATAACTTTCGTTGTTAGCAGAATCTACTGCAGCAGGCGACGGCGCTATATTTACCTCTATATTTTTGGGCTGATTTTTAATTTTTGTAAGCTCTGTACGGCGTTCCTGCTCACGCATAAAGAAAATGATGCTTACTGAGATAAACATCACTGCAGCAGCGGCAGCAATGCTAAGGCGCTGCCAGGTGTATACACTTTCTTTTTTAGTTACCAGTTGCTGGCCAATACGCTCATACAGCTGTTTCTGCAGCAGGGACACATTTTGAGAGGCACGTTTAGGCGATTCGCTCAATCCGGCAAGGGCCTGCGCCACAAAAGGATCTTCGAGCGCCTGCTTCTCAATCCGGTGCATAGCTTTGCTGTCAAGCTTACCATCCAGGTAATCTTCCAGTAATTCTATATCTAACCAATTGTTATTCACTGCTGTTTTTCTCTATACAAATTTTTAAGTTCCGCTTTCCGTTCTGAATATAGCTTTTTACTTTGAGCATTTCATAACCTGTAATCTCGGCAACTTCCTTATAACATTTCTCCTGCAGGTAAAACAGATCTACACTGATCTTCTGTTCTTCGGGAAGCGTCTGCAAACATTTCTCCATGATGGTCAGCTGCCTTTCTTTGGCATCTTCGATATCAAGATGCACAAAATCGGCATTTTCCACAAATACATCATCAATAGATACGGTATCGTGTTTGGCCATCTTCCGCAATGCCATCAAACAATGGTTCCTCGTCAGCACATGCAGCCAGCTTTTAAAATTCTGTACTTCATGCAGCCGCAGCTTCATTACCAGTTCCTCAAAGATCTGCATTACTGCATCTTTACTGGCTTCCTCGTCTTTAAAATAAGACAGGCACACGCCATAAACCAGGTGCATGTACCGATTATACAGCACACCAAGAACCTCCAGGCTTCCCGTACTTTTGTACTGGGCTAGAAGCACTGCATCATCCTGGTCCTTAATTCCGGCTGTATTCTTTATAAATTTCAAAGTATAGATGGAGGAAAATTCTTTTCAAGTATAAAAATATTTTCTGACACCTTTACTGAAATTCTGAAAGTTCGTACAAATGGCCAGAGATTTGCTTAATATTGACTATCTTATATCTAAAGAATGAATCAAATAAAATCTCTGGCCATTGCTTTTTCTGCCATCATATTATTTAGTTATCATGCACAGGGCCAGTCTAAATTAGGCACGCTGCTCAAAAAAGTAACCACTACAAAGAAAGCGGCCGGAACTACTACCATAACAACGACTACAACTTCAACTACTGCCGCCAAACCTACAGCTCTGGAAATTGGATCAGGGATCAAGGAAGCTTTGGAAGCAGGTATATCAAGAGGAGCCGACCTTCTCTCTGCTAAAGATGGATACTTAGGCAATATCGCCGTGAAGATCTTATTTCCACCTGAAGCTCAGAAAGTTGAAAAAACCCTCCGGAGCCTGGGCCTGGGATCGCTGGCAGATAATGTAATCACTAGCTTAAACCGCGCAGCAGAAGATGCCGCAAAAGAAGCTAAACCTATTTTTGTTTCGGCCATTAAACAAATGACTATAACCGATGCTACAAATATCCTGCTTGGAAATCAGAATTCTGCTACCGAATATTTCAAGAAAGCTACTACAGCACAGCTGATGGAAAAATTTAAACCTGTAATTGCTACCAGCCTTGATAAGGTCGGTGCAACAAGATACTGGAGCACTGCCACAGGCCAGTACAATAAACTGCCTATGGTTACACGCGTAAATACAGATTTGTCTGATTATGCCACTCAAAAGGCTATCGATGGAATGTTCATACAGGTAGCGCAGGAGGAACTGACGATCAGGAACAACATTGGAGCACGTTCTTCTACATTACTGCAGAAGGTGTTTGGCTACGCCGATCAGTTAAAATAGCCGTACAGCGGCCTAAAATGTACAGTAGCCCACACGCTTTTTAAAAAATAGCATTACTCATAAAAAAAAGCTACTTTTATACAGAACAATTACGAATAACATACAAGTATATTGGATTTTAAAGATTTTAATTTTAACCCCGATCTTTTAGAGGGTTTATTAGCGATGGGTTTCAGAAATGCAACTCCAATACAACAGGAAGCAATTCCACTCATCCTTGCGAAAAAAGACTTAATAGCGTGTGCTCAAACAGGTACTGGTAAAACAGGGGCCTACCTGCTGCCGGTCATGAATATGATCAGCCAGACTGAGAACCGCCATAATAATACACTGATCCTCGCCCCTACCCGCGAACTTGCACAGCAAATAGATTTACAGGTAGAAGCTTTATCCTATTTCACCAATATCAGTTCATTAACTGTATATGGTGGCGGAGACGGCATCGCATACGAACAGCAGAAACGCAGCATGCGCGAAGGTGTGGATATCATTATTGCTACACCAGGCAGGCTGATCTCCCATCTTTCTTCAGGGTTGCTGAAACTTGACCAACTGCAGCACCTGGTGCTGGACGAGGCCGACAGAATGCTGGACATGGGCTTTTACGATGACATTATGCGCATCGTAAGTTTCCTTCCGGAGAAACGCCAGACGGTACTGTTCTCGGCAACGATGCCACCAAAAATCAGGAAGCTGGCCAGCACACTGCTGCATGAGCCTGAACAGATCAGCATTGCGATTTCGAAACCGGCAGCCGGTATAAACCAGCAGGCTTATCTGGTGCATGATGCCCAAAAAGTAAAACTGCTCACAGAGCTGATGAAAAATGTGGAATACCCGAGTATCCTGATATTTGCTTCTACCAAGGAAAAAGTGAAGAATCTTGGAAAGGTTTTCCGCGGACTGGGCTTTAAGGCCGAGGCCTTTCACTCTGACCTGGATCAGAAAGAACGCGAAGCGATCTTATCTGAATTTAAAAATAAACGTGTACCTGTGCTGATCGGAACAGATGTATTGTCAAGGGGTATCGACGTAGAAGGTATCTCCCTGGTGATCAACTTCGACGTACCTCATGACCCTGAAGATTATATCCACAGGATCGGACGTACTGCCAGGGCCGCAACTACAGGAACAGCAATTACTCTGGTAAACGACAAAGACAAACGCAAGTTTGCCAACATCGAAAAGCTCATCGACAAAATGATTACCAGAATGCCTTTACCGGAACATCTGGGAGAAGCACCTGCAGAAGGCGAAAGCCCCGCATCAGGCGACCGCAAACCGGAACAGAGAAAGCCACAGCGCAAGTTCTGGAAAAAGAAACCCAAGACAGCAGGCAGCGCGCCCAAGTCTGAATAACATTGAACAGGAGTAACGAAAATTGCTCCTGTTTTTTTTATCTTTACTGTTATGCAAAACCTACCTCCATTAGCAGAACGCATGCGTCCGCACAATCTGGATGAGTATGTTGGCCAGAAACACCTGGTAGGGCCTGACGCAGTTTTGCGAAAAGCCATCCAAAGCGGCCAGCTGCCCTCTATGATCTTCTGGGGCCCGCCTGGAGTTGGTAAAACTACTTTGGCCTTTATCATTTCACAGGCCTTAGACCGCCCATTCTTTAACTTAAGTGCCATTAACTCCGGTGTAAAGGATATCCGTGAGGTGATTGACAAAGCTGCACTCCTGAAGGACAGCTTGCTGGGTTTGCCTATCCTGTTTATCGATGAGATCCACCGCTTCAGCAAATCGCAGCAGGACAGCCTGCTGGGAGCTGTGGAACGCGGACTGGTTACGCTGATCGGAGCTACTACAGAAAATCCTTCTTTCGAAGTTATATCCGCATTGTTATCCCGCTGCCAGGTTTACATCCTAAAGTCGCTGGATGAGGCGGAACTATCGGGACTGCTGCATACGGCAATCCAAGAAGATGTGCTGCTGAAAGAAAAGAAGATCACCATAAAAGACCACGAAGCGCTGATCCGTTTGTCCGGCGGTGATGCCAGGAAACTACTGAACGTACTGGAAATCGCTGTGAACGGGATCGGCGGCAAGACTATCGTGCTTACGAATGAAAATGTACTGGAACATGCCCAGCAAAATCTTGCCCTGTATGATAAAGCCGGTGAACAACATTATGATATCATCTCTGCCTTTATCAAATCGATCAGGGGCAGTGATCCCAATGCAGCTGTTTACTGGCTGGCCAGGATGATTGAAGGTGGCGAAGACCCGCTCTTTATTGCACGCCGCTTACTGATCCTTGCCTCCGAAGATATCGGCAATGCCAATCCCAATGCGCTCTTACTGGCAAATAATTGTTTCCAGGCTGTAAATGTAATCGGTTATCCTGAAGCCAGGATTATCCTGGCACAGGCAGTGACCTATCTGGCATCATCTGCAAAGAGCAATGCCTCATACGAAGCGATCAACCAGGCGCAGCAGCTGGTTAAACAAACAGGAAATCTTCCTGTACCGTTGCATATCAGAAACGCACCTACCAAACTGATGAAGAACATCGGCTATGGTAAGGATTATAAATATTCACATGGTTACGAGGGAAATTTTGCTGCCCAGGAGTATCTGCCGGATCTGATCAGCGGCACTAAGCTGTATGATCCGGGTAAAAATCCGGCGGAGGAAAAATTGCGCGAAAAGCTCAGACAAAACTGGAAAGACAAATATAATTACTAATTATGTTCTCTAAGTTTTTACACCACCAGTGGATTGGTTTCTGGAGATCGAGAAATAAAGGCGGAACTATCGCAGCACAAGTGATTCTGGTTTTTTTTGCACTATATCTTATCGGAGTATGCTTTCTGTTAGGCTTTGTAATGGAAGACCTTATTGATAAGTTCCTGCCTGGCCGGGATGTATTCACCGTATTCAATGGCATGATCCTTTATTATTTTGCCATCGATTTCATCCTGCGCCTCCAGATACAGGAATTGCCTACCCTGGCTATCACGCCTTACCTGCACCTGAATATCCCGAAGAGGAAGCTGGTGAATTTTCTGCAGTTCAGATCGTTAATGTCGGTGATCAATATTTTTCCACTCATTATTTTTTTTCCGTTCTGCATCCGGAATATCGGCCCGGAATATGGGAATTTTAGCTGCGCCATCTATCTGACTGCGATATTTTCTCTGGTTATATTTAACAATTACGCTGCGCTGTATTTCAAAAGGGTATCGGCAGAAAACATAAAGATTGTCATCCCTGCCATTCTGCTTTTAGCAATTGTTGGCGGACTTGAATACCTCAAGATCTTTTCCATAGCAGCATTCTCAGATCAGCTTTTCAGCTTTATTGTGGCTCATCCGTTTGCGGGCCTTGTCTTTCCTTTACTTGCGATTATCATCTTTCTGATCAACGACAGGTACCTCAGGAATAATCTCTATCTGGAGAACCTTAGTTCTGGTCAGGAAAAGAAATCCAGCACAGATTATCCTTTCCTGGACTCGTTCGGCGCAGCAGGTACACTTGCGGCACTGGAAATCAAACTCATTTTGAGAAACAGACGACCTAAAGCGACGGTGACAAAGGCGTTGCTCCTGCTGTTTTACGGTTTCCTGTTTTATAAAGGGGATCTGATAGCTTCCAATCAATTCGGAAAAATGCTTTTTCCCGCAGTTTTTATGACGGGCAATACGATCATGATTTACGGACAGTTTATGTTTGGCTGGCAGGCGGCTGAATTTGATGGCATGCTGGCTAACCGGGTCCAGATCAAAGATTTTTTCGGGGCAAAGCTGATTCTTCTGACAATTTCAGCATCAGTGCTGACCATCCTCAGCACATTTTATGCCTATCTCAGCTGGAAAATCCTGATTATACATCTTGCAGCTTACCTGTACAATATTGGGGTAAGTACCATCATTGTGTTGTATTTTGCTACAAGAAATTACAAGCATATCGACATCAGCAAGGGAGCACAGTTCAACTGGGAAGGTGTAAGTGCCTCAACGATGCTGCTTGCGCTGCCGATCCTTTTATCACCCTACCTGATTTACCTTCCCCTCTCACTGATTGGCCCATACTGGGGACTGTTAGGCATCACAGTTCTGGGTATTGCAGGGCTGCTCAGCCGCAGCTTCTGGATCAGCTTCCTGGTCAGAGAATTCAATAAGAGGAAACACAAAATCGCCGCAGGCTTCAGAGAAAGATCATGATCATAGAAATAAACAAACTCAAAAAAATATATGCCGGCCGCACGGTTACTGACATTGAACAGCTAACGATCAACACCGGCGAAACGGTGGGTGTGGTAGGTAACAACGGCGCGGGTAAAACCACCTTGTTCAGGATGCTGCTTGATCTTATACGCCCTGATTCGGGAGAGATATTATCTAAGGGTAAAAATGTAGCTGCAGCTGATCAGTGGAAGCAGTATACAGCTTCGTATCTGGACGAAGGCTTTCTGATCGACTACCTCACTCCCGAAGAGTATTTCATATTTATCGGCGGTCTGCATCATATGGGTCCCCGGGAAGTAATGGATTATCTGCATGGTTATGAAGAGTTTTTTAATGGTGAAATCCTCGAAAGGGGCAAGTACATCAGAGATTTTTCAAAGGGAAATCAAAATAAGATAGGTATAACTGCGTCACTGATGCAGCAGCCCGAATTGCTGGTCCTGGACGAACCTTTTGCCAATCTTGATCCTACAACACAAATACGCCTCAAGGCGCATCTCAGGTTGCTGAAATCCGGTAAGCTAACGACACTGATCTCCAGTCATGACCTGAACCATGTAACCGATGTGTGCGACAGAATCATCCTTTTTGAAAAGGGGAAGGTGATCAAAGATATTTATACCACGGAGAATACACTGGAGGAACTGGAAGCCTATTTTTCACAATAATGTACAGAATTGTAGTCGCCCGCAAATGCAGGCATGCCAATTATGCAGGAACTGAAATGTAATATCCTTGTGTTTATATACTAAAACCCACAAAACTTTAACTTGGCATCACCTTTGTTTTAGAGCACATATTAACAAATCAATTATGAATATGACTACTTCAAAATTTAAAATAGCTACATTCAGTATAGCTTTATCAATAGCCGCAATGGGATTTCAAGGCTGCGACAGTTTAACAAAAACTCAGAAAGGTGCTGGTATTGGTGCTGCTGCAGGTGGTGTGCTTGGTGCTATTATTGGCAAAAAAGCAGGTAACACTGCAGTTGGAGCAATTATAGGTGGAGCAGTAGGCGGTACAGCCGGTGGTTTTATCGGTAAACGAATGGATAAACAGGCTGCAGAAATTCAGAATACAATTCCAAATGCAGAAGTGGTACGTGAGGGTGAAGGGATTATTGTGAAATTTGACAGCGGTATCCTGTTTGATTTTGACAGTGCAAACTTAAAGGCACAGGCTAAAGACAATGTGAAGTCGCTGGCAAACTCTATCAACGAGTATCCAAACACAGAAATCAGGGTAATTGGCCATACGGACAACAAAGGAACTGAATCTTATAACCTGAGCTTATCTGAAAAAAGAGCTGCTGCTGTAAAAGCTTACGCTGTTGCTCAGGGTGTACCTGCGTCACGTTTAAGTACGCTGGGTAAAGGTTTTTCTGAACCAATTGCAGACAATACTACTGAAGCAGGAAGAGCTGCCAACCGCAGGGTTGAAGTAGTGATCACTGCAAATGATCAATTGAAAAAAGAAGCTGCTGCACAGGCAAACTAAGCTGTATATCTAACTATGAAATAAAAAAACCCGGAGGACGATGTCTTCCGGGTTTTTTTATTGAACGATAGTATCGTTCTATTGATAGATGTCTTCGAAATAAGTGATTGTGAGCGACTTTAAAAGCAGTTCCTGCTCCATCATTGCGAAGGAAGGAACGGGTTTTAAAAGCTTCCAGTGCGGCCATCCGTCCTGATCTAACCCTTCCAGTTCGTAAAAGCCCATCTCGCTTAACAAGCGGCAGGTTGCAATATGCATAAGTTCTTCTTTCTGACGCTTGCTGTATTTGCCCGGCCCCTTGCCTAATTCCTGAACACCTATTAAAAATAACATTACCTTCAGATCTGGTATATCTGAGTCGAATTCCTGAGCAATCTTTTGCTGCAGAACCTTCCATTTTGCATTTATTTCTGCTGGCTTCATATACAAAGATAGAAACAAAAGAAAGGTTTATGACATTATAATTCATACATAAGTTTTGAGATTTGTTACTTTTAACCCATAAAAACAGAAACGAATGAGTACAATCCTATCAACAGGGCTGCTTGCCTACGGCATGTCCGGCAAATTATTTCAGGGTCCTTTTATCAATGCACACCCGGGTTTTAAACTTTATGCAGTTACTGAACGTCATCAAAAAAACGCAGAGAAAGACTTCCCTGGTATAGTCAGTTATGACACTACGGATGAGTTGATAGCTGATGAAAATATCGACCTGATCGTTATCAATACACCAAACTTCCTGCATTATGAAAATGCTAAAAAGGCATTACAGGCAGGTAAACATATTCTTGTAGAAAAACCATTTGCAGCAAATACGGAAGAAGCAAATGAGATCTTTGAACTGGCAGACAAACTTGGTAAAAAAGTATTTGTTTTCCAGAGCCGCAGATGGGACAGTGATTTCAACGCTGTCAAACAAATTGTTGAAAGCGGAAAGCTGGGCAAGCTATCTGAAGTCAACTTCAGGTACGACCGCTATAAAGCGGGCATCGGTGTGAAAAGCTTTAAAGAAGAGCTGGTACCAGCTACCGGCCTGCAGTATGACCTTGGCCCTCATTTGCTGGACCAGGTGATCAGCCTGTTCGGAAAACCGGAGGCTTTTCATAAGATACTTGGAAAAAACAGGCCGGGCACTAAAGTAGACGACTATTTTTCTATCCACCTGAGCTACCCCAACAGCCTGAATGTTTTTGTTCATGCCAGCATGCTGGTAGTGGATGTGCAGCCTTCATTTGTACTGCATGGCGAGAACGGAAGTTTTATCAAGGAACGTGCGGACATCCAGGAAGAACAATTGCTCCGTGGGATCAAACCTAATGACGCAGGTTTTGGTGTAGAAGCCAGAGGTAAAGAAGGCAGGTTAACACTTATTGATAAAAATGGCGAGAGGACACAGGAACTGGTACCTTCTGAAAGTGCTACTTACCTGTCGCTTTTTGAAGACGTGTACCAATCGGTAGTTAATGATAAACCTTTCCCGGTAAAAAGGGAGCAGATACTTGCACAGCTGGAAATATTACAGGCACAGTAATGGGTCCGTATTATATTTTAATTGCGGCCTTTATTGTTGCGCTCTATTTTATCTTCAGAAAGAAAGGATCTTTGCAAATTTCCCCTGCCGGGCTGACCGGAGAGGAGAAGAAAATCCTCTCAGACCATGTGAACTTTTATCACAGACTTACTCCTGAAGCGCGTTTGAAGTTCGAGGCGCTGGTGGGTGACTTTTTAAGCGGTGTCCGTATTGAAGGAGTAGGTATTACGCCGGATGTACTCGACCGCATGTTGGTTGCATCCAGTGCGGTTATTCCAGTTTTTGGATTTGAGCACTGGAAATACCAGAATATCAGCAGTGTGTTATTATACCCAGACACCTTTAATAAAGATTTTCAGTTTGAAGGCGGGGAGGAACGCAGTATCCTTGGTATGGTAGGTACAGGATACATGAATGGTCAGATGATCCTGTCGCGCTCTGCTTTACTGCAGGGCTTTTCTGCCGCAGCAGGAAAAGAGAATACGGCAATACATGAGTTTGTGCACCTGCTGGATAAATCAGACGGTGCTACGGATGGTATTCCGGAAAACCTGATGCCTCATCAGTACATTATTCCCTGGGTAAAGATGATCCATCAGGAGATTGGTAAGATTGAACAGGGCAAGTCAGACATTAATCCTTATGCCATAACAAATGAAGCAGAGTTCTTCGCGGTGGTCTCTGAATATTTCTTTGAAAAACCAGAACACTTTAAAGACAAACATCCGGAACTTTACCGGATGCTTGCTGATACTTTTTTACAGGATCCCGCTAAAGAGCAGCCAATAAGGCAGTGATAAACTCCTTGGTAACCTCCATATGAGGGATGTGGCCGCATCCCTCAAATTCTATGAGTTTGGCTTTGGGTATGCGGGCAGCTGCTTGCTTGCCCAGCAATTTGTACTGGCCGTGAGCAGCCTGCATTTCGGGGCTTAGCAATCCTTTTCCAACAATGGTTTTATCCTCCCTGCCTATAAATAGCGTTGTGGGAACGATAATGTTCGGGAATTCATACAGCACAGGCTGTTCATAGATCATGGTAAAAGTCATGGCCGCCACTTTCGCATATCTCGGAAAATCGGCACTGCCGGTAACTCCCGCGCCTATCTTTACCAGTTCATCATACTCAGGCTTCCATGCAGTAAAATAGGAAGTCTGATAATATTTTTTGATGCTTTCAGCCGTGGCTTTAAGTTCTGTTTTGTATTGCTGTTCTGTAGTGGTATAAGGTACAAACTGGCGGTAATCTTCCAATCCGATAGGATCTTCCAGCAATAGCTTCTCTATAGTCTGGGGGTACATCAGGGCGAACCTGGTAGCCAGCATACCACCCATGGAATGGCCAAGGATATTTGCTTTCTGAATACCCAGGGTATCCAACAACGCTTTATTCCAGCGGGACAGCTGGTGAAAGCTGTAATGGATAAATGCTTTGGATGATTTACCAAAACCGATCTGATCAGGAACCACTACCCTGAATCCTTTAGCTGTCAAGGCCCTGATCACATTTGCCCAGTAATAACCGCCGAAATTCTTACCATGGAAAAGTACCACTGTTCTTCCGTTGGCGTTCTGAGCAGGTGCAATATCCATATAAGCCATACGGATGTCCTGCCCTTCTGTATGGATGGGGAAGAATTTTACGGGGTAAGGATACTTTATATTTTCTAATGTGATGGAAAGTGTATCTGTCTTCTGGGCAAACGCAGAAATGGAAAGGCAAATTAAGAGAAAGGATGAGGCAAGAAGTCTTCTGAACATAGTTTTTCGTTTTCCTTTATGAAACAGTTAAGACAGGCTGAAAGTTCTAATGTTAATGATTATATACAACAAAAGCCCCGTTCCCTGCAGGATTACAGGAAATGGGACCTTTGGCTAAATCTTCTTATTTTTTAAGTGTAAAGGGAATATTTACACCAAAAGTGATGTTGCGGCCCATATTATAGATACCGAGTGTAGGATCCTCGTCACTCAGTCTGCCTGGTTTAAATCTGCTTAAATGATCATAGTAAGCTTTATTCAACAGATTTTTACCGGCTGCGTAAACTGTTACCACCTGGTTTTTACTCAGTTTCAATGTAGTTCCAATAGCGGCATTTAATAAGGTATATCCGGCCGTAGGCTGCTCAAAACTATCGATCTTGCTTTGTCTCCAGAAGTTGTCAATGCCTACAGAGATATAGGAATGTGACGTACCGGCAATCTTTGGTTCGAAACGCAGTTCATTACGCAAGGCAGCTGCAGGAGTAAATGGAAGCGATTCTTTTGTAGTCCTGTTAGTAGCCCTTGTATACGAGAAACTATTTTCAAAATGGATCAGACTAACCGGGTGCAGTGTAAAGGTAGCCTCTACACCACGGAGAAAGGCATCGTCCTGAACGAAGTTGTACACAGGGTAATCTCTGCCGTCAACATCTATATTCTGTCCATTGGTACTGTAATAAATATAGTTATTGATGATGTTGGCAAAAGCACCCAGGCTTGTGCTCACATACTGGTTCTGATACTCAAAAGAGGCATCAGCCTGGTAACTTTGTTCTGGTTTAAGGTCCGGATTACCTACCTCGTAGCGGAATGCACCTTCATGCACACCATTGGCAGACAACTCTGCAATATTGGGTGCCCTGAAGGCACTTCCGGCATTGGCTTTAAAACTCAGGGCTTCATTAAACTCGTGGGTATAACCTAAAGCACCGGTTACATGCGAGAACTTGTTGGAAAAAGCACTGAACTGTGAATCGCCGTCAAATGCCTTACCGGTCATTTTTCTATAGTCGAAACGTACCCCTGCATTAAAGGTATCATTATCCCATGTTTTTTTGACATAGGCAAAACCGCCCACACCTTGTGAGTCATAGTCAGGAATCAGCTGTTCAGCACCTGTAGTATTTATACTGTGCATGAACTCGCCCGAAGCACCCAGTACAGGAGCCCATCCATTAACTTCTTTGAAAGAATATTTAAGGTCATAGCTGTAGGTATAACTGTTAAGGAATAAAGCCAGTCCGTCCTCTCCCGCACCTTCCAGTTCCCTGCGAAGGTTATGCTGATAACCAAGCGTTGCTTTCAGACTTCCATCGCCCAAAAGGATATTACTGTTCAGTGCGATCTTATAGTGGCGTACATCCTGCTTTGGGTATGCTAAAGTCCTGTCTTTATTTTGTGCATCAGAAAAAGTATTACCGTCATCATCTACCAGCTGACCTGCATCATTTCTTACAGGCTCGTAGAACCCGATATTGGTACGGAAACTGGAAGCGTCCAGATGCGCATATCCCCATTTTTTGTTCAGGCCGATCTGTCCTTCAAAGTTTGCTTCATTGAATCCTGAGTTTGGGACAAATTCAGTTGGTGTTTTGTAGGAGTACGCATTCTTGTACGACCCGCGCAGCTTATAGATGAACCCGTTCTCATTACCCTGCAGCATCACTGAACTTCCGGTAAGTCCGTTATTGCTTGCATAATTTGTAAGGAATTCTCCTCTCAATGTGCCATCCGGTGCAGGCAGTCCGTCCAGGATATTGATTACACCGCCCAATGCATCAGAACCGTACATCAAACTTGCAGGGCCCTTCAGCACCTCTACATGATCAGCACTGTACTGGTCGATTTCAATACCATGCTCATCTCCCCATTGCTGTCCTTGCTGTTTTACACCATCACTTACTGTAACCACGCGGTTATAGCTCAATCCGCGGATTACCGGTTTGGATATCCCCGGCCCTGTAGTTACCTGGGCAACCCCCGGTACCCGGGAGATCGCATCGATCAGGTTAGTTGAAGGATGGTATAAAAGATCAGCTTTGCTTACCGCAGAAACAGAAGTACTGTTCTTGCGGTTATCTGAACTTGAGGCAGACCCGGTGATCACGACTTCTCTGCCTTCAATTACGCTGGCCTGTAAGGCAAAATTAAGCGCGCCGGCACTGGCCAGGTCGACAGACTGGGTAATGCTTCTGTAACCGATATAGCTAACCTGCACAAGGAAACGTCCGCGCGCTGGTATATTTTTGATGACAAATTCTCCGTTTTGATTAGTCACAGCAGAACTACGCAGGTCGGGGATTGAAATAGTGGCACCCGGAAGTGGTGATTTTGTCTGAATGTCAGTAATTCTGCCCCTGAACTCTGTCTGTGCGGCAGCGGATGTAACATTGAAGGTAAAAACGGAAAGTAGTACGCCTAAAAATAGAAGTATCTTATTCATAAAAGTATAATTTTCGCCAAGGGATGCAGCGCTGAAGCTACTGCAAAATCCTATTAGCACATGATTTCATTTGTGTGTAATTTGCTGAAAACCAAATATATTTCAGCAGATACCTGTGTATGATTAAAACAGGTACATAAAATTTCGGAATGAGATCAGGCTGAAGGAGGACCACGCAGAGAAGTGCCTATCAATGCAGTATAACCGGCTTTAATCAAAACATAGGATTTGATCAAAACAACACTGCGGGACTTCAGCTCAAAGGAATGGGTACTTTTTAGATAATCTTTTTCAAAGTGTGCGGAGCAGATCAGACAATTATGGGATTCATTGCCGATATGCGTCTTGTGCATACACATCTTACCATATTTGGCGCAGTCATTCTGCTCCTCTTCATGATGATGAAGTGAACTCCATGGAGTTAGTGCAATGGCAAATACCCAGAGCATTAAAACCGCAAAGGTCCGTTGAATATGTAAGCGTTTCTTTTTCAATTGAACTGTAAAAGTAAACAAATATGGTTCATTCGTGTAATTATAAAGTAACAAAGCTTTTATAAAACCATAAAAAGAATAAATCACGTATATGCAGGTACTTATGGCATAGTAACTGTACTCCATATTGCAGTATTTCTTTAGTAAAACACAAATCACATGGCAACGGCACAACAAATAAAAACAGGCTATATCGATTATGTACTAACGCATGACGAGCAGCCCAAATCTGTTTATAGTTTCGTGAAAAAATTGAAGATCACTGAATCCGAATTTTACCAGTTTTATGCCTCTTTTGAAGGTATTGAAAAAATGATCTGGGCAGACCTGACTATAGATACAATTGACACTATCAGGCAACAGGAAGTATGGACGCAGTATTCATCAAGAGACAGAATGCTTTCATTTTTCTATAGTTATGTGGAAGTGCTGAAAAAGCAACGTAGCTTTATTGTATACAGCCTGAAACAACCTGGAGCCAAATTTTCTACACCGACTGTACTGTCCGGCGTAAAACCCATATTTGAGAATTTCGCCGAAGAACTGATCAGTGAGGGAGTGGAAAGCGGAGAACTTGCCGACCGCAAGTTCCTGACAAAAAGATATAAGGATGCCCTCTGGATACAGTTTGCATTTATTATAAATTTCTGGGTAAATGATGACAGTACAGGATTTGAAAAAACCGACGAAGCAATTGAAAAAGGTATCAATGTAACCTTTGATCTGTTCCAGCGCTCAGCACTCGATAATCTTTTTGATTACGGAAAGTTCCTGTCAAGAAACAGCCGGTTTACAGAAAAAATGAGGAAATAAGATCATATGAACGAACAGAACAGTATTCCTGTCACCAAAGTTGAACGCTCTGCCAAATTTGTAAAAACAGGTTTCCAGATTGGCGGAAATTATATCAAGCATTACTCTAAAAAACTATTTAACCCTGAACTGGGAAGGGATGAGCTCAACGAGGATAATGCTACCGACATTTACAAATCCCTGAGTGAACTGAAGGGAAGTGCGCTGAAAATCGCGCAGATGCTGAGCATGGACAAGAATATTCTTCCCAAATCTTACGTTGATAAGTTTACTCAGTCGCAATACAATGCCCCTCCGCTCTCGGGCCCGCTGATCGTAAGGACTTTTACAAAGAACTTTGGCAGGACTCCTGAAATGATTTATGATAAATTCAATATCGTTTCGACCAATGCCGCGTCTATAGGCCAGGTACACCAGGCAGAACTGAAAGGTAATAAACTGGCCGTGAAGATCCAGTATCCCGGTGTGGGCGACAGTATTTCTTCGGACCTGAAACTGGTAAAACCTTTTGCCTTCCGTTTACTGGGAATGAGCGAGAAGGAACTGAACATCTATATCAAAGAGGTAGAGGAAAGGCTGCTGGAGGAAACCGATTACGAACTGGAAGTACGGCGATCTATAGAAATTACACAGGCCTGCAAAGTGCTTCAAAATGTAGTTTTTCCAACCTATTATCCTGAATTATCAGGCAAACGGATTATCACGATGGACTGGATTGAGGGCCTTCATTTGAAGGAGTTCCTGCAAACCAACCCTTCGCAGGAACTGCGCAACAAGATTGGCCAGGCCTTGTGGGACTTCTATAATTTCCAGCAGCATGAGCTAAGAGCCGTGCATGCAGATCCGCATCCGGGTAATTTTATGATTACCCCCGACGAGAAACTTGGGGTGATCGACTTTGGCTGTATCAAGGAAATGCCGGCCGATTTTTATGACCCTTTCTTTTCACTGATCTCCTCGGATGTGGTGAACGACCAACAGAAAACGATTGAAGCCTTCAGGAAACTGGATATGATCCATGACAGTGATACACCAGCACAGATAGAATTTTATTACAAGGCCTATCTCGAAATGATCCAGCTTTTTGCGAAACCCTATCTCAGTGACACCTTCGATTTTAGTGAGCCTGAGTTTTTTGCGAAGTTGTATGCATATGGAGAGAAGATCGCCAAAATGCCTGAGTTTAAACAGGCACGCGGTGTAAAACACTTCATTTATGTGAACAGAACTAACTTTGGATTATATACTATATTACAGGAACTGAAAGCTGTAGTTAAGACTGACACCTTTAAACCCCATGTTGCATGAAGATCCTGCTGACCGGTGCTAACGGCTATATCGGAACACGTCTTTTGCCCGTTCTGCTGGAACAGGGACATGATGTAGTGTGTATGGTGCGCGATAAGCGCCGTTTTGCGGAGGAGTCGGATTTTGGGGATAAGGTCAGGATTATCACAGGTGACCTGCTTAAACCGGAAACACTGGAAAATATCCCGGCAGATATCGAAGCCGCCTATTACCTGGTGCATTCTATGTCATCCGGAGGAAGCGAATTTTCTGAACAGGAGTTTGAATCGGCAATGCATTTTGTGAAGGCCATCCAGAAAACATCCTGCAAACAGATCATTTACCTGACGGGAATTGTCAATGATGAAGATCTTTCCAAGCATCTTACTTCGCGGTTAGCCGTAGAAAAAGAACTGAAGAAATCAGGAATAGCCTACACCATCTTACGCGCAGCGATCATTATCGGATCCGGAAGCGCTTCCTTTGAGATCATCCGCGACCTGACGGAAAAGCTGCCGGTAATGGTTGCACCCAAATGGGTAAACACCAGATGCCAGCCTATTGGAATACGCGATGTGCTGGGTTATCTGAGTGGTATCCTCATGAATGAAAAAGCCTTTAATGAGACCTTCGACATCGGTGGACCAGATATTCTTACCTATAAGGAGATGATGCTCCAGTATGCACGCTCCCGGGGATTAAAACGCTGGATTTTCACTGTACCTGTTCTGACTCCAAAATTATCATCCCTCTGGCTAAACCTGGTAACTACGGTGCCATATTCGCTGGCCCGGAGCCTGGTAGACAGCATGAAAAACGAAGTGGTATGCAAGGATAATCATATCAATGAAGTGGTCCCGAGAACATGCTTCAGCTATATGGAAACCCTCAAGCTTGCCTTTGAAAAAATTGAGCAGCATTCTATTGTTTCCAGCTGGAAAGATGCGCTTAACCGGGGTTACCTGGACACTTCTTTTATGGACCAGGTAAAAGTACCTCAAAAAGGAACATTGCAATACAAGGTAAAGATGCCATTTGAAAGAAAGGCGGAGGAGGTATTTGAGAACATATGGGGCATCGGAGGCAGCAGGGGCTGGTATTATCTGGACTGGCTCTGGAACCTGCGGGGCTTTCTGGATAAAATGTTTGGTGGTGTAGGAACCAGAAGGGGACGCACCAGCAATATTACACTGCAGGCCGGTGATGTACTGGATTTTTGGAGAGTGCTTTTGGCTGATAAGAAAAATACGAGGTTACTGTTGTATGCTGAAATGAAAGTTCCCGGGGAAGCGTGGCTTGAATTCAAGATTGTCGATTTTCACGGCAAGCCTTACCTGTCACAGATAGCAACATTCAGGCCATCAGGATTATGGGGAAGGCTCTACTGGTATTCCATGTTTCCTTTCCATCTGGTGCTCTTTAAGGGTATGGCAAAAAAGATTACCACGTACCAGCCAAAATAAAAGGAGTATAGTCGCCACAACTATACCCCTTTCTAACCTAAAAACTTATACATAAGACATCAGTAAAGTAAAAAGGTTTGATTGGCATCAATATTTAATTCACACCTATTAGTGGAATTTTCGTTCTTAAACCTGCATATTTGTCCTGTAAAAGTCTTTTGTTCATAAAAGTTTTTAAATGAGTGAACATAATCCATATAGATAAATATATTTGTACAAATTATTAATGCTTTGGACATACTTCCACCATCCTGTAAAAATGTACTTGTAATTGAAGATAATCATGCCATTCTGGACGTGATTACTTTAATCCTGCAAAGCGAATCTTATAAAGTGACAGGTTTAAACAAGAGTGCAGATATGATGCTCCATATTGAACAGTTTAAACCTGATCTGATTATTCTTGATATTATGCTTCCGGATGGCGATGGCCGCGATCTGTTAAAGGCTTTACGATCTGAAGCCAGCACCGCAGATATTCCGGTACTGATGATTTCTGCGAGATATACTGCTGAAAACGTACAGCACGGAGAATTTAAGCCAAATGGCTTTCTTGCAAAACCATTTGACATTGATGATTTACTGGACAGGATTGAAGGAATTCTGGCAGGGAAGCTGTATTAAGCGCCCTTTCTCTTATCGAGACTTTGCATCAGTTGAGTGTAAAGATCGTCACTGCTTTCCTCCCTTGGTTTCAGCTTTTTAACTGTAGCGCGTTTACCCTTAGCCTTTGCTTTTATAATCTTCAGCAGATCTTTACTGTATTCATCTTTGAAGCTCTCAATGTTAAATTCTGCAGTAAACTGCTTGATCAGGGCAAGGCCCATATCCAGTTCTTTTTTACTTACTGAGCTGGCTTCAGGAACTTCGAGTTCATCATATTCCCTCACCTCTTCCTGGAAACGGATTTTTGTAACCACAAGCACATCACCCAGCGGATGGATGACGCACAGATTCTCCGTATTTCTAAAGACAAACCTGGCCACCCCGGCTTTACCGGATTTAACCAATGCTTTTAAAAGTAAAGCATAGGCTTTCTTGCCCTGTTTCTCTGGCTCTGCATAATAGGATATCTCATAATAAATAGGATTGATGTCATTGATACTGACAAAATTCTCCAGTTCGATCATTTTGGTTTTCTCCGGACTTGCATCTTCGAAATCGTGCTCGTCAAGGATCACGTACTGGTTATTAACCAGGTATCCCTTTACAATTTTATCATAAGGCACTTCTTTATTGGTGCTTTCATTCACCCTTTTAAACTTGATCCTGGAATGGTCCTTACTATCCAGCATATCCAGGTCGAGATGGCTGCTTTGCACAGCAGAATAAAGCTTTATAGGGATATTCACCAGTCCAAATCCTATAGATCCTCTCCAGAGTGTTCTCATAATCAATTGATTTTATCTATTTTAACAACAGGGTTTATCTTTTGTTTGCTGTGCATTACCTGCTAAACAGATAGTCCACATGTTTTCGCCCAAACATTGCAAATTCAACTGTGTTATATCTTAAAAAAATTACATGAAAACATTTCTTACCATGGCGTTAACGCTTATCGTATCAATTACCTATGGGCAACTGAAACCTGTATCCTATCAGGATGGCAGTCAGAAATTAAACGGATTTTCTATCGCTCCTGCAAAAGGTGACACGAAAAAAGCCGGTATCCTTATCCTGCCTGCCTGGATGGGAATTGATAAACATTCAAAAAGAGTTGCGGCAGAGCTGTCACAACTGGGCTACCATGCTTTTATAGCAGATATTTATGGTGAAGGCAATTATCCAACAGATGTGAAAAGCGCTGGCATCAAAGCAGGTTATTATAAAAAGAATATTACTGAATATCAGCAGCGTATCAAACTGGCTATGCAGGAACTGGTAAAATCCGGAGCTGATGCCTCCAGGATAGTAGTGATCGGTTATTGTTTTGGTGGTACTGGTGCTTTAGAAACCGCCAGAGAGAACTTTCCGGTTAAAGGTATTGTTTCCTTTCACGGGGGGCTGGACAGGGATAGTACGCGTACCATTAATCCAATTATGCCTAAGGTACTGGTATTGCATGGTGCAGATGATCCTTATGCTCCGGTTCCGGTAATATTGGCTTTTCATAAGGAAATGAGAACAGCTAAGGCCGACTGGCAAATGATCTATTACGCAAATGCAGTGCATTCTTTTACAGAAGCTGAAGCCGGGAATGACAACTCAAAGGGTGCGGCCTACAATGAACTTGCAGATAAAAGATCCTGGAAACATATGCTGATGTTTCTTGACGAAGTATTAGCAAGATAGCTAATACTTCAAATATATAAGATATGCTATTGTTGTGCTTTTAATAGTGCAACGATGGCATCTTTTGATAATTTTTCCTGATCGCCGGTATGCATATTTTTCAAAGTCAGTATTCCGCTTTGGATTTCGTCACTCCCAATCAACACTACATAAGGTATAGATTTATCATCGGCATAGCTCATTTGCTTTTTTAGCTTCGCTGATGCAGGATAAAGTTCAGCAGCTATGTCTGCTTGCCTTAGTTGTTGTAACAGCGGCAGAGCGTATATTTCAGCTTCCCTGTCGAAATTACTGATTAGCACCTTCGTTCCGGCAGCGGCAGATTCAGGAAACAGATTAAGTTCCTGCATTACGTCGTATATCCTGTCGGCACCAAAAGAGATCCCCACACCCGTGAGGCCTTTTAATCCAAACATTGCGGTAAGATCATCGTAACGGCCACCACCTCCAATACTGCCCATAGCTGCCTCATTGGTTTTGACTTCATAAATACATCCGGTATAATAGTTCAGACCACGCGCCAGGGTAATGTCAAGTTCGAGGTCTGGCTTTTTGAGCTTACTGTTAGAAAGCAGCCCTTTTACATAAGAAAATACGGTCTCAATTTCTTCGATCCCTTTCAATCCTACTGCTGAGGCGGCAAGTACAGTTTTTAGACTTTCCAGCTTTTCTTCATTGGTTCCCTGAAGTAAGATCACAGGTTTCAGTTGCTCAATATCCTGTTCTGTAAACCCTCTCCCGATTAGTTCTTTGGTTACCCCTTCAAAACCAATCTTATCCAGTTTATCAATAGCTACAGTCATATCCACAATCAGTTCAGGCTTGCCAATAATCTCAGCGATACCGGAAAGGATCTTACGGTTATTGATCTTGATGGTAAAATCGGTCATACCAAGATTACTCAATGCCTCCTGGTAAATCAGCACGAACTCCGCCTCGTTCAGCAGGCTTTCAGAACCTACTACATCTACATCACATTGGTAGAACTCCCTGTATCTTCCCTTCTGCGGGCGGTCGGCGCGCCATACCGGCTGTACCTGAAAACGCTTGAAAGGTAATGTTATATCATTCTGGTGCATCACTACGTAACGCGCGAAAGGCACAGTGAGGTCATACCTCAATGCTTTTTCACTAATCGAAGAGATAAGCGCATTGGAGTTCATCTCTGAAAGATGACCAGCATTTGCTTTTGAAAGATAGTCTCCTGAATTCAGGATTTTGAAGATCAGTTTGTCGCCTTCATCGCCATACTTACCTGTCAGTGTAGATAGATTTTCCATTGAAGGAGTTTGTATCTCAGCGTAACCATATTTCTTAAATACCTTTTTAATGGTATCAAAAATGTAATTACGTTTCACCATTTCCTGCGGTGAAAAATCACGGGTTCCTTTAGCTAAGGAGGGTTTAATATTCGACATGGCTGCAAAAGTACAAAAACTAAAAGGCATAAAAAAAGCTGCCGAAGCAGCTTTTTAATTATTTGAGATTTATTAAACCAATAATCTAACTGGTTCTTCCATCAAAGCTTTGAATGTTTGAAGGAATGCAGCACCTGTAGCACCGTCAACCGTACGGTGATCACAGCTCAAAGTAACTTTCATAATATTTCCCGGAACTACAGCACCATTTTTAACAACAGGTACCTGTGATATTCCTCCGATTGCGAGGATACAGGAATCTGGTGTGTTAATGATTGCAGTAAATTCATCAATACCGAACATACCTAAGTTAGATACGGTGAATGTAGAACCTTCCCAATCAGATGGCTGAAGTTTTTTTGCTTTAGCACGTTGTGCAAAGTCTTTTACTTCTGCAGAAATGCGTGACAGTGATTTACCATCAGCAAAACGAACTACAGGAACAAGCAGGCCGTCTTCAACAGCGATTGCCACACCGATATTCACATGCTCATTGTAACGGATCACATCACCTCTCCATGAAGAGTTCACATTAGGGTGTTGTTTTAAGGCAACGGCAACTGCTTTTACAACCAGGTCATTGAATGACAATTTCACCGGAGAGAACTCATTCATTTTGCCACGTGCAGCAATTGCAGCATCCATGTCAATACTCATTGTAAGATAGAAATGCGGTGCTGTAAACAGACTTTCAGATAAACGTTTCGCAATTACTTTACGCATCTGCGATACTGGTTTCTCTGTAAATTTCTCTTCACCTAAGTAAGCAGCCAGCACTGGGGCAGCTTTCTCTGCAGGTGCAGCAGTTCCTTCAGCAGCTTTTGCCGGAGCAGCAGCAGGCTTAAAGTTTTCAATATCTTTTTTGATGATACGTCCACCATCAGCACTACCTGAAACCTGTGAAAGATCTATTCCTTTATCTTTTGCGATTTTTTTAGCCAGCGGAGAAGCTTTCAAACGTGCCCCGTCAGTTGCAGCAGCAGGCTCTTCAGCTTTCGCTTCAACAGCTGGTGCAGCAGCAGCTTCTTTTACAGGAGCGTCAGCAGTTTTATCAGCTACCGGTTTCGCAGGGGCATCACCCTGGCTAAGTATTCCGCTGATGTCAAATCCTTCAGGACCAACAATCGCAATGATACCGTTTACTTTTGCAGCAGCACCTTTTTCTACACCAATGTGCAGCAGAGTTCCTTCTGCATAGCCCATCACTTCCATAGTTGCCTTATCGGTTTCTACGTCAGCCAGGATATCATCATTTTTAACTTTATCACCTACTTTTTTATGCCATTCAGCAATTACGCCTTCAGTCATGGTATCGCTCAGCAATGGCATACGTACAACAGTTACACCTGCTTTTTCCAGGTCTGCGTCTGTTAACGCTGCGCCGGCTGCTTCAGCTTTCGGTGCTTCTTTTTCTTCAGCAGGTTTTTCTGCAGGCGCTTCTTCCTTTGCAGGAGCAGCGCCACCTTCAGCGTCCAGAGCAGCTTTATAGTCTTCTCCTTCTTTACCTATAACGGCAATTACTGCATCAACGGGAACGGCTTTACCTTCTTCTACGCCGATGAACAGCATTACACCATCCCAGTAAGATTCAAGATCCATGGTAGCCTTATCGGTTTCCACTTCAGCAAGTACATCACCGCTTTTTACTTTATCGCCAACTTTTTTGTGCCACTTAGCCATTACCCCTTCGGTCATGGTGTCGCTCATCTTGGGCATTTTAACTACTTCAGCCATTCTATATTTTATATTGAAAGAGTTCTAAATTAATCCAGGATATATGGATAGTCGGATTGTACGTATACATCAGTATATAATTCTGATGCTTCTGGCCAAGGAGACTCTTCGGCAAATTTAACAGAGTGATCAACAGTCTCTTTCACTTTAGCTTCGATTTCTTCGAACCAGGCTTCGTCAGCATACTTTTCTTTCAGTATAACTTCTCTTACCTGCTCAATAGGATCTTTAGCTTTATATTCTTCTAACTCGTCTTTGGTACGGTATTTTGCAGGGTCAGACATTGAGTGTCCGCGGTAACGGTAAGTTCTCATTTCCAGGAATGTCGGTCCTTCACCATTACGTGCACGCTGAGCTGCTTCATCCATTGCATTGTGAACAGCAACAGGATCCATTCCGTCAACAGGAGCACATGGCATATCGAAACCTAAACCGATTTTGTATATCTCAGTCATGTTTGTGGTACGCTCTACAGAAGTTCCCATCGCATAACCATTGTTCTCGCAAACAAAGATTACAGGAAGTTTCCATAACATCGCCATATTAAAGGTTTCATTCAGTGCGCCCTGACGAACAGCACCATCACCCATATAGCAAACATTCAGATTGCTTGTTCCTTTATATTTTTCTGCAAAGGCGATACCTGCACCCAATGGAATCTGTCCACCCACGATTGCGTGTCCGCCATAAAAATTATGTTCTTTGCTAAACATGTGCATTGAACCACCTTTACCTTTAGAACAGCCCGTAGCTTTACCGTACATCTCGGCCATGATACTGTCAGCGCTCACTCCCAATGCCAGGGCATGGGCGTGATCACGGTAAGTGGTGATCATAGAATCTCCAGGTTGAAGGGCCGAAATTGCCCCGGCGATTACCGCCTCCTGACCAATATATAGATGACAAAAACCACGGATTTTTTGTTGTCCGTAAAGTTGACCAGTTTTCTCTTCGAATTTACGCATCAGCAACATCGACTCGAACCACTTCAGATAGGTATCCTTATTAATTTCTACTGCACTCATTTTTGGCTATTGATTTTATTTATGAGAGCAAATCTACTTTTTTATTGCAATAAATCGAAGAAATAGTGTAAAATGAACGACATGTTTACATATTAATGTGACAAACGGATTTTTTCCACAAATTACATTTGGATAACATATCTAAAATACATAGTTTTGAAAAACCTGACAATAAGCCCGCAGTGGTGTAAGTTTAAGTGCAAGTACGTTTTTACCCAAACTTAAAAGTGTAACATGATAAAAAAGTTTTTGTTTTCTACCTTTATTGCCTTGTGCAGCATCACTGCCTTAAATGCACAAACAACAAAAGAAACCAATAAATTAGAAGATCCTGATAATTTAGCATCACAATATTTCTCTCAGGTAATGGGTGTTGCGGTTGACGCGACATCAAACATTAAGCTTTATAAATTCGTTTATGAATGGATCGGAACTCCTTATCGCTTCGGAGGCAGCTCCAAAAAAGGAATCGATTGTTCTGCCTTTACTAAAGCGATTTATGACAAGGTTTTTAATACGACACTGTTAAGAAATTCAAGAGACATCTTCAGCATGGTTGATCCCCTGCCAAAAGACGAATTAAAAGAAGGCGATTTAGTTTTCTTCAAAATCAAAAGCTCAAGAATTACACATATCGGAATTTATTTAGGTGACCACCGCTTTGCACATGCATCTTCCTCAAGGGGCGTTGTGATCAGTAATCTTGATGAACCTTATTATGCACGTCATTTCTACAGAGGCGGACGTATCATTGAATCTGCGAAGAAAGAACTCATTGAAGAATAAAATTGAAATTCTCATTTAAATCATACGGTCCTTCTAATTATTTTAGAGGGACTTTTTTTTTGATAATCCTACACCAGCATGACGGCATATAAAAGAACCAGCAGCATCCGGATCAAAGTTTTAGGACAAAGCCTTCTGGGTATGGCTACAGCACTAATCCTGATCAGCTGTGCGGGCAGTGCAACTATTATTGGCCAGACAGCTGAAGCTGACACACCCGCCGTATTCAGAAAAGATACCATCTCGATTGTGGCTGTAGGTGATATTATGCTGGGTTCTGCATACAGGTCAAAAGCAGATCTGCCGCCGGATGATGCCGCAGGCAGTTTTAAACATGTCAGTTCTTTTTTAAAAGGCGATGTTGTTTTTGGGAACCTGGAAGGATGTTTCCTCGATAGCGGGAAATCAACAAAATGTAAAGACACCACAGGCAACAGTTGTTTCGCCTTCAGAATGCCCGAGCATTATGCCGGTATCTATAAAAAGGCTGGCTTCAATCTGTTGAGCATGGCAAACAATCACGTTGGCGATTTTGGTCTTGCCGGAAGAAAAAGAACCTCAGAACTACTGGATTCGCTGAAAATAAATTATGCCGGCCAGACCAGCCATCCCTACACTATTTTTGAAAAAGACAGCGTAAAATATGGCTTTTGTGCATTTTCACCCAATGACTTCACATTACAGATTACAGCTATTGACAGTGCAAAGCAACTGGTATCATTTCTGAAAAAACAGGTAGATATTGTGATCGTATCCTTTCACGGTGGTGGCGAGGGTGCGAAATTTGAACATGTGCCAAGGCTGAATGAAATCTTTTATCAGGAAAACCGTGGTGATGTGTATGCCTTTTCGCATGCTGTAATTGATGCAGGTGCCGACCTGGTTTTGGGACATGGACCGCACGTGACCAGAGCTGTGGAGGTCTATAGGAATAAATTTATCGCCTACAGCCTCGGTAATTTTTGTACCTACGGGCAGTTCAATCTGAACGGCCCGAACGGTTTTGCACCACTGCTGAATATAAAACTGAATGGCCGCGGAGACTTTCTTTATGCAGATGTGGTTTCTACGAAACAGACTAAACTGAGCGGCCTGACAATCGATCATAACCATACTGCCTTTAAAAAGATCGTTTCCTTAACGGATTCTGATTTTGCCGGACACCGGTTATCTTTTGCCAGCCAGCAAATACAAGTCAAAAAGGACTAAGCCTCGTCTTTTGTGTTTTTCACCAAACTGATACCGGAAAAAAAGAAGACAACACCGATCAGTCCTGCAACAAGCAGCGAACGGGTGTCATTGTCATGTTTTACAAATCCATAGCCTGTATAGATCAGACCGATAATACCCAATACTGTTAAAATTGTTCCGAAAGTACGTTTTACGTTCATAGTGTTTTGTTTGATTCAATGCTTTTGTTACAATATCTGTGCCTCATTAATTTAAGGTGGCGTAATATGATCCCTGGTAAATTCCGTATCTTGAAAAAGTTTAAATTTAAAATTCTCAATTTATGGGTTACGGGTTATTAATTTTCCTTTTTATAGTACTGGTTATATTGTTTAGCTCGTTTGTAACAGTTAAGCAGGGCACCATAGCAGTGGTTACTATCTTCGGCAAGTACAGGCGCCAGCTAGGGCCAGGCCTCAACTTTAAGATCCCGCTGATAGAGATGATCCACTCAAGGATCTCTATACAGAACCGTTCGGTAGAGCTATCTTTTCAGGCGGTCACACAGGATCAGGCAAATGTATATTTCAAAGCAATGTTATTATATTCGGTATTGGATCATGATGAAGAAACAATTAAGAATGTAGCTTTTAAGTTCGTGGATGCCACCAACCTGATGCAGGCACTCATCCGTACCATTGAGGGTTCGATCAGGGCTTATGTGGCCACCCAGAACCAGGCGAATGTGCTTGCCCAGCGGAATGAAATTGTGCTGCACGTAAAAGAAGAGATTGACAAGGTTCTGGAGTCCTGGGGATATCACCTGCAGGATCTTCAGCTGAATGACATTACTTTTGATGAAGAGATCATGCGCTCGATGAGCCGTGTAGTTGCTTCAAATAACCTGAAGGCTGCCGCCGAAAATGAAGGCCAGGCCTTACTAATCACCAAAACCAAAGGTGCAGAAGCTGATGGGAATGCCATTAAGATTGCTGCTGCTGCTGAACGTGAAGCTGCACAGTTAAGAGGCCAGGGCATTGCATTGTTCCGTGCAGAAGTTGCACACGGAATGACCAAGGCGGCACAGGAAATGGAAGAAGCCAATTTGGATATCTCTGTGATCCTTTTTACTATGTGGACAGAATCTATCAAACACTTCGCTGAGAACAGCGACGGTAACGTGATCTTCCTGGACGGTTCTACTGAAGGGATGAATAAAACGATGAAGGAAATGATGTCTATGCAGCTTTCCAAACCGAAGGATTCTTAATATAAGAAAGGGGTGTACTTAATTCAGGCCTTATGCTGCGGAAATGCAGCATAAGGCCTGAATTAAGTACACCCCTTTTCCTATTTATACCAGATAGATAACCAGATCCATCGGGATCAGGTATCGGCAGTATATGACTATTTTTTAAGTTGTATATAATCTGCCATTACATGCATGGCCTCCTCTTCAACGAAGTCAAAAGTTTCATCTTTCTTGATCTTATCGCCTTTTTTCACTGCAGGCAATCCTCTTGATGCCCTCAGCTTGTTGATCTTTTCTAAACTTTTAGCTTCAAGGCTGTCTCTTTCTGCTTTCAGCTTGTTTTCGTTCAGTGTTACAGAAGTCTCGGTATCACGTTTCTTCATGTCCTCAATATCCTGAATCAGCCCTTTGTAGTCAAGGGATTTTTCCATTCTCTCATTGTGACGTTTAACCAGTTCAGGTTTGAGACTGGTAAGATCTGCAACAGCAACAAAATTAGAGCGCTGAACTTCATCCCATGGCAATGCCGATGTTTCTGTATCCTCGCCGATTTTATCCATAGGATAGAAAGAAGGCAACACGATATCAGGCATTACACCTTTATGCTGGGTGCTGCTTCCGTTTACACGATAAAACTTAGCCATGGTCAGGTTGATCTGACCTAGTTGAGGGGTTGAATCCTTGCCTCCTTTGATTGCCAGGCCTGATGAGTTTGGTCCTTTCTGAACCAGTGCAGCCAGGCGCTGAAGAATAGAAGGGTTAACAAGTTTGTTCAGATCGATAGAAGATTGTACAGTACCTTTACCATATGTTTGTGTACCTACAATAATTCCCCTGCCGTAATCCTGAATCGCGCCTGAGAAAATCTCAGATGCTGATGCGCTCAGCCTGTCTACCATTACACCGAAAGGACCATCCCAGGCAACACCCGGATGTTCGTCTTCGCTCACTTCAACATTACCTTTCAGGTCTTTTACCTGTACAACCGGTCCGCGGTCAATGAACAGACCTGTCAGGTCTATAGCTTCTACCAGTGAACCACCACCGTTTGCACGAAGGTCCATCACAATAGCATCCACCTTATCTCTGTTTTTCAGGGTATCAATCAGCAACCTTACATCGCGGGTTGTACTTTTGTAATTAGGGTCACCAGCATTTGCTGCTTTAAAATCAGCATAAAAACCAGGGACAGTGATAATACCTATTTTATAGGGCTTTCCATTCGACTGAATGGTTTTAACTTCTTTTTTGGCCGATTGATCTTCCATCACAATCTTGTCTCTCATCAGCTCTATTATTACTGGCTTTGACGACATTTCATGTCCTACAGGGATGATTTTCAGTCTTACTTTAGTGCCTTTTGGACCTTTGATTTTTGCTACGGAGCTTTCAATTCTCCAGCCGATAATATCCTCAAAATCTCCTGTAGCCTGTGCTACCCCAATGATCCTGTCGCCTGCATTCAGCAGTTTGCTTTTAAACGCAGGACCGCCGGGAATAACTTCATCAATCTTCAATACGTCATTCTCCAGTTTGAGACGGGCACCTATTCCTTCAAAAGAACGGGCCATTTCTTCATTGAACTGCTGTGCATTTGTTGGATTGAAATAGTTGGTATGCGGGTCAATTGTTTCTGTGAACGCGTCCATAATGGTCTGGAACACATCCTGATTATTCAGTTTAGACGACTGTGATTTAAGGTTCTGGTATCTTTTTGTAAGTGTTTCTACATTTTTAGTATCTGCAGTTCCTGCAATGCTTAAATTGATCAGTTCGTATTTTACCCTTTTTTTCCAGATATCGTTCAGTTCAGTAGTTGAGGCTACCCAGGGCATTTTCTCACGGTCGAAGACGTAAGTATCATTGTGGTTAAAATCATATTTATCCTTGATATGTGCGATTGCATAATCAAGTGTTTCATTATATCTTTTGGAATAAACGTTGAAAATATAAAAGGGAGCACTCAGGTCGCCTGCCCTGAACTGATCGTCCAGCGTGGTTCTGAATTGCTCAAAATCTTTGATATCAGAAGCCAGGAAATAGCTTCTGTACGGATCGAGGGCCTTTACATATTTGTCCAGGATAAGAGAAGAGATAGAATCATTCAGCGTTATCTTTTTATAATTGTAATTTTCAATCAGCGCTACAATTTCCTTACATACCAAACTCTGCTGTTCATCAGGCTTAATATTAGGGATTCCTTCAACCAGTCTCTGTGGTTTTGGAGCAGCCTGACAAGCTAATATGGCTGCGGTGAAGGTTACCAGTAATATTCTTTTCAACATCTCTTTAAATATTTTAAAATCCATTTTTATAGTAAGAACCAATATGATACCAATTTCTCAAATAAACAGAAAAGAGACAGTATAATACTGTCTCTTTTCTGTAATCTTTCCCAAATATAATTAAATCTGCGGTAAATACATGGCTTTGACCATTGTATACCGTATTTAAGAGTGGCACAAACAGTTATTTCCTAATATAGGAAAAATACGTTTAATTCATTTACATTACTCTTTTCTTCTCTGCAATAGTTGTCCTTGCCTGTTTGATTTGCCCTTTAAACTGACTGATCCTGGAGTTTTTGGCGAAAACCTCTGCCCTGTTGATATCCTTAATAGCCATGGTATATTCCTTTTTCCGGATTTTAACCTGCACCAATCCCAGGATAGAGTCGATATATGAAGTATTATTGTTGACCTGTCTGGCTAGTATCCCCTGTTGGGTATAAAACCACATCGACTGTGTCAGTTTGTTTGCTGCCAAGTATATCTTGCCCAGCTGACTATATGACGCCATCTGTCCGCTGCGGTTTCCATAACGTGAATAGGTTTTGAGCGCTACGTTCAGCACGACCTGTTCTGCTTCAGTATAATGCTCAAGCAAATAGTGAACGTTGCTTAACCTCAGGAGAGAAATACCGTAACGCGAATAATTCCCTGAGTTATTGTATTCGAATGCAGCCTTACCAAAGAGTGTCAGCGCATCATTCAGATCGCCCATCTTCTCATTCTTTTCAGCTTCCTCGAAATAAACATCCCCCTCTGCTTCTTCTGCACCAGAAGTAGCAATAATGATTGAGCCACCTCCGGAATTAGAGTCCTGCTGAGTAAAAGTATTCGTTTGTGCGATTACCGGAGCGCTAAAAACAAGGCAAATCAACGCGAAACATAGTTTATACATGTAACAAAGATATGTCTTTTTAATTATATATCTTTTTTTTAGTTGAATACCTGCAAGTTACCGTCAAAGGATGCCCAAACCATGTAGGGGTGAGAATCTGTATGATAAACCTCGCCATTTGCAGCAATGCCGATTACCCCGGCGAAGCCACCTATAGCTTTCAGCTCTGCGAAAGATTTATCACAGGCATCTTTGAGCATAAATCCATCCGTTACCCGGGTAACGATCCTGGCCGATAAAGCAATACTGACAATATCTTCACCTACACCTGTACAGGAAATACCTGCAGCAGCACTTGCGTAATTTCCGGCTACAGTAGCCGAATCACTTACGCGGCCTGGGATTTCGAAGCCTTTGCCGCCCGTAGAGGTGGCCGCGGCGATATTGCCCGCAGCATCCAGGGCTACACAACCCACTGTTCCTTTATTGTTTTGCTGGTTGAGCTTCAGTTCATATTCCGACTGGCGCTGAGGGGTAATGGGATCGAAGAAAGGAAAATTATTCTTCCTCGCAAAATCCAGTGCACCCTCTCCGCTCAGGACAGAATCCTCATATTTCAATAAGACTGAAGCCAGCTGTACTGGATGCTGAACATCCTGAATATTAATTACTCCAGCAAATTTTTGCGTTTTGCCATCCATAATGGAGGCACTCAGCCTCACTTTGCCGTCACTCTGAATTTGCGAGCCCAGTCCTGCATTAAAAAGAAGATTATCTTCCAGCAGGCTTACGGCGTAAGCAACAGTCTCCAAAGCCGTATGCGATTGCAAAAATTGATAAGAGACAGTAGCGATTTCTGCCAGCGCGTCCTGCTTGGCTTTTTTAGTTTCCTGGTTGGTAGCGGACTCACTAAAAAAACCTCCATGTATAATCAGCTTCATTGATCTAATATTGGGGGATTACTTTGGGATGGTGTATAGTTAACTGATGGTCGGTAAGATCATAAGTATCGCCGTCACACATCACATGTACAATCATATTTTTTATAGAAACGGGTTGTCCCATCTCTACATCTGTCAGATTGGTATCGCTCATATGCCGTCCGTCAACCAGGATCACCATGCCTGAGCCAATGGCTTCCATCATATTCCCGTTTGAGATATATAAACCTGTATCTTCACCGAGTCCTATACCAAGTATCCCGGGACTGCTGGCAGTAGCATAAAGCAGCCTGCCGATACGGCCACGTTGTACAAAATGAGTATCCACGATCACTCCGTCAATAAATCCTAATCCGGCTGTGATTTTAACCTCGCCTTTCAACAGTGCATCTTTACTATTGCCCTGGTAGATCATATTTTTTGAGCTTGCTGCTGCCCCTGCCGAAGTTCCGGCAATGACAATTTCTTCGTTCTCATATTTGTCGAGCAGGATCTGGTGTATAGCAGTACCTCCGAAAATAGAGGACAGACGCAACTGATCGCCACCTGTAAAAACCAACACCTCTGCCGCCTTTACACGTTCACAATTAGCCAGGTCATTTGCCTGTTCCCTGTTACTGATATTCAGTACACCTACATTGTGTACATCCAACTGGGCAAAAGCCTTGATATACTCTTCGCCAACTTTTTCAGGAACCAGAGATGCAGTGGTAATGATCTCGAAACGGGATGCCGTATCTTTTACTGATTCTGTAGTAATACGTTTTAATATGCCTCTCTCAAAAAAATTCATATTCTGAGGAAGCCCGAATTGGGTCTCAGTAAAGCTGCCGGTATTTATTGCACCGCCAATAATAATCAATTTCCCTTTTGGAGCCATTTTATTTATTTTCTTATCCTAAAATTTCAAATATATATTCTAAACTTTAATTATTACCATATTTTCATCAGTAAATCACAATTATTAGCAAAAATGAAATTTTAGCGAATATCATTTATCTCTGTTGAAAAGGGATAAATATTTTTTTCGTTATAAATTGACATTGTTTGATTAGATTTAACCTCAATTTATGCTGAGCATTTTGAGGATTAACCAGGAGCAGGAACGACACTCGTGTTGGCTCTATTACCTAAAACTAGAATAAACAAAACATGAAATCTGCAGCATTACATTTCTATTTTTTCATGTACGACCTGCTGCAAGCTTCATAACCTATAAGTCAAATAAACAAAATATGAAAATACTCGGCATCCAAGTGCTAAGAGGACCAAATATCTGGTCGATCAACAGAAAGAAACTAATTCAGATGAGGCTTGACCTGGAGGACATGGAACAACGTCCTACAAGCTCAATTGAAGGATTTGGCGATCGCCTTGAAAAGATGCTGCCAAGTTTATACTCGCACAGGTGCTCTAAAGGTGAACCCGGCGGTTTCTTTTCACGGGTGAAAGAAGGCACCTGGATGGGACATGTCATAGAACATATTGCCCTGGAAATCCAGACGCTTGCAGGAATGGATACTGGTTTTGGAAGAACGCGTACAACTAAAACTGACGGCATCTACAATGTTGTATTCAGTTACCTTGAAGAAAAATCGGGTATATATGCAGCCGAAGCCAGCGTCAGGATAGCCGAAGCGCTGATTGACAATCTGGAATATAATCTGGAGGCTGATATCCAGCGTTTGAGAGAACTGAGACATTCGGAAATGCTTGGCCCAAGCACTGGCTCAATCGTAGATGAAGCCATAGCAAGAGATATACCCTGGATCAGGCTCAACAAGAGCTCGCTTATCCAGCTGGGATACGGCAAAAACCAGGTTAGGTTCAGGGCTACAATGACAGAGAGAACAAACAGTATCGCTGTAGACATCGCCGGCAATAAGGATGAAACCAAGCGCATGCTGAAAGATTCTGCTATTCCGGTTGCTAAAGGTGTGACTATTTCGGAAATAGAAGACCTGGAGGACGCTATCAAAACGGTAGGTTTCCCGCTTGTCTTTAAGCCTCTTGACGGTAACCATGGTAAGGGTGCTACAATTAACGTTAAAACAGAGGAAGCCGCAAAAGCTGCTTTTGAATATGCCAAACAGTATTCAAGAAGAATAATTATTGAAAGTTTTATTACCGGTTATGATTTCAGGATCCTGGTAATTGACAATAAAATGGTAGCCGCAGCATTGCGCGTGCCGGCGCACATCACCGGAAACGGGGTAAATACCATACAGGAATTAATTGACAAAGAAAACGAAGACCCCAGGCGTGGATACGGGCATGAAAATGTACTCACTGAGATTATCGTAGACCGTGATACACTGGATTTGCTGAGTAAAAAGAACTATACACTCGAAACAGTAGCACCAAACGGAGAACTGGTTTACCTTAAATCTACAGCTAACCTCAGCACGGGTGGTACTTCAATCGATGTAACTGATCTTGTTCACCCACAGAATATTTTCATCAGTGAGCGTATTTCGAGGATCATCGGGCTGGATATCTGCGGAATCGATGTCATGGCGCAAAACCTCACCCAGCCGCTTACAGAAAATGGCGGTGTAGTTCTTGAAGTCAATGCCGCTCCGGGGTTCCGGATGCACCTTGCCCCAAGTGAAGGATTGCCCAGAAACGTTGCTGCTCCGGTGATTGACATGTTATATCCTCCGGGAAAATCTGCCAGGATACCCATCATCGCAATCACGGGAACAAATGGAAAAACCACTACAACGAGACTTGTTGCCCATATTGTGAAAAGCAACGGTACCCGCGTTGGTTATACAACCTCTGACGGTATATATGTTCAGAATACATTGCTGATGAAGGGTGATACTACCGGTCCTGTCAGCACTGAGTTTATCTTAAGAGATCCCACAGTTGAGTTTGCAGTACTGGAAACCGCACGTGGCGGAATCCTGAGGGCAGGTCTTGGATTCAACCGTTGTGATATCGGTATCATTACCAATATCCAGGAAGATCACCTTGGCATATCAGATATTCATAATCTATCTGATCTGGCCAGGGTAAAAGGCGTAGTGATTGGTGCTGTTAAGAGAGACGGATGGGCAGTACTGAATGCAGACAACAAGTATTGTGTGAAGATTGCCCATAATGCAGACTGTAAGGTTGCCTACTTTAGTATGGATGAGAACAATCCTGTGATTGCAGACCATTGCAAAAAAGGCGGTACGGCAGCAATTTATGAGAATGGATATATCACAATCAAAAAGGGTGACTGGAAGATCCGTGTAGAGAAAGTAACACATATCCCGCTCACATTTGGCGGAAGTGTAGATTTTATGATCCAGAATGTACTTGCAGCAACGTTGGCTACCTTCCTTTATGGCTATAAAATCGAGGATATCCGTATGTCGCTTGAAACATTTATTCCCTCAGCAGCACAAACGCCGGGTAGAATGAATGTTTTCAAATTTAAAGAATTCAAGATCCTGGTAGATTTTGCCCATAATCCTGATGGATTTAACGGGATTAAAAACTACTTGAAAACTGTAGAAGCGACTGAACATATAGGTGTGATATCGGGTACTGGCGACAGAAGAGACGAAGATATTAGGGAAACTGCACGTATCGCGGCACAGATGTTCGACAAAATCATTATCTGTCAGGAGAAATATCTGCGTGGCAGACAGCAGCAGGAACTTATTGATTTGCTGATTTCCGGGATACATGAAGTAAATCCTAAAATGGAAATCATCATCAATAATGATGGTGCGGATGCCCTGCAATTCCTGGTAGCAACTGCCAAATCAGGTTCATTCATTACCATCCTGAGCAATACCATTGATAATGCCATTGACAGGGTAACGGAGTATCTCGATAAGGAATTCGGGATATATAATTCAAAATAAAAACAAAAAAAACCGCAGCGGAACATCCACTGCGGTTTTTTTATATATGAAAGAAGACTACGCCTGTGAATCTCTCAATGCTTTAATCTCATCATGTGAAACTCTCAGATCAGCTTTTTGCTCTGTGATCAGGGCTCTTGTATCTGCTGACAATCCTTCTTCTTCCAAAGCCATTTTGTATGCTTTTTGAGCGGCATCTTCACCACCTTCACAGTTGTTCAATACTGTCTTACGGTCATGGCCTGTGAATATTGCTTTAACATCCATCCATGCACGGTAAATTTTACCTGAATTGGTTGTTCCTGTTTCCAGTTCTGTACCGCTGCCCTGCACTGCAGTAGCTAAAGCCAGTTTATGTTTATGACTCTGACCAACCATTTTCACGAATAATGCTTTCAGATCACTGTCTTCAGGAGAAAGCTCTTCAATTGCTTTTTCATAACCAGCAATTCTATCGTTATTAATTTGGATCAGGTCGTTTAATGTTTCGGGGTTTACTGCAATATTTTCCATTTTTATAAGGTTTTGATGTACGGAAAGAACACCCGTTTTATAAAAATGTTTTTATAAATTTTGCATTAAGTCAATTTATCCTTTAATTCTTCTATTAGTTCTTTGGCTCTTTCTTCGATTGTAAGGAACACAGGATCAAATAAATGATCATCGTAGTAAGGGTCTGTAACGTCCAGGTTTTCTGTGAGGAACAAGCTTACTTTCTTACGCTGCTCATCATTTGCCGCCAGCTTTAATACATCCCTAAGATTGTTTCTGTCCATCACCAGGATCTGGTCATACTCCTCCAGCATCCGGGAAATGAAATGCTGAGCGCGCTGCTTTGAAATATCGTAGCCATAACTCTTTGCAACCGCAATACTTCTACTGTCTGCAGGCTGCCCTACATGCCAGTTTCCTGTCCCTGCAGAAGCAATCTCCCAGTCCAGCCCATTATCAGCAGCCAGTTGGAGGGTGTACCACAAACTGTGTCAGAGACGTTAAACATTTAGACACAATATCTTATGGCAACACAAGACGACTTTGATTTTGAATCCTTTA
>Ga0308163_10000581_pt1 | contig 59860 bp, 51 predicted proteins | sample PhyTR1_FD_201037 | JGI IMG/M metagenome (GOLD analysis project Ga0308163, IMG submission 201037) | Phyllosphere microbial communities from UC Gill Tract Community Farm, Albany, California, United States - DLSLT.R1 | ecosystem: Host-associated > Plants > Phyllosphere > Unclassified | place: USA...
TCGAGGAATGGATGCCGGAAGTCCTGTCGACCGCCCACTCGCGCTTTCCCGCGATCGAGGGCGAACGCGACAAGGTCATCGGCATCCTGCTGGCGAAAGACCTGCTGCGCTACTACGCGGAAGAGTCCTTCGACGTGCGCGAGATGCTGCGCCCCGCCATTTTCATCCCCGAATCGAAACGCCTGAATGTGCTGCTGCGCGACTTCCGCGCCAACCACAATCACATGGCCATCGTGGTCGATGAATACAGCGGCGTGGCCGGCCTGATCACCATCGAAGACGTGCTGGAACAGATCGTCGGCGATATCGAGGACGAATACGACTTCGATGAAGCCGAGGACAATATCCTGTCGCTCAAGGAAGGCCAGTTCGGCCCGCGCTGGCGGGTCAAGGCCTTGACCGAGATCGCCCAGTTCAACCAGGAACTCGGCTGCCGTCTGTCGGACGACGACGTCGACACCATCGGCGGCCTGGTCTCCAAGCATTTGGGCCGCATGGCGCACAAGGGCGATATCTTCGACCTGGGCGACCTGCGCTTCGAGGTGCTGCGCGCCGATGCGCGCCAGGTGCATGTGCTGCTGGTCGAGCGCATGCCCGCCGTGCCGGAACTGGAACTCTGACATGCGCGTGCTGTAGATGCGTTTCAGACGCGTTGATCCCAACGCCGCCGCCAAGCCGCCCCGCAGCACGGGTTCACGCATGCTGATCGCCGCCATCGCCGGCGCGGTGGCGGTGCTGGCCTTTGCCCCGTTCGGCTACTGGCCGCTGCAAATCATCAGCCTGGCCGTGCTGTTCTACCAGGTGCTGCGCTCGGCCGACATCAAAAGCAGCGCGCGCATCGGCTGGGCCTACGGCTTCGGCTGGTGCGGCGCCGGCACCCACTGGCTGTATATCTCGCTGCACCGCTATGGCGACATGGCCGCGCCGCTGGCCGTCATCGCCGTCGCCTTGCTGGCGCTGCTGATGGCGATCTACGTGGCGCTGGCAATGGGCGCTTGCGCCTGGCTGCGCCGCCGCTGGGTCTTGTCGCTGCCGGCCATGACACTATTGGTGTTGCCTGCCCTGTGGACCCTGTTCGAATGGACGCGTGGCTGGCTGTTTACGGGCTTCCCGTGGCTGGCCACCGGCTACGCCCACAATACCAGCCCGCTGGGCGGCTTTGCGCCGATTATCGGTGCGTATGGGCTGGGCTGGCTGGCGGCGCTGTCGGCCGGCGCCCTGCTGCTGCTGACGCACCCGCTGCCGCGCACGCGCTGGGCCGCCCTGGCTGGCGTGCTGGTGCTGTATGGCGCCGGCATCGGCCTGCGCCACGTCGACTGGACGCATGCGGTGGGCCGCCCGATCACGGTGCGCCTGTTGCAGGGCAATGTGCCGCAGCAGCAGAAATTCGACCCCGCTTTCGTGCTGGGCGCCCTGCGGATGTACCAGCAGGCGATCACCAGCGCGCCGGCCGACCTGATCGCCACGCCGGAAACGGCCGTCACGGTGCTGCCGCAGCAGCTGCCGGAGGGCTATCTGGAAGGCCTGGGCGCTTTTGCGCAGCAGAGCGGCAGCACGCTGCTGGTCGGCATGCCGGTGCTCGACGAAGAGCGCCGTTTCTACAATGCGGCGGTCGGCATCACGCCAAGCGCCACCCCGGGCCCCTACTACCAGTACCGCAAGCACCATCTGGTGCCGTTCGGCGAATTCGTGCCGCCCGGCCTGCACTGGTTTGTCGCCATGATGGCCATTCCCCTGGGCGACATGGGCCGCGGCGCGCGCGTGCAGCCGCCCTTGCAGGTGCGCGACCAGCTGGTGCTGCCGAATATCTGCTATGAAGACCTGTTTGGCGAAGAGATCGCCGGCCAGCTGGCCAATGCGCATCGCCACGGCAAGCAGTCGGCGTCGGTGCTGCTGAACATCTCGAACCTGGCCTGGTTTGGCGACTCGATCGCGATTCCCCAGCATTTGCAGATCTCGCAGATGCGCAGCCTGGAAACGGGCCGGCCGATGCTGCGCGCGACCAATACCGGCGCCACCGCCGTGATCGACGGCAAGGGCGTGGTGCAGCAGCTGTTGCCACCGGCGCAGCAAGGCACCCTGGCAGCCACGGTGCAGGGCATGGGCGGCATGACGCCGTATATCTTGTACGGCAACAAACTGATGCTGGCCCTGAACGCGCTGGCCTTGCTGGCCGCCTTCCTGCTGGGCCGCCGCGCCCGCAATGCTGGCACAAGGGCGAATTGACACAAGAGTCACAGTAGCGTCATAAAACCCGCTAAAATTAGCAAAACCCCGGCCCGGACGCCTGCCTGCCTTGCAGCGCAGGCATCCGGGCTTCAAGCAAACCTTAACAAAGCGCAGCCTGTCGCGCGGCGAACTCATACGATGCTCACATTTCAACAAATTATCCTGACCTTGCAAACCTATTGGGACAAGCAGGGTTGCGCCCTGCTCCAGCCCTACGACATGGAAGTCGGCGCCGGTACCTTCCACACCGGCACCTTCCTGCGCGCGATCGGTCCGGAACCCTGGCGCGCCGCGTATGTGCAGCCGTCGCGCCGGCCGAAAGATGGCCGTTATGGCGAAAACCCGAACCGCATGCAACACTACTACCAGTACCAGGTAGTGCTCAAGCCGGCGCCGGAAAACATCCTCGACCTGTATCTGGGTTCGCTGGCGGCGCTGGGCCTTGATTTAAAACAGAATGACGTGCGCTTCGTCGAAGACGACTGGGAAAGCCCGACCCTGGGCGCCTGGGGCCTGGGCTGGGAAGTCTGGCTGAACGGCATGGAAGTGACGCAGTTCACCTACTTCCAGCAAGTCGGCGGCCTCGATTGCAAGCCGGTGCTGGGCGAGATCACCTATGGTATCGAACGCCTGGCGATGTACCTGCAGGGAGTGGAAAACGTGTACGACCTGGTCTGGACCGAGTGGGAAGAAAACGGGGTTACCAAGAAGCTGACCTACGGCGACGTGTTCCATCAAAATGAAGTGGAGCAGTCGACCTACAACTTCGAGCACGCCAATACCGAGCTGCTGTTCGAACAGTTCGGCAACTACGAAGCGGAAGCCAAGCGCCTGATCGAGCTGCAGCTGACCCTGCCGGCCTACGAAAAAATCATGAAGGCCTCGCACAGCTTCAATATGCTGGACGCGCGCGGCGCCATCTCGGTGACCGAGCGCGCCGCCTATATCGGCCGCGTGCGCACCTTGTCGCGCCTGGTCGCCCAGGCCTACTACGATTCGCGCGAACGCCTCGGCTTCCCGATGTTGCCTGCACAAGAACAAGCCGCCCCAGCCGCCTAACGAACGCCGTACCAGACAAGAACACCATGAACCAAACACTGCTTATTGAACTGCTGACCGAAGAACTGCCGCCGAAAGCGCTGGCCAAGCTGGGCGCCGCCTTTGCCGCCGGCATCGTCAACGGCCTCAAATCACGCGATTTCTTGGAAGAAGACAGCGTCGCCACCAGCTACGCCTCGCCGCGCCGCCTGGCCGTCTCCATCACCAATGTGCGCGAAGTGTCGCCCGACAAATCGATCCGCGAAAAAGTGCTGCCCGTCTCGGTGGCGCTGGACGCGAACGGCAACGGCACCGCGCCGCTGGCCAAGAAGCTGGCCGCGCTGGGCTTTCCCGACCTGACAGTGGCGGACCTGGAGCGCGCCGTGGACGGCAAGGCCGAAAGCTTCTTCTACACGCATACGGCGCCCGGCAGCCTGCTGGCCACCGGTGCGCAAGCGGCGCTGGCCGAATCTGCCGCCAAGCTGCCGATTCCAAAACTGATGAGCTACCAGCGTCCGGACGGCAGCACCGTGCAATTCGTGCGCCCGGCCCACAGCCTGATCGCCCTGCACGGCATCAATGTGCTGCCATTGACCCTGCTGGGCCTGAGCGCCGGCCGCGAGACGCTGGGTCACCGCTTCCTGACCAATGGCGAGCCGATCACCATCAAGCACGCGGAAAACTATGCCGCCAGCCTGATCCTCGACGCCAGCGTGATCGCCAGCGTGGAAGAGCGCAAGGCCACCATCCGCGCCCAGCTGCTGGAAAAAGCCGGCGCCGACCAGGTGCTGATGCCCGAGTCCCTGCTCGATGAAGTCACCGCCCTGGTCGAATGGCCGGTGGTCTACGAGTGCCACTTCGAGGAAGAATTCCTGGCCGTGCCGCAGGAGTGTTTGATCCTCACCATGCAAACGAACCAGAAATACTTCGCGCTGACCGACAGCGAAGGCAAGCTGCGCTCGCGCTTTCTGATCGTCTCGAACATCGCCACCGACACGCCGGAACACATTATCGGCGGCAACGAGCGCGTGGTGCGCCCGCGCCTGTCCGACGCCAAGTTCTTCTTCGAGCAGGACAAGAAAAAAACATTGGAGTCGCGCCTGCCGCTGCTGGCCAATGTGGTGTATCACAACAAGTTGGGCACGCAGGCCGCGCGCACCGAGCGCGTCACCGCCATCGCCGGCGCGATCGCCGCCAAGCTGGGCGGCGACGTGGAACTGGCAAAACGGGGGGCGCTGCTGGCCAAGGCCGATCTGCTGACCGACATGGTCGGCGAATTCCCCGAGCTGCAAGGCATCATGGGCACCTATTACGCGCGCCATGACGGCGAGCCGGAAGAAGTGGCGCTGGCCGCCTCCGAGCACTACCAGCCGCGCTTTGCGGGCGACGCGCTGCCGTCGACCGCCACCGGCACCGCCGTGGCGCTGGCCGACAAGCTCGAAACGCTGGTCGGCATCTGGTCGATTGGTCTCGCGCCGACCGGCGACAAGGACCCGTTCGCACTGCGCCGCCATGCTTTGGGCGTGCTGCGCATGCTGCTGGAAAAACGCCTGCCGCTGTCGATCCAGGGCCTGCTGGGCGATGCCGCCGCGCAATTTGCGGCGATTCCCGGCTTCAAGGACCCGGTGGCGGACGTCACCACCTTCATGCTCGAGCGCCTGCGCGGCATCCTGCGCGAGCGCGGCTTTTCGCCGAACGAGATCGAAGCGGTGGTGGCGCAGAATCCGGACCGCCTCGACGATATCGTGCAGCGCCTCGAAGCGGTGCAGGCGTTTGCCGCGCTGCCGGAAAGCGCCTCGCTGGCTGCGGCCAACAAGCGCATCACGAATATTTTGAAAAAGAACGAGGAAGCCGTGAGCCAGGTCGCCGCCGGCGGCGTCAATGTGGCGCTGCTGCAGGACGAGGCCGAGAAAAAACTGGCCGCCGCCGTCTCGCGCGTGCAGCCGGAGGTCGACGCGGCCTTTGCGAAGGGCGACTTCACGGGCACCCTGCAAACGCTGGCGCAGCTGCGCGACGATGTCGACGGCTTCTTCAACGACGTGATGGTGATGGCCGAGGATGTCGCCCTGCGCAACAACCGTCTGGCCCTGCTGTCGTCGCTGCATGGCATGATGAACCGCGTGGCCGACATTTCCAAGCTGGCGGCATAATGGGCGCGCCGGCGATGAAACTGATCATCCTCGACCGTGATGGCGTCATCAATCATGACTCGCCGGACTTCATCAAGTCGCCGGCCGAATGGCTGCCGATACCCGGCTCGCTCGAAGCGATCGCCCGCCTGAACCAGGCCGGCTACCGGGTGGTGATCGCCTCGAACCAGTCCGGCATCGCGCGCGAGTACTTCGACATGTCGGTGCTGAACGCGATCCACCAGAAGATGCACACTCTGGCGCAGCAGGTCGGCGCCGATATCGACGCCATCTTCTTTTGCCCGCATGCGGGCGCCGACAATTGCGACTGCCGCAAGCCCAAGCCGGGCATGTTCCATGAAATATCGCAGCGCTACAACACCAGCCTGAAAGGCGTGCCGACCGTCGGCGATTCGCTGCGCGACCTGCAGGCCGGCTTCATCAGCGGCTGCGTGCCCTACCTGGTCCTGACCGGCAAGGGCACCGGCACCAATGAAACGGGCGGACTGCCACCCGGCACCCAGGTCTTCGCCGACCTGGCCGCCGTGGTCAGCCATCTGCTCAAGGCGCCGGCTACCGCCGCGTCATCGCCCACCGTGGCATTCAGTATTTAATCCGGAGAACCGCTTGCGTACCATTTCCCTGTTCCTCAGGTCCCTGCTGTTCATGATCATCATGATCGTGGCAACCATCGTCTGGGCCTGCGCCTGTTTCTTTGCGGCGCCATTCAGCTATAACAAGCGCTATTGGTTTACCTCGCGCTGGAACGTGTTCATCATCTGGTGCGCCAAGGTCATTTGCGGCATCCGCTATGAAGTCAAGGGTGCCGAGAACTTTCCCGACGCGCCGGCCATCGTGCTGTCGAAACACCAGTCGGCCTGGGAAACCATCTTCCTGCTGCCCAGCCTGCCGCGCCCGCTGGTGTATGTCTTCAAGAAGGAAATCCTGTACATCCCGTTTTTCGGCTGGGCCATGGCGCTGCTGCGCATGATCCCGATCGACCGCAAGCAGGGCAAGCACGCCTTCAAAAGCGTGGTCGCGCACGGAAAACGCCGCCTCGCCGATGGCCAATGGATTATCATGTTCCCCGAAGGCACCCGCATCCCGGTCGGCCAGGCAGGCAAGTACAAGAGCGGCGGCACGCGCCTGGCGATTGCCACCGGCGCGGTGGTGGTGCCGATCGCCCACAACTCGGGCGAGTGCTGGCCCAAGCAGTCATTTCTCAAGCGGCCGGGAGTGATCACGGTCTCGATAGGCAAACCGATTTCGCCGGAAGGGCAAACCCCGGACAGCATGATGCAACAGGTGGAAAATTGGATAGAATCAGAAATGCGCGTCATTTCGCCTCACGCCTACAACGCTGGCTAGACGGCATCAGCGCGGTCATCCAGGAGCCGACACTGCGTGAGCAGATGAAGACCATCAGGGTCGGCGACCAGCAACTGGATCTGTTCGCGCATGACGTCTCGACCAGCACGCCCCCGGTGGCGCGCCCCACGGCGCCGCCGGTGCCGCCCATTGCCGAACCGGCCCCGGTCCCGGTCCCGGTTCCGGTACCGGCCGCGTTACCGCTGCTGGCACCACCCATCGCTGTTCCTACTCCCCCACCCCTGCCTTCCCCGCCGCGCACCGCCGACGGCCCGCCGCTGCGCCAGTTGCAGCTCGGCCCCCACCTGCTGGAATTCGCCCTGCGCCGCTCGACGCGCCGATCGATCGGCTTCATGATCGACGACAATGGCCTGCGCGTGACCGCGCCCAAGCGCGTCACCCTGGCCGAAATCGACAACGCCATCCGCGCCAAGCAGGGCTGGATCATCTCGAAACTGCAGGAACGGGGCGAGCGCAAGGTACAGCGCCAGCAGCGAGCGCCGGTGGTGTGGGTCGACGGCGCCGTGCTGCCCTACCTGGGCGGCGAGATCACCCTGCGGCTGCACCAGGCGCCGCGCCACCGCGCCAGCTTCCAGCACGATACCAACGAGCTGCACGTGTGGGTCACGCCAGCCGGCACCGAACAGCAGTTGAAGGAAAAAGTGAAGGCCTGGTTCCAGCAGCAGGCGCGCCAGCTGTTCGAGGAGCGGCTCGACCTGTACGCAGCCAGGCTGGGCGTGCGCTACGATTCCTTGTCGCTGTCGTCGGCCGGCACGCGCTGGGGCAGTTGCACCGTGCAGCGAAAAATCCGCCTGAACTGGCGCCTGATCCACTTCTCCCTGCCGCTGGTCGACTACGTGGTGGCGCACGAACTGTCGCACCTGCTGGAAATGAACCACAGCCCGCGCTTCTGGGCCACGGTGGAATCGATCTATCCCGATTACGACGGCGCCAAGCAGGCCTTGCGCAAACGCTCGCAGGAGCTGCCGGTGTTGTTCGGGTAGGTCGGATTAGGCGGGGCCGCCGAGGCCGCAGGCCGTAATCCGACAACACCACTACATTGGCAGCAAGGGCTTGATCGCCGCAATCGTGCGCGGCGTGGCGCCACGATGTTGGTTGGCAAACGCCAGCGCCTTTGCGCCCATCGCGGCCAGCCGAACCGGATCCTGCAACAGCGAAGAGGCCTGCGCCATCAGCGCATCGGCGTCAAGCACCAGCGCGGCGCCGCCGGCCTCGATCGCCTGCTCGGTCACCAGCGCAAAATTGAAGGTATGCGGGCCGATCAGCACCGGTTTGCCCAGCGCTGCCGGCTCGATCAGGTTTTGCCCACCGAGCGGCAGCAGGCTGCCGCCGACAAAGGCGCAGTCGCAGGCCGCGTAATAGGCAAACATCTCGCCCATCGAGTCGCCCAGCAGCACCTGCGTGGCTGGCGAAATCAGCGCATCGCCGGCCAGTGCGGACCTGCGCTGCACGGCCAGGCCGCGCGCGGCGACCAGTTTTTCCACCTCGTCGAAACGCTGCGGATGGCGCGGCACCAGCAGCAGCAAGGTATTCGCCGGCAGGCTGGCGCGGGCAAATGCGTCGAGGATCAGTTCTTCTTCCCCTTCGCGCGTGCTGGCGCACAGCAGCACCGGGCGCTGGCCAATCGCAGCGCGCAGCCACGCACCGGTAGCCAGTGCGGCGGCGGGCACCACCACATCGAACTTGATGCTGCCGGTGACCACCACCTTGCCCACACCGAGCTGGCGCACGCGCGCGGCGTCGTCCGGCGTTTGCGCGGCGACCAGGGTAATGGCGCGCGCGGCCTCAAGAATCAGCTTGCCCAGGCGCTGCGCCTTCTTCAATGAACGCTGCGACAGGCGCGCATTGGCCAGCACCACCGGTACCTGGTGGCGATTGCATTGATGGATCAGGTTCGGCCACACTTCGGTTTCCATCAGGATGCAAATGCGCGGCGCGTAGTGGCGGATAAAGCACGCCGGCATGGCGCCCGTGTCATACGGCAGATAGCTTTGCACCAGGCGCGCGCCGTGCCTGGCGAACAGCGCCTTGCCGGTGGCGCGGCCGGTGGGGGTCATGTGGGTCAGGACGATGCGGCAGCCGGGCCACTCGGCCAGCAGCGCGTCGACCAGCGGTTCGGCGGCGCGCGTTTCGCCGACCGAGACGGCGTGCAGCCAGATGGTCATCGGGCCAGCCGGCGCCTTGCGGCCGTAAAAGCCCAGGCGTTCGGCCCAGTGCTGGCGGTAGCCCGGTTCCTGGCGCCCGCGCAGCCACAGGCGCGCCAGCACCAGCGGCAGGGCCAGCCACCAGGCCAGGGTATAGAGTAGTCGCATGAATAAGCCTTGAATAAGCCTTGCCGTCAGCCGGCCAGCAGCAGTCTGGCCGCGGCCAGCACTTCGGGCACGCCGGGCGGCTGGCCCTGGTCGCCCAGGTTGATGATGTTGTTCGACCAGTTGCCCTCGGTTTTCCACAGCGGCGAATCGGCGTAGATTTCCACCGTCGGGCGCACGAAGGCGGCGGCGATATGGGTCAGGCCGGTGTCGACGCCGACCACCAGCGCCGCATGGCGCGCCAGCAAGGTGGCGTCCGCCATCGACAGTTTCGGCAGCACGCGTGCGTTCGGCAGGCTGGCCGCCAGCACCTCTGCTTCCAGCTTTTCCCTGGGCGAACCCCAGGGCAGCAGGATGGTCATCGGCGCCAGGGCCTGGCCCAGGGCGATCCAGTTTTCAGGTGCCCATTTCTTGGCGTCGCGCGCGGTGCCGTGGAAATACACGGCATAGGGCGCCGCACCCATCCAGTCGGGGCGTGCTTCGCTGGCGGACACCTCGGGCAGGCCGAAATCGGCCGGCGTGTCGACCGCATAGCCGAGCGCCGCGGCGGCGACCAGGCGGCCGCGCGCCACCGCATGGGTGCGCGGATCGAGGGGAATGCTTTTGGTATGAAAAATACGCGAAATGCCTTCGTAGCCCGACCCTTCGCTGCCATTGGCCAGGCCCACCTTCTGGCCACCGGGCGCCAGGCGCGCCGCGCCCATGATGATGCCGGTCTTCAGCAAACCCTGGGTGTCGAATACATAATCGTAGCGGGTCTGGCGCAGGGTGCGGAAGAAGGCGGCGATTTCGGCGCGCGTCTCCTTCTTGCCCAGGCTCTTGCGCCAGCGCCGCAGCGCGAACGGAAAAATCGTGCCGACGCGCGGGTTCAGGCGCACCAGGCTGGTATAGCCCTCTTCCACCACCCAGTCGATGGTGGCGTCGGGATAATGGCGGGCGATGTCGGCTACCATCGGCAGGTTGTGCAGCACGTCGCCCAGCGAGGAGACGCGCACCAGCAGGATTTTCAAGGGCGCCCGCGCGCCCGCCTGGCCCGCCATGAACTTAGAACGGCAGGACTGCGTCAGGCTTGGCGGCCAGGATCACGCTTTTGAACTGGCCCTGGATGCGCGCCAGCGCTTCAGGCGTTTCCGCTTCGAAGCGCATCACGATCACCGGCGTGGTGTTCGACGAACGCGCCAGGCCGAAGCCGTCCGCGTATTCCACGCGCAGGCCGTCGATGGTAATGATCTGTTCATGGCCAGGGAATTTCGCATCGGCGCGCAGCTTGTCCATCACGATCACGTTTTCGCCTTCCTTCAGTTCCAGGTGCAGTTCGGGCGTGCTGTCCGATTGCGGCAGCGCGTTCAGCAACGCCGACGGATCGCTTTCGCGGGTCAGGATTTCCAGCAGGCGCGCGCCCGAGTACAGGCCGTCGTCGAAACCGTACCAGCGGTCCTTGAAGAAGATATGGCCGCTCATTTCACCACCCAGCGGGGCGCCCGTTTCGCGCAGCTTGGCTTTCACCAGCGAGTGGCCGGTCTTGTACATCAGCGGCACGCCGCCATGCTTGCTGATGTACGGCGCCAGGTGGCGCGTGCATTTCACGTCGAACAGAATCTGCTCGCCCGGATGGCGCGACAGCACGTCGGCCGCGAACAGCATCATCTGGCGGTCCGGATAGATGATCTGGCCATCTTTCGTGACCACGCCCAGGCGGTCGCCGTCGCCGTCAAAGGCGATGCCGATTTCAGCGTCGCTCTCGGCCAGGCAGCGGATCAGGTCCTGCAGGTTTTCAGGGTGGGCCGGATCCGGATGATGGTTCGGGAAATTGCCATCGACTTCGCAGAACAGTTCGATCACTTCGCAACCCATGCCGCGGAACAGGTCGCCCGCGAATGCGCCGGCCACGCCATTGCCGCAATCGACGGCGATCTTGATCGGGCGCGCCAGTTTCACGTCGCCCAGGATGCGGTCGATATAGGCCGCGCGGATGTCATGCGTGGCATAGCTGCCAGGTGTGGCACTGCTGCTGCCGTCGTGGTCGACGATGCTCTGGTACAGCGACAGGATCGCTTCGCCATGGATCGCTTCGCCGGCCAGCACCATCTTGAAACCGTTGTAGTCGGGTGGATTGTGGCTGCCGGTGACCATGATGCCCGACTTGGTGTCGAGCACATTGGTACCGAAGTACACCATCGGCGTGGCGACCACGCCCAGATCGATCACGTCGACGCCGGCCGCTTGCAGGCCCTGCGCCAGCGCTGCGGCCAGTTCCGGGCCGGACAGGCGGCCGTCGCGGCCGATCACCACCCGCTGTTCGCCCCTGGCCAGTGCGGCCTGTCCAAACGCCTGCCCGATCTTCCTTGCCACGCTGGCATCAAGGGTTTTATCGATGATGCCGCGAATATCGTAAGCTTTGAAAATCGTTTTTGACAGTGGGAGCATGGTCTGAGCGTAGAGGAAGGTAAAAGTGGAAGACATGGTACAGCGGACTTGCCACTGCGCCAATAGTATACCGAATTATACCCGCAGCAGATCGATCGACTTGCCCGACTCAACCCAGTGCCTGACCCACAGTGGCTGGCGGCCGCGGCCGGTCCATTGCTCGCTGGCGTTATCGGGATTGCGGTACTGTACCGCCACCTTGCCCACGCGCGGGTGCAGGCCATCGAGGATCAGCTGTTTCAGCGGAATGCCGGCCTGCTGGGCGATCGCCATGATCTGCTCGCGCGCCTTGTTCAAGTCATCGCGTTCACGATGGCTGACTTCCTGCTGGACCTTGTCCGCCAAATTGCGTAATTCGGCCATGGTCAATGTCGATAAATTCATGCTTCGCTTTCCGGAAAATTAATAGGTGCAATAAAAACCCATGGAATATACACCGATTCGGGAAAACACATTAACTCTTCTTGCGCATAATCATCCAGCGCGGCGATTTGAAACGAATAATGCGCAGATATAACCAGATATAAGTGGCAATAAATATCAGGGAACAGCAAATCAGCAGCCAGCTATGGCGCCAGAATAACGATGCGGGAATCACCGCCATCAGTGAAAACAGCCACAGATACGGCGATGTGAGGGAATTGCGGCGCATCAGCGCGCGCGCTTCCTTGCGGCCCACCGTCCATCGCACGATACGGCGGAAAATCAGGCTATGCAAATGGATGCCATCGGGCATGACCGGCGATTTGCCTTGGATGAAGGCCCGCCGGTAGGCGGAAAACAGGGTTTCAAAGGCAGGATAAATCAGCAGCAAGACGGCATACCAGGTCGACACTTCCGGATTGCGCATCACCAGCAGCAAGGTCAGTTCGCCCAGCATGAAACCGATGAAATAGGCGCCGCCATCGCCAAGGAAGATCAGGCCGACCGGATAGTTCCAGATCAGGAAACCGGTGATCGCGCCAGCCACCAGCAGGGCGGTCACCAGGATAAACGAATCGTTGACCTGCAAGGCCACATACGCCAGCGACAACAGCATGCAGATCGACACCACGCTGGCCAGGCCATTGAAGCCATCGATGATATTGATGGCGTTGGCGATACCGGCCACGGCCAGCACCGTGATCGGCAGGCTGAGCCAGATAAAGGGAATCGCCCAGCTGGAAAACAGCCAGTCGATGCGATCGATGCGCGCATCGACCAGGTAATACGCCAGCAAGGCGCCCGCCATGGTCAGCAACAAGCGGCCGATGGGACTGACCTTGCCCGTGAAATCCTCGACAATACCGCCGGCAAAGGCGATGGCCGAACACAACAGCAGCGCGATCATCCAGTAAGCCATGGCCGGCAGGCGCCAGATCGAGACCATGGCGCCCAGTATCACGGCCAGGAAAATCGACAAGCCGCCGATACGCGCCACCAGATGCGAATGCACTTTTTGTACGCCATGAAAATCCGAATCGAGCGCTGACTTATGCCATTGCACCTGTTTTATGATCAACAGTGTCAATAAGGCAGATGCAACAAAGCTGACGATGAAAGAAAACATTTTTTTATCAATAAAAGATCGGGTTTGCCAGCTGACGCAACGTTCTAACCTGCCAAATAAAATGAATACCGCCGGCAGATATTCACCTTGTGTCAACAAACAGCCATCGAGAGCGCGCAATTGTTTTTTCATGCAGGGCCATGCGGCATGCCAGATATTATTAATTTATCCATCCGGGCGGCGCAAAAGTGCATAGCGCGAGCGATAGTAGCAACGCACCTCATGATTGCTAACACTATTTACCATTTGATACATAGCTGCTAGCTTTTTTGACAAGCAAAGCCGTGCCTGCCGCGACATCGTTTGAGAAATATCAAGTGGCCGGCTGGCCGATGGCATTTCAGGCATGATGTCACGCATGCAAATATCGTCTGGTACGATCACGCACCGATAGCCACCATCCACCACCGCTTCCCATGAAAACTTACTTTATCGGCGACCTGCAGGGCTGCCACCAGCAGACACTGGCCTTGCTGGCGCGTATCGCCGACACCGCAAACGGGCCGTACCGCCTGCTGTTTGCCGGCGACCTGATCAATCGTGGCCCCGATTCGCTGGCGACCTTGCGGCTGGTCCATGCACTGGCGCAACAGGGCCTGGCCGATAGCGTGCTGGGCAATCACGACCTGCATTTGCTGGCCGTCGTCAACGGCATCCGGCCCCAGCACGCGTCCGACACGCTGTCCGATATCCTGGCCGCACCCGACCGCGAACAGCTGGTGGACTGGCTGCGCCACCGTCCGCTGGCGCTGCGCCACCACGGCCATCTGCTGGTGCACGCGGGCCTGCTGCCGCAATGGAGCGTGGCGCAGGCGTTGCTGCTGGCCGGTGAAGTCTCGAGCATGCTGGCCAGCGACGGCTGGATCGATTTCCTGCGCAGCATGTACGGTAACCAGCCAGACATCTGGCGCGACGACCTGCGCGGCGCCGACCGCCTGCGCTGCATCATCAACGCCATGACGCGGCTGCGTTTTTGCAGCGACGACGGCCGCATGGACTTCAAGATGAAGGAAAGCGGCAGCGCGCCACAGGGCTCCGGCCTGATGCCGTGGTTCGACGTGCCGGGCAGGCAAAGCGCCGGCGAGACGGTGGTGTTTGGCCACTGGTCGGCGCTGGGACTGATGCTGGGGCCCCGTTTGATCGGCCTCGATAGTGGCTGCGTCTGGGGCGGCAAACTGTCCGCCGTCTGCCTCGAGGACCGCACGCTGATCCAGGTCGACTGCCCCGAGTTCCAGCAGGCCAGCGGCAAGGCCGCCAAATAACGCATATGCTTGCTCGGAATCGGTCGTTCGCCGCCACCGGCACGCATCGTATGATCATGCTTTTGCCTGTGCGAGCCGATGACTCCTGATACCGACCAGCTGGCGCGCTGGCTGCTGGGCAGCCTGCAACTGGACACGGCGGTGCTGCACGTGGGCCAGTATTGCGGCCGCTGGCGTGCCTCCACGGCCGGACGGGAACTGGGCAGTTTTCACCTGGTGCTCGACGGCCACTGCTATCTGCACCTCGATGGCGCGCCGCCGCTGGCGCTGGGGCCGCGCGACGGCGTCTTCCTGCTGCGCGACCTGCCGCATTTTCTCAGCCCGTACCCGGACCCGCTGCAGGCGGCCAGCGCGCAAGCCATGCGCCCCCTGCATACGCCCGCAAACAGCCCTGCCACCGCGCTGGCCTGCGGCTTTTTCCAGTTCCAGGGCGCGGCCTCGAAGCTGATCGTCGACTCGTTTCCGCCGTATTTGCTGATCCGCGGCGGCGCGCCCGCGTTTGCCGCCGCCGCCGCGCTGTTCGACCTGATCCTGCAGGAGGCGGGCGGCGACCCGGAACAACCTTCGCCCTTGATGGCGCGCCTGGTCGAACTGCTGTTCTTCTATCTGATCCGCCATGTGGCGCAGGGCGAGCAAGTGGCGGGCGGCCTGCTGTCGCTGCTGCACCGAGCCGAATTTGCGCCGCTGCTCGAACGCATGCTGGACGCACCGGCGGCCGACTGGTCGATCGAAAACATGGCCAAGGCCGCATGCATGTCGCGCGCCAGCTTCTGCAAGCACTTCGCCAGCGCCAGCGGCCACTCGCCGGCGCAGTTCCTGCTCCTGCTGCGCATGAAAATCGCCGCGCGCCGCCTGCACGACGGCGCCTCGGTCGAGCGGGTGGCCGAACTGGTCGGCTACCGCTCGCACGCCGCATTTACGCGCGCCTTCAAGCGCGCCACCGGCGAACAGCCCGGCGCCTACCGCCGCGACCAGCGCCAGCGGCAGCTGTCGAATTGAGATCAAGGATTTCAACATCGCAGACGAATGAGCAGAAAATGGCGACGTTGGCGTCTGTTATGCACCGGGGCCGGCCGATATAATCAGCTGGTGATCAACCAACCTGGCAAGGCTACCCATGTCCCGACTGACGCTCCATACGCTAGACACCGCCCCGGCCGAGAGCCGCCCTTTCGTGGAAAAGGCGATCGCCAACAATGGCTTCCTGCCCAACCTGATCGGCGTGCTGGCCAATGCGCCGCTGGCGCTGGAAACTTATCTGACCGTCTCCGGCATCAACGGCCGCGCGAGCTTGAGCCTGATGGAGCGCGAAGTGGTGCAGATCACGGCCGCGCGCATCCATGGCTGCGATTTCTGCATCGCCGGCCACAGCGCCATCTCGCTGAAAAAGGCCGGTGAAACCCCCGATACCGTGCGCGCCCTGCAGCATGGCCAGCCCACCGGCGACGCGAAGCTGGACGCGGTGGCGGCCTTTGCCAGCGCCGTCATCGCCAGCCGTGGCGCCGTCGCCGACGATGAATACCAGGCCTTCCTGGCGGCCGGCTACCAGGAACAGCAGGCATTGGAAGTGGTGCTCGGCATCAGCCTGGCGACCCTGTGCAATTTCTCCAACAGCCTGGCCGGCACCCCCGTCAATGCGCAACTGACGCCCTACCTGCCGGGCGCCGTCTGAGATGGCGCACCTGATGCCGAACCTTACCCAATGGCTGCACCAGCACGCCGACCAGCTCGACGAATCGAATCAACTGGCTGAAAGCGTGCTGCCGGCGCTGGCCGGCGATCAATTGCTGGCGCTCGGCGTGCCGCAAGAACACGGCGGCGCGGGCGGCGACGTGCGCGACGCCATCGAAGCGATCGCCAAGGTGGCCGAGCTGTCGCTCACGGCGGCGTTTGTGTTCTGGGGCCAGCGCTGCTTTATCGAATTCATGCTGCAAAGCCCGAACCGCGCGCTGGCCGAGCGCCGCCTGCCGGCCCTGCTGGCCGGTACGCAAGCCGGCGCCAGCGGCCTGTCGAACGCCATGAAATTCTTGTCCGGCATCGAGCAGCTGCAAATCACGGCCGCGCGCGAAGGCGATGGCCTGCTGGCCGACGGCGCGCTGGCCTGGGTGACGAACTTGCGCAAGGCCGGTTTTGTCGCGGCGGCCGCCGTCGCGCCGAATGACGGCACGCCGCCGGTGATCGTCGCCTTCGACAGCCAGCTGGCCGGCGTACAGCGCAATGACGACCTGGACCTGATCGCCCTGCGCGGCAGCAATACGGCATCGGTGAAACTGACGCAGGTGCGGATCACGGCGAATGACATCATCAGCGACAATGCGCCGGCCTGGCTGCCGCAGGTGCGCCCGGCTTTTCTCGGCATGCAGTGCGGCATGTCGATCGGCCTGGCGCGCGCCAGCCTGGCGCAGGCGACGCTGATCTCGCAAGGCTCGCAAGGCCGGCACAATGCGCTTACACCGCGTATCGAGGCACTGCAAGCGAGCCTGCAAACCACCACCGCCACCCTGCTGGCCGGCGTGCACGATGGCCGCTTCGTCAAGGAAGCGCCGGCCATGTTCCGCCTGCGCATACAGCTGGCCGAACTGCTGCAGCAGGCGACGATGCTGGAACTGCAGGCGATGGGCGGGCGCGCTTATCTCAGCACCCAGCAGCAGGGCTTTGCCCGCCGCTGGCGAGAATCGGCCTTTATTCCCATCGTCACGCCAAGCCTGACGCAATTGCAGTCGGCGCTGCAGCAGTTCGACAGCCAGCAGGCCGCCAAAGCGGCAGGCCAGCCATGACGATGGCTGGCTGGGCGCTGCAGGCGCAGGGGCTTTCCTATGCCTATCCGGGTCAGGACCCGGTGTTCCAGGAGGTATCGCTGGGCGTGCGCAAGCGCGAGATCGTCTGCCTGCTGGGCGGCAGCGGCTGCGGCAAATCGAGCCTGCTGCGCGTGCTGGCCGGCTTGCAGGCGCCGTCCGGCGGCGGCATCGACTTCCTCGGCGCGCCGATGCGCGAACCCGATCCGCGCAGCGCGCTGGTGTTCCAGCAGGCCAGTTTGCTGCCATGGCTGAACGTCACCGGCAATGCCGGCTTCGGCCTCGACTTCAAGCACCAGCCCAAGCTCACCCGCGAGGCGCACGCCGCGCGCGTGGCGCAGGCGATCGAGGCGGTGGGCTTGCAAGGCCGCGAAAAGCTGTATCCATCGGCCCTGTCGGGCGGCATGGCGCAGCGCGTGGCCCTGGCGCGCGCGCTGGCCCGCGAACCGGAGCTGCTGTTCGCCGACGAGCCGTTTTCCGCCCTCGACGCCATCACGCGCGCCGAGATGCAGTCGCTGCTGGTCGAGGTGGTGCACCGCTGGCACACGGCCGTGCTGCTGGTCACCCACGATATCGATGAAGCGATCCTGGTGGCCGACCGCATCTTGCTGATGGGCGGCAAGCCGGGCAATATCGTGCGCGAGTGGACGGTCGATATCGCCCAGCCGCGTATCAGCCATGGCACCGGCGTGGTCGCCCTCAAGATGGATATCCTCGACGCCCTGCAGTCGCTGCAAAAACCGCAATCTGCCGTCCCCCTTTAATCGAACGGAGCATCGCATGTCCTTCCAAGAAAACCATCCCCTGCATATCTGCGCCTCGCCCGACTGCGATTGCGGCCTGACCCGCCGCGACTTCCTGCGCATGTCGGCACTGGCCACCGCCAGCGTCGCCTCGCCGCTGCTGTTCGCCGGCGACGCCATGGCCCAGCAGGGACCGAAGGGCGACGACCAGCCTGTGAAAATCGGCTACCTGCCGATCACCGACGCGACGCCCTTGCTGGTGGCCCACGCCCGTAAATTATTCGAGGCCGAAGGCCTGCAGGCGGAAACGCCACGCCTGTTCCGCAGCTGGGCGCAGATCATCGAAGCGTTTGTCGCCGGCCAGGTCAACGTGATCCATTTGCTGTCGCCGGCCACCCTGTGGGTACGCTATGGCGCCAAGTTCCCGGCCAAGGTGGTGGCCTGGAACCACGTCAACGGCTCGGCGCTGACGGTGGCCAACGAGATCAACAAAGTGCAGGACCTGGGCGGCCGGACCGTGGCGATTCCTTTCTGGTACTCGATCCACAATATCCTGCTGCAGCAGATCCTGTCGGCCAATGGCCTGACGCCGGTCACGCGCGCGCGCAACGCGGCCATCAAGCCGAACGAGGTCAATCTGATCGTGCTGGCGCCGGCCGAGATGGTGTCGGCCCTGGCCAGCAAGGCGATCGCCGGCTATATCGTGGCCGAACCGTTCAATGCGGCGGCCGAAAACGCCAGCATCGGCAAGATCCTGCGCTTCTCGGGCGACGTGTGGAAAAACCATGCCTGCTGCGTGACGTTCTTGTCCGAACGCGACATCAACACCCGTCCCGAATGGGCGCAAAAAGTCACCAACGCCATCGTCAAGGCGCAGCTGTGGACGCGCTCGAACCAGGTCGATACGGCCAAGCTGCTGTCGAACGTGGGCGAACACCGCTACACGCCGCATCCGCTGCAGGTGCTGACCAAGGTGCTGGCCACCACCGATTACGCCACCTATGAAAAGCAGGGCCTGATCGTGCACAAGAACTGGCAGCAGCGCCGCATCGACTTCCAGCCGTACCCATTCGCCTCGTACACGGAAGAACTGGTGCGTGCCATCGGCCGCACCAAGGTCGAGGGCGACACGCGCTTTTTGGCCAGCCTCGATCCGAAGTTCGCCGCGCGCGACCTGGTCGATGACCGCTTCGTGCGCAAGGCGATCAACGCCGTCGGCGGCCCGGCCGTCTTCGGTTTGCCGGCCAACCTGCTGCGCAGCGAAACCGTGGCGGTCTGACGATGGCAAGAACGTGGTTGATGCGTCTGGGCCTGCCGCTGGTGGGGCTGGCCGGCGCCTTGCTATTGTGGTCGCTGGGCGTGTGGCAACTGGAAAAATCCACGCCGATCGCCAGCGCGTTTGCGCCGCTGCCCACCGCGCTGGCATTGAAGGACATGCTCGGTGGTGCCGATATCTGGCTGCACGTCACGCTCAGTTTGCAGAGGGTTGCCGTCGGCCTGGCGCTGGCGATCGTGATCGGCGTGCCGCTGGGGGTGCTGGTGGCGATGTCGAAAAGTTTTTCCGGCGCCGCCATGCCACTGTTCCAGCTGCTGCGCATGATTTCGCCGCTGTCGTGGATGCCGATCGCCGTGATGGTGCTGGGCGTGGGCGACGCGCCGGTCTACTTCCTGCTGGCGTTTGCGGCGGTATGGCCGATCCTGCTCAATACGGCGGCCGGCGTGGCGCGGCTCGATCCGAACTGGCTGCTGCTGGCGCGCAGCCTGTCGGCCACGCGCGGCGAGATCGTCTTCAAGGTGATTTTTCCGGGCATTACAGCCGATATTCTGACCGGCGTGCGCCTCGCCATCGGCATTATCTGGATCGTGCTGGTGCCGGCGGAAATGCTGGGCGTGTCGGCCGGCCTGGGCTACTTCATCCTCGATACGCGCGACCGCCTGGCGTATTCGGAACTGATGGCGGCCATCGTGCTGATCGGCATACTGGGTTTCATGCTGGACTATCTGGCCAGGAGCGCGCATGCGCGCTGGCTGCATCTCAAACGCTAGCCACCACGCCCAGGGAAGTGGCGACGGCGGCATGCGCCGCCAGCGCCAGTTCACGCCGGTGCGCGCCGACCGTGGCGATCGGCGCCAGGCATTCAAGGCGCGCGATGACGGGCTTGCCGCCGAGGATGCGCACCATGCTTTGCGCGAACGTCATGTCGCCGATAAAGTCGATCGAGTCGTGCGGCACGCCGGCCGCATCGACATAGGACACGGCAAACGGCTGCACCGGCGCCTGCGCGTCGATCGCCGCTTCGAACAGATTCGCATGAAACGGCAGCAGGTTGCCCTGCGCGGCGGTGGTCCCTTCCGGGAAAACGCCGATCCGTTCGCCCTGCTGCAGCTTGTCGACAAGGCCCTGGAATATCTTGCGCAAGTCGCGCTTGTTGCCGCGCGAAATAAAGATCGTGCCGGCGCGCGCCGCCAGCCAGCCCAGAATCGGCCACGAGCGGATCTCGGCCTTGGCGACAAAGCGGCAAGGGTGCACCGCATCGATCACAAAGATATCGAGCCAGGACACGTGGTTCGCCACCACCAGGCAATGCTCGAGCGCGGCGGCATGGCTGGCGGACGACTCCACCGTCACGTTACAGATGGCCAGCAGCTGGCGCGACCAGGCACGGATGCGCCGGTTGCGGCCCTCCACGTCCAGCCAGGGAAACAGCACCAGGCTTTTGCTCATGCCGATGGCAAGATGGATGGCGACGCGGGCGAGGCGGTAGGTAAGCAGAAGTTTCAAATGACACCAGGTTCAAAAACAAACCCAACTGAAAAACCTGGGGTCGGACCCTGAGGGTCCGACCCCGGCATTTGCCGTTGGGTTTCACGCAAGGACAACAGATTAACGCTGAAATGCGACGCGGCCCGCCACAATGGTCGCCTTGACCACGCCGCTCAGCTCATAGCCGAGGAAAGGCGTGTGCTTGCCCTGGCTGGCCAGCGAGGATGACGACACGGTCCAGCGCGCGGCAGGATCGAACACGCAGATGTCGGCCGCTTCGCCGATGGCCAGGCTGCCGGCCGGAATGCCGGCCACGCGCGCGGCGTCGGCGGTGACCTTGGCGACAGCGCGCGCCAATGGGCGGGCACCGGCTTGCGGCTGCGCCAGCGCATAATCGTCGGCCCATTTCAGGGCCAGCGACAGCAGCAGTTCCAGGCCGGTGGCGCCCGGCGACGCTTCGCCGAAGGGCAGCAGTTTTTCATCGTCGTCGACCGGCGTATGGTCCGAACACATGGCGTCGACGGTGCCGTCGAACAGGCCGGCACGGATCGCGTCGCGGTCGCGCTGGCTGCGAAACGGCGGCGTGACGCGCGCGTTCGGATCGAAGAAGCCGATATCGGCGTCGGTCAGGTGCACATGGTGCACGCCGACGTCGCAGGTCACCGGCAGGCCTTCGGCCTTGGCGGCGCGGATCAGTTCCAGTCCGGCGGCGGACGAAATGCGGCACAGGTGCACGCGCGCGCGGCTGGCGCGCATCAGTTCGAAAATCGTGTGCAGCGCGATGGTCTCGGACATCACCGGCACGCCCGACAAGCCCAGGCGCGAGGCCAGCGGGCCGCTGTGGGCGATGCCGCCACGGCCGATATGCGGGTCCTGCGGGCGCAGCCACACGGTGTAGCCAAACGTGTTCGCGTACTGCATCGCGCGCAGCAGCACGGTGGTGTCTTCGATCGGTTCCTCGGCCTGCGCAAAGCCGATGCAGCCCGCTTCCGTCAGTTCCGCCATTTCCGTCAGCGACTGGCCTTTCAGGCCCATCGTCAGCGCGCCCAAGGGGTGCACATGCGCCTTGTCCTGCGTCTTGGCGCGGTATTTCAGCATCTCGACCAGGCCAGGCTCGTCCAGCACCGGGTCGGTATCTGGCGGGCACACCAGGCTGGTCACGCCGCCTTGCAGCGCCGCCTGCAGCTCGGACTCCAGGGTGGCCTTGTATTCGTAGCCCGGCTCGCGCAGGCGCGCCGACAGGTCGACCAGGCCCGGCGAGACCACCAGGCCGGCCGCGTCAAAGGTGGTGCCGGCCACGAAACCGGCTGGCGCCGCGCCCACGGCGAGGACCTTGCCGTCGGCGATAAACAGGTCTTGCAGGCCATCGATGCCGTTGGCGGGATCGATCAGATGGCCGTTCTTGATATGTAGTGTCGTCATGCTTGCTTCTCGTCCTTGGGCCATCAGCCCTGATTACCTGCCAAAATACTCATCACCGCCATGCGCACGGCGATACCGAAGGTCACCTGCGGCAGGATCACCGCCTGCGGACCGTCGGCCACGGCCGAATCGATCTCGACGCCGCGGTTCATCGGCCCCGGGTGCATCACGATGGCGTCCGGTTTCGCCAGCGCCAGGCGCTCCGGCGTCAGGCCGTAGCTCTTGAAGTATTCCTGCGCCGACGGCAGCAGCGCGCCGCTCATGCGCTCGTTCTGCAGGCGCAGCATGATGATCACGTCGACGCCTTTCAGGCCTTCATCCATATTGGTGAAGGTACGCACGCCCATCTGATCCAGGCCGCCCGGCAGCAGCGTGTGCGGGCCGATGGCGCGCACTTCCGGCACGCCCAGGGTGGTCAGTGCATGAATGTCGGAACGCGCCACGCGGCTGTGCAAAATATCGCCGACAATGGCCACCGTCAGGTTGGTGAAATCCTTCTTGTAGTGGCGGATCGTGTACATGTCGAGCAGGCCCTGGGTCGGGTGCGCGTGGCGGCCGTCGCCGGCGTTGACCACGTGGACATGCGGCTGTTTCGTGTCGATCAGGTGCTTGGCGATCAAGTAGGGCGCGCCCGACTGCGCGTGGCGCACGACGAACATGTCGGCATGCATGGCAGACAGGTTGTCGATGGTGTCGAGCAGGGACTCGCCCTTGCTGGCCGACGAAGCCTGGATGTTCAGGTTGATGACGTCGGCCGACAATCGTTTCGAGGCGATCTCGAAGGTGGTGCGGGTGCGCGTGGAGTTTTCAAAGAACAGGTTGAACACGCTTTTGCCGCGCATCAGCGGCACTTTTTTCACATCGCGGTCGGAGATGCCGACGAACGAGGAAGCCGTGTCGAGGATATGGTTGACGATAGACTTCGGCAAGCCTTCGATAGTCAACAGGTGCTGCAGTTCGCCGTGTTTATTCAGTTGCGGATTAAGCATGGTGGGTGTCTATGGTGAGCGTGAATTTATCGCCGGCCTGCTTCAGGACCAGCGCCTGGCCCGGCGGCACGGCGGTAAAGGCGGCCACGAAATCGGCGGCCACCGGCAACTGGCGCTCGCCCCGGTCTACCAGGGCGGCCAGCATGATCTTGGCCGGACGGCCGTAATCGAACAATTCGTTGATGGCCGCGCGCGTGGTGCGGCCCGTGTACAGCACGTCGTCGACCAGCAGGATGGTGGCGCCGGCCACGTCAAAGGCGATTTTGGTCGGCTTGACGTCGGCATGCAGGCCCTTCTGCGCGAAGTCGTCGCGATAGAAAGACACGTCGAGCACACCCAGGCGGGCCGTCAGGTCCAGGTCGCGCGCCAGGCGTTCGGCCAGCCAGGCGCCGCCCGAGTGGATGCCGACGATGGCCACGTTGCTGGCGCCGGCCAGGCCGCTGCGCACTTGCTCCAGCAGGACCCTGTACAGGGCCTCGGCGTCGAGTTGGGAGGGGTTCACAAGATTGGACATAAGTGGAGGAGTAGTCAAAAAAACGGTTCAGGACTGCGCGTCGAAATACTGCTGCAGGATCACGGCGGCGGCGCGGTCATCGATCACTTCGCCGCGTTTGGCGGCAATCACGGCCGAGGAATAGCGCTCGTCGACCAGTTCCACCGGCAGGCCGAAGCGGCCGTGCACCTGGTTGGCGAAGCGCCGGCAGCGCGCGCTCATCTCGTGTTCGGTGCCGTCCGGGTGGCTCGGCAAGCCCACCACGATGCGGGTGGCGCCCCATTCCTTGATGAAGGCGGCGATGGCGGCAAACTTCGGTTCATTGGCAATCGCCGTGATCACGCCGAGCGGCTTGGCCTGGCAGATCATGGTATTGCCGATGGCCACGCCGATGCGTTTCAGGCCAAAGTCAAAAGCGAGAATGGTGTCGATCGCCTCGCCGCTCATGCGTGGCCAGCCTCGCTCGCCAGCATCAGCGGATCGATGCCCAGCAGCTTGATGGCCGCCACGTAGCGTTCGGCGATCGGGAAATCGAACAGGATATCGGCCGAAGCGCCCACCGTCAGCCAGCCGTTGCGGCCGATCTCGTCTTCCAGCTGGCCCGGGCTCCAGCCCGAATAGCCGATCGAGACCAGCATGCGCTGCGGGCCTTCGCCCTTGGCGACGGCTTCGAGCACGTCGATCGAGGTGGTAAACGCCACTTCGTCGGTCACCGTCAGCGATGAGGAATAGCGCGCGCCGGGCGTGTGCAGCACGAAGCCGCGGTCGTCCTGCACCGGGCCGCCGAACATGATCGGTTCATTGACGATGGGGGCATCGCTGCCGGCCGCCAGTTTCAGGTCGATGCGCTCGAACAGCACATCCATCGTCATGTCGGTCGGCTTGTTGATGACCACGCCCAGCACGCCGTTTTCATTGTGTTCGCACACATACACGACGGTGCCGCCGAAGATCGGGTCTTGCATCGCCGGCATGGCGATCAGAAAATGGTTGGCCAGATTCAAGGTGGACGAACCGGTGGCGGCGCCTTCGCTGGCGCTCTGCATCAAACGATGTCCCGGGAGCGTGTGGTCGATTTTACTCTTTTTCATACGCGTTGCTCTCTCTGTGGGCTTGCTGGCAAGACACTTTACCCCTGCTGTCATTATTATTTGTACGATGCGTTTTTGTGCGCGTGGCTTGCGTGGGGAGGTTGATTGTAAAATCGTTACCGTTCTGCTGGCGCACGCGTAAGCACTGCGAAATCAGGCGCTAGTTTACACTGAATTGCCATGCCGGCGACGCCCAAGGCGCGGCGCGGGCAGGCATAATGCGCCGCAAGCGGCGAAAAACCGCCCTTTCTTGACCTTTTACAACGCCAATACGCACCATTCGCCACCAATGACACTCAATACCTCCCTGGTCTGGTTCCGCCGCGACCTGCGCGCGTTTGACCATGCCGCACTGCACCATGCCTTGCGCCAGAGCCAGGCCGTGCACTGCGTCTTCGTCTACGACACCGCCATCCTGGCCAGCCTGCCGCGCCGCGACCGCCGCGTCGACTTCATCCATGCCAGCCTGGCCGAACTGGCCAGCGAACTGCGCCAGCTCGGTGGCGACCTGATCGTGCTGCATGAGGATGCGGCCACGGCGATACCGCGCCTGGCGGCCGAACTGAAGGCCGAGGCCGTGTTTGCCAACCACGACTACGAGCCGCAGGCGATCGCCCGCGACGCCGGCGTGGCGGCCGCCCTGACGGCGGACGCGCGATTGTGGTTCAGCTTCAAGGACCAGGTGATCTTTGAAAAAGACGAAGTGCTGACCCTGTCCGACAAGCCGTATACCGTCTACACGCCGTATAAAAACGCCTGGCTGAAGAAAATGCGCGCCGACCCATCGTGTTTGGCACCGTACGATATCGAGCCGCATGCGGCCAGCCTGGCGCCACCGCGCGGCAAGCCGGCCGCCCTGCCGACGCTGGAGCAGCTGGGTTTCGAGCCCAGCAACCTGGCCGAACTGGCGATCCCCACCGGCATGTCGGGCGGCGCCAGATTGTTCGAGGATTTTTTGCCGCGCGTGGAAAAATACGACGTGGCGCGCGACTACCCTGCCTTGAAGGGGCCGTCGTATCTGTCGCTGCATCTGCGCTTCGGCACCGTGTCGCTGCGCTACTTGGTGCGCACCATGGTCGACCTGATGGAGCGCGGCGGCGGTGGCGACGGCGCGCCGGTCTGGCTGGCCGAACTGATCTGGCGCGACTTCTACGCCATGATTTTGTATCAAAATCCGCACGTGGAACATGGCGCCTTCAAACCGGCCTACGACGCCATCGCCTGGGAAACGGGAGAATTGGCCGACGACGCGTTTGCCGCCTGGTGCGAAGGGCGCACCGGCTATCCGCTGGTGGACGCGGCCATGCTGCAGCTGAACCAGACCGGCTATATGCACAACCGCCTGCGCATGGTCACCGCCTGCTTCCTGATCAAGGACCTGGGGATCGACTGGCGCCGTGGCGAAGCGTATTTCGCGCTGCACCTGAACGACTTCGACCTGGCGTCGAACAACGGCGGCTGGCAGTGGGCTTCGTCATCGGGCTGCGACGCCCAGCCCTATTTCCGCATCTTCAACCCGATCACCCAGTCGGAAAAATTCGACGCCAACGGCCGCTTTATCCGCCGCTACCTGCCGCAGCTGAAAGCGCTGGGCGACAAGGAAATCCACGCGCCCTGGCTGGTGCCGCGCATGCTGCTCGACCAGAAGAACATCGTGCTGGGCCGCGATTATCCGGTGCCCATCGTGCAGCACGACGAGGCGCGCAAGGAGACTTTAGAGCGTTATGAGGTGGTCAAGGTAGTCAAGGCCGCTTGATTCCCGCTCAACAAGCGATCCACCTCCGCCAGCAATTCCTGCTCCTGGAACGGCTTGCCGAAATACTCATTCACGCCCAGTTCCAGCGCGTGCTGGCGGTGCTTGTCGGCGCTGCGCGAGGTGATCATGATGAGGGGAATCGCGCGCGTGCGCGCGTCGCTGCGCACATTGCGCGTCAAGTCAAAACCGTCCATGCGCGGCATTTCCACGTCGACCAGCATCAGCGCCGGCAGCGCGGCCGGTTCGAGTTCATGCAGTTGCTCGAGCGCGTCGACGCCGTCCTTGGCCAGCAGCACCAGGTAGCCTTCGCGCTCGAACAGACGCTGCATCACGCGGCGCACGGTCAGCGAATCGTCGACCACCATCACGCAGGCGCGCGGCGCGGGCAGCGCCACACGGCCTTCGCCGGCCGCCGCCGCGTACTGCGCCAGCAGTTCCGGGTGATGGGCCAGGTGCTGCGCCAGCGCCACCGGATTCAATATCAGCACGATGTCGCCGGTGCCCAGCACGGTGGCGCCGGCGATGCCCGGCATGCGCGCCAGTTGCGGGCCCACATGCTTGACCACCACTTCGCGGTTGCCCAGCACATCGTCGACCTGCAGCGCCAGCCTGTCGTTGCCATTGCGTAGCAAGAGCACCGGCGCATGGCGCTGGGTGGCAGGCGCCGCCGGCGGGTCGCCCAGCATGGTCGACAACTGGTGCAGCGCCAGCAGCTGGCCGTGCGCATCGATCTGGCCCGAGGCTGTCACCTGCTCCAGCTGCTCGCCTTTCAGGTGCAGCACCTGCTCGACCAGCACCGAGGGCAAGGCATAGGTCTTGCCATTGGCCGCCAGCAGCACCACCTGTGTCACGGCCAGCGTCAGCGGCAAATGGATGGTGAAACGGATGCCCTGGCCCGCTTCGGTGGCGGTATCGACCCGCCCGCCCAGCGCCAGCGCTTCCGAGCGCACGATATCCATGCCGAAGCCGCGGCCGGCCAACTCCGTCAGGCTGTCGGCGGTGGACAGGCCGGGCGCGAAGATCAGTTCGGCCGCCTGCGCGTCGCTGACCTCGGCGTCCGGCGCAACCAGGCCGGCGCTGCGCGCCCTGGCGCGGATGCGCTCCAGGTCCAGCCCGGCGCCATCGTCGGAAAACGCGATCGCCACCTCATTGCCCTGCTGGCTGACCTGCACCAGCAATTCGCCCGTTTCGCTCTTGCCCGCCGCCAGGCGCGCCTGGCGCGGCTCGATGCCGTGCGCGATCGCGTTGCGCAGCAGGTGTTCGAACGGCGCGGCCATGCGTTCCAGCACGCTGCGGTCAATCTCCACATTGCCGCCACGGATATCGAGGTTGACCCGCTTGTCGACTTCCTTGGCGCTTTGCCGCGCCACCCGGAACAGCCGCTCGGCGATACTGGCAAAGGGCACCATGCGGATCTGCATCAGGTCGCGCTGCAGTTCGCGCGTCAGGCGCGCCTGCAGCACCAGGTCGTCGCCCACCGTGCTGACGCTCTGGCTCAGGTTTTCATGGAAGGAGGCGACATCGTTGACGCTTTCGGCCATCATGCGCGTCAGTTCCTGCAGGCGCGTAAAACGGTCGAATTCAAGCGGATCGAAATCGCGCTCGCTGCCGACCGCCATGCGCGAGGCGATCTGCGATTCGGCCTGCATTTCCACTTCGCGCAACTGGCGGCGCAAGCGCGCCAGATTGTCGGAAAACTCGCCCAGCGAGGCGCCCAGCACGCCCACTTCGTTTTCGATCTTCGAGCGCGTGATCGACACTTCGCCGGCCTGGTTCACCAGGCGGTCGAGGATGTCGGCGCGCACGCGCACCAGCGCCGCTTTCGGCTCAGGCGGTGGCGTGTCCTCCATGCCCGGCAGCGGCAGCAAGGGCTGCTGCAACTGTTCGAACAGGTGCAGCGCATGGTCGTAATGGGCCAGCAATTCCTCGAAAGCCTGTGGCGTGGCCGTGCCCGCGTGCAGCATGTTTTCGATATGCGTTTCGATTTCATGCGCATGCTGGCCCAGGCGCATGGCGCCGGCCATGCGCGCGCTGCCCTTGACCGTGTGCAGGGTGCGCAGCAGCATCTGCGCCTGGCCGCTGTCTTGCGGCTGCTGCTGCCAGTTGCGCAGCGCCGCGCCGATCTGCGGCAGCAGGTCGGCGCCCTCTTCCAGGAATACCGGCAGCAAGTCCAGGTCCAGCTCGTCGCTGATGCCGGCGCTGGCGGCCAGCAGGGCCTGCGCATCGGCCGGCACCATCGCCGGCGCCTCGGTTTCCGGTGCCGGTTCCGGCTCGGGTACAGGCTCGGGCTCCGGTTCGGCTGGAGCTGCCGCTGGCGGCGTATCGAATACGGAATCGAACAGGTCGTCGATGGCGCTGGTGTCGGGCGCCGGCGGCAGTTTCATGCGCGCCGGTGGTGCTTCTTCCGCCGCTGCGGCGCCCTGCCCCGCCCCCGGTCCGTCGGCGACGATGCTGGCATAGGCGGCGGCAAACAGCGCATCGAGACCGGTCGCAGCCGGCGCGCTGCTCGCTTCCATGATGCTGGCATAGGTGGCGGCAAACAGGGCGTCCAGGCCGGTTTCGGGCTCAGGCGCGGTCGCTGCCGGTGGCGGCGCCGTCAGCGCGCGCCACAGGGTATTGAGTTCCTCGATCAGCGCCGGCTGCGCTGGCGCCAGCTCGCCCAGGGCAAACGCCTGCAGCATCTGGCGGATGCCATCGGTGGCGTGTTCCAGCACGTCGTGCTGGGCGTCGGCCAGCCCGGCGCGCGGCGCCACCACGGTTTCGATGGCGATTTCCAGCGCGTGCGCCAGGTCGCGCAAGGCGCCAAAGCCGACGGTGCCGGAGCTGCCGGCCAGGGTATGCACGGCCTGCAGCGCGTCGGCGCTGACGGCGCGCGCTTCATGGCGCCATTCGCCGAAATCGCGCTCAAGCACGCGCAGCAGTTCGTCGGTTTCGGCCAGGTAGATGTTATACAGCGGCAGGCTGATACGCAGCTCGCCCACGTGTTTCAGGTTGTCGTCCGGCGTCTCGTGCACGGCGGGCGCGGTGGCCGGCGGAAAGCCGATCACATTGCCGTTGCCGCCAGCGGCCGGCGCCGGCGCATCCTTCGCCGACGGGCGCCGCTTGCGCAGTTCGAACGGTCCGCCTTCGCGCACCCGCTCGGCCGCGTCCGGCAGCATGCCCGCCTCGCGCCCGCGCGCACCGCCGCCTTCCAGTTCGGCCACCCATTCGCTCAATTGGTACCAGCCGTAATTGAGCAGGGTATATAAATCGTCGCTGGCCGGGCGCGCCTCGGCCAGCCAGGTATTGAGCACCTTTTCAATGGCGCCGGCCGCTTCGGCAAACTGCGCCAGGCCGATCATGCGGCTGCTGCCTTTCAGGGTGTGATACGAGCGGCGCAGCATGGCCAGGTGTTCGCCATTGCCAGAATCGGCGCGCAGCGCGGCCAGGCTGGTTTCAACAAAGGCCAGCACTTCGCGCGCCTCAGCCAGGAAAATATCGAGCATCTCGGCGTCGAGATCGGCGGCGGCCTGTGCCTGCGCCGGCGGCATGCCGGACTGCGGCGGCAAAGCGTGATCGAGCACCGGCACCGGCACGCTGCCGGCAGCCGCCACTTTTTCAAACGGCAGCGCGCGGAAGGCGCCGCTGGCGGCATCGAAATGAAAGCGCGCGCTGGCCGCCTGCGGATTGCGGCCCAGCATGTCGACAAAAAAGCCCAGCGCGCTGACGTTTTGCGCGATCTCGTCGAGCACCTCCATCGGCGCCTGAGACGCCCGCCCATCGCCGTCCAGCAACAGCTGGACGCTGGAGACCACCTGCTGCATGCCGGCGCTGGCGGCGCCCTGCCCCAGTTCCTCAAGCGTGTGCCGCATCGGCTGCAGCAGCGGCGCCACGCCGGCCAGTTCCAGGCGGCGGCCGATATCGGCGTAATAGGCGTTCAGCAGTTGCTCGACCTGGCGCAAGCCCGCTTTCATGGACTCGGCCAGCGCGGCTGCCGTCTGCCCCTGTGCGATCTGGCGCGACAATTCGCCTTGCGCCGGCGCCGATGGCGCCTCGCCGTCCAGCAGCGCCTGCAAGCGCGCGGCGATGGTTTCGGCATTGCTGGCGAAATCGTCGGGCAGCCTGCGCAACTGTTCCAGGCCGGTTTCGGCAAACAGCAGCGCCGTCTCCATTTCCTGCGCCAGCGCCGGCAGGCGGCCACCGGCGGCTGCCAGCCGCGCCACGTCCGCGCCCTGGCGCAGCAGGCTGGCCAGGGCCGGCACTTTCAAGGTCTCCGCCTGGGCCGCCACCTCACCGAGCGCGTCGCTGAAAGCCTCGCCCGGCGTGGCATCTCGCCAGTGCGCGCGTGCGCTTGCCAGCGCCGCGCGCGCGCCCTGCAAGGCGGCTTGATCGACCTGGCCATAGCGCCGCGCTTCCACGTCGTCGGCCACCAGGCCATCGAGTTCGAACGCCTGGCGCAACTGGCGCGCCGCCGGCGTGGGTTCGCCAGCGGCGGCGATCAGGTACAGCGCATCGCGCAGCAAGCTATCCGGCAGGCCGGCCGTGCCTTGCGCCAGGCGGCGCAATTGCAGGTTGATCAGGCCGAACAACTGCTTCATGTACAGGCTGTCGCCGCCCTGGCCCTGCGCCGCCAGGCCGGCCACCGCCTGCATGGTGAACCAGAAGGTGCGCGCCGACGCTTCCGCCTGCGCATCGGCCACCAGCTGCAAGGTGTCGTGCAGCGCTTGCGCATGCAGCTGGCGCGCCTCGGCATCGGGCGCGCGCAAGTACGGCAGCAGCGACTTTTCAAAGCGGCTGCGCCAGGCCGGATAGTCGGCGGCCAGCACCGGTTCGGCCAGCGCGATGGCGTGGCCCTGATCGACGGCCGGCGGGAAAAACAGTTCGGCTGGATGCACGCGCTCTACCCCCAGCATGGTCTGCAGCGCGCGGTAGTAGGGGAACAGGCGGGTCGGCTGCGGCGGCGTGCCGGCCAGCAGGTCTTCCAGGTATTCGGTGAGGGCCTGGTACAGCTCGGCCACCACTTGCGCGTGGTCGACCGTGTACTCCAGCGTGCCGTCGCGAAAACGCGTCAGCGCCTGTTCCGCGCCCGCCGTCAGCAGGCCGGCGCCGGCCACGTCGACCATCACCAGCGCGCCATGCGCCTGGTGCAGGTGCGAGCGCGCATGCTGCAGGGCGGTGGCGCGCTCTTCGCGCTCGCGCCCGCCCGCTTCGAACAAAGCCGTGCGGGAGCGGGCCAGCGCTTCGCGAATTTCCACCATCACCCAGGACAAGGGCTCGCTGTCAAAGGGCTTGGACTGCTGCGGCCTGGACTGCTGCGGATTATCTGGTGTGCTCATGCCTGCCTCGGTAAAGAATTCATAACGCAAAAATCGGCACGCGCCGGGCGCTGGCTCACGCGGCGACGCGGAAGCGCGACACCGAATTTTTCAGCTCCTGCGCCAGCAGCGACAGTTTGTGGATCGACTGCGCCGTTTGCTGCGTGCCATCCTGGGTTTGTTCCGTCACGCTCAGGATATGCTGGATATTCAGGGCCACGCCGCTGGCCGAACCGGCTTGCGTGCCGGTGGCGAACGACATGCCCTGGATCAGTTCGGCCAGGTGTTTCGACACCTTGCTGATATCGTTCAGGGCGGCGCCGGCCGCGTCGGACAAATGCGCGCCTTCGACCACGCCCTGGGTCGATTTTTCCATCGCCCGCGTCGCATCCTGGGTGTCGGCCTGGATGGTGCGCACCAGCGCGCCGATCTGCTTGGCCGCGCCCGCCGAACGCTCGGCCAGGCGCTGCACTTCCTCGGCCACCACCGAAAAGCCGCGTCCCGCTTCGCCGGCCGAGGCGGCCTGGATGGCGGCGTTCAGCGCCAGCACATTGGTCTGCTCGGTGATGTCGGAAATCAGTTCGGTGATCTCGCCGATCTCCTGCGACGATTCGCCGAGGCGCTTGATGCGCTTGGAGGTGTCCTGGATCTGGTCGCGGATTTCATGCATGCCCTTGATGGCGTTTTCCACCGCCGTCGAGCCTTGCAGGGCGGCCGCCACCGACTGGCGCGCCACGTCGGCCGAGACGCTGGCCGACTTCGACACTTCCGTGATCGCATTGGCCATTTTCACCACCGTCGCGCTGACGCCCTGGATTTCGCGCGACTGCTGCTGCGAGGCGATCAGCAGTTTGCTGGAGATGTTTTGCGCCTGGGTCGAAGCGCGGTTGACCTGTTCGGCGGTGGCCGTCACCCGCCCCACCAGGCCGCGCAATTCCTCGACCGTGTAGTTGACCGAATCGGCGATCGCACCGGTGATGTCTTCCGACACCGTCGCCTGCACCGTCAGGTCGCCGTCGGCCACTTTTTGCAGTTCGTTCATCAGGCGCAAAATGGCCGCCTGGTTCTGGTCGTTCTGCGCCTTGGCCGCTTCCTCTTTTTCCTGCGACAGCAGGCGGCGGATCTCGGCTTCCTGGCGCCGCCGCTCGGCGTCGCGCGTGCGGTTGACGGAATCCTGCAGCAGCACGCGGCCCATGCCGGCCGCCGCCACCAGGGTCAGCAGCACGCCGCCGACCATCAGCCAGAAGGCCGCGCCCAGGGTTTCCTGGTTCAGATGGTACATCTGCTGCAGCAGGGTCAAACGCTGGCGCAGGTCTTCGTTTTCGCTGAAGATCAGCTGCTCGGCACTTTTCGCCGCGCTGAATTTGTCGAGGCCATCGAGCAGGGAGGAGACCAGTTTCTGGTAGCTGTCGAAGCCGGCCTTCAGCGCCACCAGCTGTTCGCGCAGTTGCGCATCGCGGGTGGGCGCCAGCTGCAAGGTGCCGCTGCCATTGAGCAGGCCGTCGACGGCGGCGCGGAAATAGGTGGTGTCGCGGCCCAGCGCGAAGGCGGTTTCCGAACTGATGCTGCCGGAACCGATAAAGCCGCTGGCGCTGCGGCTCATGCGCTGGGTCAGCATCATCAGCCGGCCAATCACGGCCAGCTCGCGCCCGCTGCCGCCGCGCTGCACCTTGAGCGCGGCGATTTCCTCGGTCTGCGCCAGCAGCGCAGGCGTGCGCGCATTCAATTGCTGCAAAGTCTGGTCGAACTGGCCCAGTTCCGCCTTCAGCCGCAGGATGGTGCCGGCCGCGCGGTCGCTGCTGGCCCATTTTTTACGCGCGTCGGCCACCGCCGCCAGCAGGCTGGCGCGCGACTCGCCGATATCACGGCCGTGATACGTCCCGCCGCGCACCATCAGGCGGAAATCCTGGTTCAGTTCATTGCGGCTTTCCTCCAGCTGGCGGAACGCCTCGGGATTGCCCTGCACCGCGTTCGGCGCGGCTTTTCCCAGGCGCTGCGAGTGCATCAGCGCGTCGCCGGCCAGCTGGGTCTGGGCCGAAGCGATATTGCCGCTGCGGGTATTGAGGCCGACAAACAGCAGGCTGGCGGCCAGGCTCAGGGCCATCACGGTGGTCAATACTGACAGCTGTTTTTGCAGCGGCAGATGGCCGATCAGCGGCAGTTTCAGGTCGGCCGCCGGCGCGCTGGCCAGCGTCTTGCGCCGTCCCAGCGCGTCGCGCAGGCGCAAGGGCAAATCGTCGGGCGAGATGGTGGCGGCAGGCACGGCGCCGTCGGCCAGGATCGAAGAGTGGTCGCCCATCAGCGCAATTCCTTGTGTGTGTGAGCGATCTGGGGGCCGCCGAGGGCGCCGGCAAAACCGGCATCGAGAAAGCGTTCGGCTTGCGCCAGTTGCGCCAGGTCCAGCCGCAGCCAGTGCTGGTGTTCGCTGTCGCGCAGCACCTGCGCGGCCCATGGCGCATCGTGCGGCGCTGGCTGCGGCGCCATGGCCAGCATGCCGCGCTGCTGGCGCAGGCCGAGCACGCGCTCGACCAGCACCGCGCAATCGAGCCCCAGGCGCGGCGCAAAGGTGATCAGGCGGCTCTCGCCGCCAATATCGCAAGCGGGTTGCCCCATATAGCGCGCCAGGTCGACGATGGCCGTCAGGCGTCCGCGCATGGCCGCCAGGCCCAGGTACCAGTCCTGCGCCAGCGGCACGCCCTGAATGTGCAGGCCGGCCGGAATCACGATCTCGCCCAGTTGCGTGAGGTCGAGCAGGCAGTGCCGGCCGCCCATTAGTACGCCGAGGTCCTTGCGCCCGGCCAGCGCACCGCTGCGCGCGGCCTGCACCCTTTCGTGCAGCTGCAACTGGTACTGGCGCAAACGCCCGTGCCGCGCACCGCCTTCAACAGGTGGCGATCCGGAGGCGCTGATGCCGGGCGTGATCCGCATGGGTCAGGACAGCGCCGCGATCTTGGCCAGCAGGTCCGCTTCGACCACCGGCTTGACCAGATAGTCGCGCGCGCCCTGGCGCAAACCCCAGATGCGGTCGGTTTCCTGGCTTTTGCTGGAGCAGATGATCACCGGCACATGCGCCAGCTCGGGGTCACGGGCGATGGCGCGCGTGATCTGGAAGCCATTCGCGCCCGGCATCACCACGTCCATCAGGATCAGGTCGGGCCTGTCCTGCTTGAGCTGCGCCAGCGCATCGGCGCCGTTTTCGGCGGTGGACACGGCATAGCCGGCACGCACCAGCATCTCGCTCAGGTAGTAGCGTTCCGTCGGCGAATCATCGACGATCAGAATTGTATGTATGGACATCAGCTTCCTTGCTGCATTGTGGTTAATAACGACTAACGGCGCTACCGCGGCGCACTTGCGGCCAGGTGCTGCCGCACGGCCGCCAGCAGCGCCTCGCGCGCCAGCGGCTTGGCCAGGCAGGCGCTGGCGCCGGCCAGGCTGCCGCGCGCACGGTCGAACAAGCCCTCTTTCGACGACAGCATCAGCACCGGCGTGGCGCGAAAACTGGCACTGGCGCGTATCAGGGCGCAAGTGCGATAGCCATCGAGGCGCGGCATCACCACGTCGCACACCACCAGGCCTGGCCTGCAGTCGCCCAGCTTGGCCAGCGCATCGAAGCCATCTTCGGCCAGCACCACCCGGTAGCCGGCGTCGCGCAGGTAGCCGGCCACGCAGGTACGCATGGTGGCGCTGTCGTCGATCACCAGGATGGTGATGCCGCCGGCGTCCGGGCAAGGGCTATTCAAGGGTGGCACAACGGTGGCTCAATGTAATCATTCGGCAATTATTCACACCATAACATAGGCCGCCGCAAGCTGCTGCGCCGCAGCCGCCCTGGCACAAGACTTGACTATCGTATAAAATTATTCAAATGGCCACCATCTCGAAGTCGTCCTTGCGCGCGCCGCATTCCGGGCAGGTCCAGTTCATCGGTACATCGGCCCAACGCGTGCCGGGAGCGATGTCTTCGTCCGGCAGGCCGGCCGCTTCATCATAAACCCAGCCGCAAATAAGACACATCCACGTTTGGAATTGCTGCGTTGTTTCGTTGCTACTCACGTTCCGCCACCCTTCAATCAAGTAAAATGCTGAATTAGGTATCTTAATCTACCCGCCGTGCAAAACCAAACTTCTCCCCTCATATTAAGCTTCGGCGTGTCCGATCCGGTCGGCGCGATCGGCATCCAGGCCGACCTGGCCACTTTTGCAGCGTTCGGCTGCCATGGTCTTTCTGTCACCACCGGCCTGTTGATCAGCGATACCGCCCGCGTCGAAGACATGCAGGCGGTCGACCCGGACTGGGTCTCCGACCAGGCCCGCGTGCTGCTCGAAGACATGTCGGTGGCGGCCATCAAGATCGGCGCGCTGGGCAGCGTGGAAAACGTCACGGCGATCGCCGAAATCGTGTCCGACTATCCCGACGTGCCGCTGATCCTCGACCCTTTCATTTCGGCGCTGCCGGAACAGGGCATGGACGACGAAGATATTCTCACCGCCGTGCGCCAGCTGTTGATCCCGCAAACCACCCTGCTGGTATTGTCGCCGGTGGAACTGGAACGCCTGGCCGAAACCTGGCGCGACAGCGATCCGTCCGACACCTTGCAGAACGATGTCGACTACCTGGTCGCTCTGGGCTGCGAATACGTGCTGGTGACCTGCATGCCGGCCGACGCCGGCAAGAGCGGCACCGGCGAAGGCAAGCTGCGCGCCAATACCCTGTTCGGCGAAGACGGCGTGGTGCGCCACGACGTATGGCGCCACCTGCCCGGCATCTTCAACGGCGCCGGCAGCACTTTGTCGGCGGCCGCCACGGCGCTGCTGGCACTGGACCAGGGCGGCGGCGATGTCGACAGCGACGTGCAGCAGGCGGTGGTGGCGGCGCAGGAATACACGGCCGGCGCGCTGACGCATGCGCGGCGCTTCGGCATGGGCAAGCTGGTGCCGAACCGCCTGTTCAAGGCCGGCGCCTGAGCCCCGACTCCCCTACAAACCATACAAGGCAACCTCATGACGACTTCGCAAAACGATACCCTGTTCGCCCGCGCCCAGAAAACCACGCCGGGCGGCGTCAACTCGCCGGTACGCGCCTTCCGCTCGGTGGGCGGCACGCCGCGCTTCATCACGCGCGCCGAAGGCCCGTATTTCTGGGATGCCGACGGCAAGCGCTATATCGACTATATCGGCTCGTGGGGCCCGGCGATCGTCGGCCACGCCCACCCGCAAGTGGTGAAAGCGGTGCAGGACGCGGCCGCGCTGGGCCTGTCGTTCGGCGCACCGACCGAGGGCGAAGTTTTAATGGCCGAGGAAATCACGCGCCTGGTGCCGTCGATCGAACAGGTGCGCCTGGTCTCGTCGGGCACCGAAGCGACCATGAGCGCGCTGCGCCTGGCGCGCGGCGCCACCGGCCGTGACAAGATCGTCAAGTTCGAAGGCTGCTACCACGGCCACGCCGACTCGCTGCTGGTAAAAGCCGGCAGCGGCCTGCTGACCTTCGGCAACCCGACCTCGGCCGGCGTGCCGGAAGATTTTGTAAAGCACACGCTGGTACTCGACTACAACAACGTCGAACAATTGAAGGACGCTTTCGACAGTTTCGGCAGCGAGATCGCCTGCGTGATCGTCGAACCGGTGGCAGGCAACATGAACCTGGTAAAAGCCACGCCGGAATTTTTGCAGGCGATGCGCGAGCTGTGCACGCAGCACGGCGCGCTGCTGATTTTCGATGAAGTCATGTGCGGCTTCCGGGTGGCGCTGGGCGGCGCGCAGGCGCTGTACAACATCAAGCCCGACCTCACCGCGCTGGGCAAGGTGATCGGCGGCGGCATGCCGGTGGCGGCCTTTGGCGGCAGCGCGGCGCTGATGCACAACATGGCGCCGCTGGGCGCCGTCTACCAGGCCGGCACGCTGTCGGGCAATCCGGTGGCGGTGGCCGCCGGCATGACGACATTGAAACTGATCCAGCAGCCGGGCTTTTATGAACAGCTGGGCGCCACCGCCCAGCGCCTGGCCGATGGCCTGACGGCGGCTGCCAAAGAAGCGGGCGTGGTGTTCTGCGCCGACGCCATCGGCGGCATGTTCGGCATTTATTTCAGCGCAACGCCGCCGACCAGCTATGCAGAAATGATGGCCGGCGACCGCAGCAAGTTCAACGCCTTCTTCCACGCCATGCTGGACGAAGGCGTGTACTTCGCGCCTGCAGCGTTTGAAGCGGGCTTTGTCTCGGCGCAGCATGACGACGCCGTGATCGACGCCACCATCGCCGCCGCGCGCAAGGTGTTTGCCGTATTGAAGTAATCAGTTGTCTCGCGCAGCGGCCGTCCTGGCCGCTGCCGCCACCTCCCCTGCTCCGCTCTCTCCTGCTATATTCACTACATAAAAAAAGGAGACTGCATGGAATACATCATCGGTGTCGATATCGGCACGCAAAGCACCAAGGCCTTGCTGGTTGACCGCACGGGCGCCATCATCGCCCAGCACGCGCACAGCTACCAGGTCGATACGCCCAAGCCGCTGTGGGCCGAACAGTGGCCCGACGTCTGGTATCAGGCCGTGATCACCTGCGTGCGCGAGGTCGTGTCCAAAGGCGGCGTGCCGGCAGCGCAGATCAAGGCGATTTGCGTGAGCAGCCTGTACGGCGGCTCCGGCATTCCCGTCGACGAGGCCATGCAGCCGCTGTACCCGTGTCTGATCTGGATGGACCGGCGCGCCACCGAGGAAGTGGAATGGGTCAAGCAACATATCGACCTGGAACGGCTGCACGCAATCACCAGCAATGGCGTTGACAGTTATTACGGCTACACCAAGATGCTGTGGCTGAAAAACCAGCAGCCCGCCATCTGGGCACGCACGCGGTATCTGCTGCCGCCGAACAGCTATATCAACTACCTGCTGTGCGGCGAAGTGGCGGTCGACCATAGTTCGGCCGGCAATATCGGCGGCGTGTACGACATGGCGGCGCGCGGCTGGTCAGCCGAGATGCTGGACGCGCTGGGCGTCCCGGCGCGCATGATGCCCGAGCGGCTGGTCGACTCGTCCGAAGTGGTCGGTGGCCTGCTGCCGGCCGTCGCCGACCAGCTCGGTTTGCTGGCCGGAACAAAGGTGGTGGCCGGCGGCGTCGATGCGGCGGTCGCCACCCTGGCGGCGGGCGTCAGCCGCGCCGGCCAGCATGTGGCGATGATCGGCACCAGCATGTGCTGGGGCACCATCCGGCAACAAGCCGAGGCCAGCCATGGCCTGATCAGCATGCCGCACGTATTCAACAGCCAGCACGATTTATATGTGTTTGGCGGCGCGATCACGGCCGGCGCTTCCGTCAGCTGGTTCCGCGACGCCTTCTGCCAGGCCGATATCGACGAGGCAAAACGGCAGGGTCATGGCGACGTGCACCAGCTGATGGAAGAAAACGCCGCCAGGGTGCCGGCGGGTGCGGACGGCGTGCTGTTCCTGCCCTACCTGATGGGCGAGCGCAGCCCGATCTGGGACGCGAAAGCCAGCGGGGCGTTCTTGGGCCTGAACCTGTACCACGGCCGCGCCCATCTGTACCGCGCCGTGCTCGAAGGCGTGAGCTTTGCGCTGAAACACAATATCGACGCGGGCAGCCAGGGCGCGGCCACCCTCGACGACAAACTGATCGTCGTCGGCGGCGCCGCCCACTCGCCGCTGTGGATGCAGATCATCGCAGACGTCACCGGCTACCAGGTCTATACGATTGCCGAAAACGTCGAGGCGGCGCTCGGTGCGGCCTTGCTGGCGGCATTGGGCGCCGGCCTGATCTCGCGAGAGACGGCGCAGCAGGGCTGGGTCACGCTGGTGCCGCGCAGCACGCCGCAGCCCGAGGCCAGCGCCGCCTACCGGCGCGCCTTCGGCCTGTATCGCGACGCGTATCCGGCTTTGCGGCCGCTGATGCACCGTCTGCGGCAAGACCGGCAGGATTGAACACTGCGCAAAAAACAACAGCCGCCAGAATTGCCAAGCGGCCGCTTCCGGCATTACAATGAGAATAATTCTTATTTGCAATCACGAAGCGACTGCCCATGCCGGCTGCCCCAGCTCCCCCACAGCCCGTCGAGACCCTGTATGCCGATCACCATGGTTGGCTGCAGTCGCTGCTGCGCCGGCGCCTGGGCAATGCCTTCGACGCGGCCGACCTGGCGCATGACGCGTTTGTGCGCCTGCTGACCAAACCGCGCAGTTTCGACAGCTTCGACGGCGCGCGCGCCTATCTGAGCACGGTGGCGCGCGGCCTGTGCGTGGACCTGTGGCGCCGCCGCGAGATCGAACAAGCGTGGCTGGCCGCGCTGGCGGCGCAACCGGAAGCCCATGCCTGCTCGGCCGAGCAGCAGGCCAGCGTGCTGCAGGCGCTGGGCGAGATCGACGCCATGCTGCGCAGCCTGCCGGCCAAGGTGGCGCAAGCGTTCGTGCTGGCGATGGTGCACGGCATGACGGACAAGGAAGTGGCGGCGCAGCTGAACGTGTCGGACCGCATGGTGCGCAAATACATGGCCAGGGCCCTGCTGCACTGCATGCTGCTGGAAGCGGCGCTGGACACGCCATGAGCACGTCATGAGCACGTTATGAGCACGTTATGAGCACGCCATGAGTACTTCACACGCCGCCATGCGGCAGGCGGCCGAGTGGTTTGCCCTGCTGCGCTCGGGCGAGGCCAGCGACAGCGACCGCCATGCCTGGCAGGCGTGGCTCGATCAAAAGCGCGAACACCGCGACGCCTGGACGTATGCCGAAACCATCGCCAGCCGCTTCGAACCGGTGCGCGCGCCCGAACTGCGCCATGCGGCCGCCGACACCTTGCACGGCGCGCGCGCCAGGTCGCTGTCGCGCCGGCGCGTGCTGGGCGCGATCGCCCTCCTCGGTGGCGGCGCCTTGCTGGGCATCGAAGCCTGGCGCGCCCATCCGCTTTACCTGCTGGCGCAGTACCGCACCGGCACCGGCGAGCTGCGCGCCATCACGCTGCCCGACGGCAGCGCTGTCTGGCTCAATACGGCCAGCGCGTTTGACACCGACTACAGCGCCAGCCTGCGCCGCCTGCGCCTGCTCGATGGCGAAATGCTGGTCGACACGGCGCATGACAGCACGCGGCCGTTGGTGGTCGATACGGCCCATGGCCGCCTGCGCGCGCTGGGCACGCGCTTTACGGTGCGCCTGCTGGATGGGGCCACCTACCTGGCCGTGTATGGCGGCGCGGTCGAGGTGCGCAGCAGCGGCGGCGTCACGCGCATCGTCAACGCCGGCAGCCAGCTCACTTTCAGCGCCACCGCCATCGGCAAGACAGAAGCCGCCGACCCGGCCCGCGAAGCGTGGTTGCGCGGCGTGCTGCTGGCCGAGAACATGGCGCTGCAGGACGTGGTGGCCGAATTGAACCGCTATCACCGCGGCCATATCGGCGTATCGCCCGAGGTGGCGCAGCTGCGCGTGCTGGGTGGCTATCCGCTGCACGACGTCGACAAAACCTTGCGCATGCTGGCGGCCGTGCTGCCGCTGCGCGTGCGGCGCACCTTGCCGTGGTGGACCACCCTCGAAAAAATGTAAAAAGATGGTCGTTTGCGGTTCCGCATCTGGCGCACTGGTTCGATACACAGGATAAGACGGCATCGCCGCATCCTTTACCGAACCCCTGACCCCCAACCTATCCATGTCCAACTCTTCCTACCTGATGCGCCTGGCCATTGCCGGTGCTTTCCTGGCGCCTGCCGCGGTGTACGCCCAACCAGCTGCGCCTGTGCGCGCCTACCAGATTCCGGCCGGCCCCTTGAGTTCCGCGCTGGCCCGCTTTGTCGGCCAGGCCGGCATCCTGCTGGCCGGCAGCACCGAACTGGCCAACGGCAAGACCAGCGGCGGCCTGCAGGGCAGCCACGGCATCGACGCCGCCCTGGCGCAGCTGTTGTCCGGCAGCGGCCTGGAAGCGGTGCGCAATACCGATGGCAGCTATACCCTGCGCCGCGCGGCGCCGCCGGCGCAGGTCGACGCCACCGGCTATAAAACCATGGCCGCCATCAGCGTGGTCAGCGCGCGCGACAGCACCAGCGAAGGCAGCGGCGCCTACAGCGGCGGCGCCCTGTCGCTGGGTAAAAATAACGCCAGCCTGCGCGAAACGCCGCACAGCGTCACCATCATCTCGCGCCAGCAGATCGAAGACCAGGGCTTGAGCGACCTGACCGATGTGCTGCGCAGCACGCCCGGCATCGAAGTGTTCAACACCGACTCGGAGCGCGTGGGGTACTACGCGCGCGGCCAGGAGATCACCAACGTGCAGTTCGACGGCAACGCCGCCATCACGCCGGGCAGCGGCAACGGCTTTTATATCCAGCCCGACATGGCGACCCTCGACCACGCCGAAGTGCTGCGCGGCGCGGCCGGCCTGATGCGCGGCGCCGGCAGCCCCTCGGGCGCCGTCAACCTGGTACGCAAGCGCCCCACGGCGCAATTTGCCGCCTCGGGCGCGGCCACCGCAGGCAGCTGGGATACCTTCCGCGCAGAAGGAGACGTGTCGGCGCCACTGAACGCCTCGGGCAGCGTGCGCGGGCGCGTGGTGGCGGTGGAAGACCGCCGCCACCATTTTCAACAGGCCCGCAAGTCCGACAAAAGCGTGCTGTATGCGGTAATCGAGGCGGACATCGCGCCGGCCACCACCCTGCTGGCCGGCTTGGAATGGTCGACCCTGAAGACCAATGGCGCCTGGGGCAATCTGCTGGCCAATATCGACGGCAGCCCGATGCCATTCGCGCGCGATACCTATCTGGGCTCGTCGGAAAACCACTGGGACCGCGAAAACAAACAGGCTTTCGCCAGCCTGGAACACCAGTTCGGCAATGGCTGGAGCGCCAAGGCCAGCTTCAACTTCATCAACATGAAGCGAATGAACGGCGCCGACGGCTATGTGCAGACGCTGATCTCGCGCAATGCGCGCGACCCGTCGAAGATCAATTACCAGATCAGCCGCTGCGGCGAAAAGGACTACACGGCCCAGCAGACCAGCTGGGACCTGTACGCCAGCGGCCCGTTCTCGCTGCTGGGCCGCCAGCATGAGCTGGTGGTCGGCGTCAACGGCTCGCGCGACTATGCGCAACCGACGGCCGGCTCCTGCGCCACCCTGGCCGGCCTGCCATCGATGACCGGCCTCGATCCCTACACCTGGGACCCGTACAACGTGGCCATGCCCGCCATGCCGGCCTTCACCGGCACCTATGTCAAGAACCTCACCGAACAGCAAGGCGCGTATGCGACCGCGCGCTTGAACCTCAGCGACCCGTTGACGGTGATCCTTGGTGCGCGCATGAGCTGGTGGGACTACAAGCCGAACAACCCCGCCGGCGCCTACAGCGTCGACGCGGAATTCACGCCCTACGTGGCGGCCCTGTATGCGCTCAATGACAACTTCAGCCTGTACGGCAGCTACGCCGACGTGTTTACCCCGCAGCGCGCCTTCGACAAGACCGGCAAGGCGCTGGCGCCGATCACCGGCCGCAATATCGAACTCGGTGTCAAGGGCGAGTTTTTCAACAAAAAACTCAATACCAACCTGGCCATCTTCCAGCTGGAACAGAACGGCAAAGGGGTCGATGACCTGAGCTCGACCAACCCCTGCCTGCCCGACTACAGCAACGGCTATTGCCAGATCGCCCAGGGCGAGCAGCGCAGCCGCGGCGTGGAAGCGGAGGTATCGGGCCAGATCGGCAGCAACTGGAATCTGTCGGCCGGCTATACCCTCAACAACACGAAAAACGTGCGCGACACGGCCAGCAATACCGGCAAGGCGATCCGCACCACCACGCCGCGCCATTTGCTGCGCTTGTTCTCCAGCTACACCCTGCCCGGCGAACTGCATGCGTGGTCGGTCGGCGGCGGCGTCAACCTGCAAAGCGAAATCACCAGCCAGAGCGGCACCGCGTTCGCGCGCCAGGGCGGCTATGCCACAGCCTCGGCGTTCGTCTCCTACCGCATCAGCCGCAACCTGCAGGCGCAGCTCAATGTCAGCAATCTGTTCGACAAGGTGTACTACGAGAAGATCCGCGAGTACGGCCCCGGCTACTACTATGGCGCGCCGCGCGGGGCGATGCTGACGGTACGCGGCCAGTACTAGGCAGGACAGGCATCAAGTCAGCGCCTTTTGTAACCCAAAGGCAAGTTCCGGGGTCAGACCCTCAGGGACTCGGCGTCCCCGTCTGACCCCAGCATCAGACTTTGGGGTGAATTTTAAGTTTCCACGCCACCCCCGCCAGCAGCAGCCCCACTCCCAGCGCCACCCAGTCGAAGCCCGCCAGCGACACCCGGGTGGTCGCCAGATTGAGCGGCATCAGCCCGCACCACAATCCCGCTCCCAGCCACAATTGACAACGCCACATGGCGCGCGTCGGGCGCAGTTGCGCCAGGACGGCAGCCAGCGCCCAGGCGCCGAAGAAGCAGGCGATTTCCCGATCCGCACGCTGCGCCATGTCGACCGGCAGCAGCCGGTTGGCCCAGAAAAATGCGGCAAACGCGATCGGCAGGCCGGCAATCGCGCCGATATTCAGTGCCTCGACGAGGCGCAACTCAAAACCCATGCGCCCGGATTTTACTGCCTGGGCGCGCGTGCGCACGCCCCACAGCACGGCGCCGGTGGCCACCATGGCGCAGCCGGCCAAGCCGCACAAAAAGAACAGCGCGCGCAGCAAAGGATCGGCAAAGCGGCCCAGGTGCAAGCCATACATGGCGCGCCGCGCTTCCGACGGCGTAATGGCGTCGTAGTCGGTGGCGGCGATCAGCTGGCCGCTGGCGCCCTGGAACAGCACGGCCGGCTCGATATTCGAAAACGACAGGCCCGCCTGGCGCGCAATCGCGATGGTGGCGTTCGCGTCGCCCGGATAATCGATCACGATGCGCCCCGCCGCAGCGCCCTGCCAGCGTTGGCTGGCCTGCGCCAGCAGCGGCGCCAGGTCCGTCAACGGCGCCGGCTGGCCCGAGGGTGTCACCTTGCGCGCCGTTTGCGGATACGCTTCCTGCAGCCAGGTCTTCTGGTCGCCGCCATACAGCGCCTGCTTGGGCGCCGGCATATACATGAACATCAGGGTCACCAGGCCCGTGTAGGTGATCATCAAATGAAACGGCAGCGCCAGCACGGCCAGCGCATTGTGCGCATCGAGCCATGAGCGCTGTCCCTTGCGCGGCCGGAAGGTAAAGAAATCCTTGAAGATGCGCCGGTGCGTGATGACGCCGCTGAGGATGGCCACCAGCATGCCCATGGCGGCGATGCCGACGATCCAGCGGCCCCACACGATCGGCATATAGTGCAAATCGAAGTGCAGGCGAAACAGAAAGTCGCCGCCCTCGGTGGCGCGCGGCGCCGGCAGCTGCGCGCCGCTGGCCGGGTCGAGCAGCACCTGGTCCTGGCGCGCGCGGCGTTTTTTATCGGCCGTCTTCGGCGCGACCCAGCTGACCGCCAGCGCGCTCTGGCGGCCGGTGGGCAACTCGATCACCCAGCGCGTGGCGTCGGGCGCTTGCCGGCGCAGGTAGGCCAGGGCCGACTGCGCCGCCTGCGCGGCCGGCAAGGGCGCCGCCTGCGATGTGGCCTGCAGCTCCGGCTTCATCCACCAGCTGATTTCGTCGCGGTAGTACGACGCCGTGCCGCTCATGAATACCATCAGCAGCAGCCAGCAGACAAACAGCCCCGACCAGGTATGCAGCCACGCCATGGCCTGGCGCCAGTGGCCCCGCTTGCCGAATACGCACAGGATGATCGCCGCGTAGACCAAAAAGGAGAGCAAGGTAGACGTCATCACCGCATCGACGCGGCTCTGTGGCAGCAGCACCGCCAGCATCCAGGTAATGGCGACGGTCAGGAGATAGCCGCCCAGGATGGCGGCCATAAGGCGCGCGGCAACGCCGAGGCGGTAGCGGGTGAAGTGGTGCAAGGGCATCGGATGGTGGCTTTCATCGGTTCATCGGTGGCGCGCGGGCGCCTTGACGAAGGAATCGGATGAAACGGCTAAAAGCGGAACCCATGCAGGTCAGGGACGCTTTTTTGGCTCCCAGCGTAAAGCTGGGGTCAGACGGGGTCGCCTAGACCCGGCGGGTCTGACCCCGGATCTCCGCTACCAACTCCGGCAAGGTCGCCATATCGCTGAACACATGGGCCGCTCCAGCCGCCTTCAGGCGCGCTTCCTGGCCGGCGGCGATATGGCCGCCGCCGATAAAGCCCAGCACCGTCATGCCGGCGGCCGCTGCGGCGGTGACGCCCGTGACGCTGTCTTCCAGAACCAGGCACTGGCTTGGTGGCACGCCAAAGGCGGCGGCCGCGGCCAGGTACAGGCCAGGGTGCGGCTTGGCGTGGCCAACCAGGTCGGGCGTGAAGTAGCGCCCGCCGAACAGGTCCACCATGCCGGTGCGGGTCAGGGCGGCGTGCACGCGTTCGCTGACGCTGTTCGAGGCGACCGCTTTCGGCAGGTCGATCGCGGCCAGCGCCCGCGCCACGCCGGGCACGGCGCTCAATTGCTCATCGCACCTGACGTTGACGCCGTGGCCGATCGCCAGCACCTGCTCTTCCGGCAACTGCGGCAAGCCCAGTTCGGTGTAAATATCATGGATCAAGGGCACCAGGCGCAGGCCCAGGCGCGGTTCGATCAGGCCTTGCAGTGTCACGCCCTCGGGCAAATTCGGCAGGTGCGGCGCCAGCAAGTCGAGCAGCGCCTGCAGGGCCACGGCCTCGCTGTCGATCAGCACGCCATCGCAGTCGCTGATCAGGTGGGTAAAACGCGGGCCAAGGTGGGCGGCGGTATCAGGCATGGACACTCCAGGGTAAGGACAGGCAATGATAGGGAGAGTTGACGGGCCGGGCCACGCCAAAAGCGGATGATTTGCGATACTTTTTTTCAGCGCGGTTCGATAACGGCAGGCGGTGATTATCCCAGATTTATCCGTTGGCCGTCCTCAGCCGTGCGATGCCGCCAAGCACACAGTTGCTTTTATCAAAATATCAGAGGCATACTGCATGCTGTCCTGATCGTTTGAATCAGGCCCAACCGGACCCTACCCCATGACGACTTCCAGCTTGCCGCAGCGCCGATTTTCCTACGCGTTTTCCCTTGCCGCTTTCGCCTTTTGCGCCACCTTTGCGCAAGCCGCGCTGGCGGACGACGCGGCCGACGTGCTCAATCTCGTGCGCCAGCACGTGGCGGCGCAGACCCAGTTCGACGTGCCGGCCCTGGCCGCGCTGACGGCCGACAATTACGTGGAAGTGTCGCCGATGGGCGAAGTCGACACGCGCGAGAAAATGCTGGCCTTCTACGCGCCGGAAAAAAAGACCGCCACGCCCGTGATCACGGTCGAGGAGCCGCTGGTACGCGTGACGGGTGGCACGGCCGTGCTGATCGGCAAGCTGGCGATCTCGGTCAACGCCGGCGGCCAACAGCGCCAGATGGCCATGCGCGCCAGCTATGTGGCCATCAAGGAGGGGGCAAACTGGAAACTGATGTCGGCGCAGTACACTGGCATCGCGCCGAAGCGCCCGGCGCAGCCGCAATAAAAAAGGGCCGCAAGGCCCTTTTTTCACTTCAACCAGCCGCGATGGCGGAAGTATAAAAATGGCGCAATCGCGCTGGTGATCATCAAGCCCCAGGCCCATGGGTAGCCGAAAGTCCATTCCAGTTCCGGCAAGAACTTGAAGTTCATGCCGTACACGCTGGCGATCAGGGTCGGCGGCAGGAAAGCCACGCTGGCCACCGAGAAGATCTTGATGATCTTGTTCTGGTTGATGTTGATGAAACCGACGGTGGCGTCCATCAGGAAGTTGATCTTGTCGAACAGGAAGGAGGTATGGCCGTCCAGCGATTCGATATCGCGCAGAATCTGGCGCGCTTCCTCGAACTGCTCGGAATTGAGCAGCCGGCCGCGCATCAGAAAGCTGACGGCGCGGCGCGTATCCATCATGTTGCGGCGGATACGGCCATTCAAGTCTTCCTCGTGGGCAATCGCGTTCAGCGCTTCGGCCGCGTGCGCATCGGTAAATTCCTTTTGCAGCACGCGCGTGCTGACTTCTTCCAGGTTCTGGTAGATGCCTTCGAGCACGTCGGCCGAATATTCGGCGTCAGTGGCGTACAGGTCCAGCAGCACGTCCATGTAGTCGGCGATCGAACCGGGCCGCGAACGGGCGCGCATGCGCACCAGGCGGAACACCGGCAGGTCGTCGGTATGCATCGAGAACAGGATTTTTCGGGCCAGGATAAAGGCCACGGTGATCACGCGCGAGGGGCCGTCGTCTTCTTCCAGCAAGAAATCGGTACGCAGATGCAGGTCGCCGTTTTCCGCTTCGTAGTAGCGGGCCGACGCCTCGATATCCTTGACTTCGTCTTCGCCCGGCAGGGTAACGTTGTAGGTGGCTTTGACCCAGGCCCGCTCATCATCGGTCGGATCGGTCAGGTCAACCCACACCGGTTCGGCATTTTCGAGGTCTGCGCGGCTGTCGATCGGCACCTGGTTGAGCCGGCCATTCTGTAATACAAAGACATTGATCATGCGCGCTCTCAGCCGGATGTGGGGTTATCGTGGTAGGTGTGGCGCTGGCGCCAAAAATCAAAACAGCGCAAGTGTACTCGCAAAGCCCTTTTCACGACCACCCCCGCGCCGCCCTTTTTCACCGAAATAGTGCGGCGCAGCATCCATACCACGCTGTCTTTCTGGCATGCTTGCCTATTCGAACACGCCGATCACTGTGGCAACTCGGCCGCGCCCATGCGGCGCAGGATCACGCCGGTACGCCGGTTCAGGTAGCCGGTGTCGCGATGGCTGTCGTAATAACGCGGATTGGGCAGCATCACGGCCAGCCTGGCAGCCTGGCCGGCGTTCAGCCTGGCCGCGCTGGTGCGGTAATAATGGCGCGCCGCCGCTTCGGCGCCAAAGGTGCCGCGGCCGAACTCCACCACATTCAGGTAGATTTCAAAGATGCGCTGCTTGTCCATCAGGCTTTCCAGCATATAGGTGATGATCAGTTCCTGGCCCTTGCGCACATAGCTGCGCGAGCCGGACAGGAACAGGTTTTTCGCCAGCTGCTGGGTAATGGTCGAGCCGCCGGCCACCACCTTCTGCTTCTTGCTGTTTTTCTCATAGGCCTTTTGCAGGGCCTCCCAATCGATGCCTTCGTGTTCGGAAAAATTGGCGTCTTCCGAGGCGATGATGGCGCGCTTCAGGTTGTTCGAGATGCGCTCGTACGGCACCCAGGTCTGCTGGATCACGGCCTTTGGATTCTTTTCCTGCAAGCTAGACAATTGCTCGCGCATAAAGGCGGTACTGGTCGGGTTATGGTCGACCCACCACCAGATCTGCAAAAAGAAATACAGCTGCACCACGATAAAGGCCAGCACCGGCACGATGAACAGCCATTTGATCCAGCCGTAGCGGCTGGCGGACGCGCCCTTGCGCGCGCCCTTCTTGCCCGCCTTCACAGGGCACCGCGCAGCAGCGCCAGCAATTGCTGTGTATCAGGCCGCACGCCGCGCCACACATAAAACGCTTCGGCCGCCTGCTCGACCAGCATGCCCAGGCCATCGCGCACCTGCGCGCCCTGCTCGCTGGCGAAATCCATGAAGACGGTCGGCGCGGCGCCATACATCATGTCCAGCGCCAGGGTGTTGCTGCCAAACACGGTGGTCGGCACCGGCGGCAAATCGCCCGCCAAGCTGGCCGAGGTGGCGTTGATGACGATATCGAACTGGCCTTCGGGCTGCTCGAAGCCGCCCGCGCGCAAGCCATCGACAGCCTGGCCGGCCTCCTGGAATTGCGCCACCAGCGCCTGGGCCGTGGCCACGGTGCGGTTGGCAATGAACAACTCTTGCGGCTGCTCCTGCAGCAGCGGCAGCACCACGCCGCGCGCGGCGCCGCCGGCGCCCAACAGCAGCACGCGCTTGCCTGCAATCGCCACGCCGGCATTGCGCACGATGTCGGCCACCAGGCCGGCGCCATCGGTATTGTCGCCAAGAATCACGTCGCCGTCGAAGCGCAGGGTATTGACCGCGCCGGCCGCTTTTGCGCGCGGCGTCAGTTCTGTCGCCAGCGCGCAGGCGTCGAGCTTGAACGGCACCGTCACATTGGCGCCCTTGCCCCCTTCGGCCGCAAAGCCGCGCGCCGCCAGCGCAAAGCCGTCGAGTGGCGCCAGCCGGCGTTCATAGACGATGGCCTCGCCCGTCTGCTGGGCGAAAGCGGCGTGGATGGCCGGTGATTTGCTATGGGCAATCGGATTGCCGAAGACACAATAGGCGTCAGTCTGGATGGTGTCGGTGCTCAATTGCCGCCGCCTGTCAGGTTAGCTTCCATTTTTTCTTCGCGGGTAAATTTGAATCGGGTGATGACGACCCACAGGTCGTCCTTGTCGCTGGACAGCATGTTCGGCGGAAAGCGGCCAAACGGCGCCGCGCGGCGCACGATGGCGATCGCGGCCGCATCGAGCGCCGGGTTGCCCGAGCTTTTCTCGACGCGGATGCCGCCTTCCTTCTGGTAAATCGTGCCGTCCTGGAAGATCGGGATATACACCACCAGCTCGCCATACATCTTGCGGCCATTTTTTTGCGGGAAATTCAAGGTGCCGATATCCTCGATACGCTTTTGCAAGCTCTTGTAATACATGGCATAGCCGACCTCCTGCGTGCTGGGCGTAATGAAAGTCTTGCGCGGACGCTTGTTCTGGTCTTCCACGGTCTGGCTGATCTCGGCCGCCATGCGGGCAATCGCCTTGCTGCTCTCCAGCAAGTCCGACCCGGTCGCCACCGGATTGGGCTTGTCTTTTTCCGTCACCGGCGCGGCGCTGTAGGGCGTGGCCTTCTGCGCCTGGGTCAGCAGCTCCTGCTGCTTCTGTTCCAGTTCGGTAATCCGGCGCGCGCTGGCCTTGACACTGTCGCCCTCCTCTACCTTGCGCATGTCCGGCAGCGGCGACTTGGCGCGCCCCTTGTCGGCCTGCCCACCACCGTCAAGATTGGCTTGCGCCAGCGCATCGGCCTTCAGGGGCTGGACCGCATGCTTGGCATTGACCAGTATCACTTCCAGGCCAGGATCGGTGGCCACCGCGCGCTGCGGCGGCGGGGCAACAAAATGCACCGCCAGCAAGGCGCCATGCGCCAGCAGCGAAGCGGCGACAGCGATGGCCAGGAAACGGTGTTGTAAGAAGATAAGCTTCACGCTGGCAGCAGGTCCATAACGTCGGGAAATGGTGAATTTTACGTCAAAGCCGGCGTGCAACTGCCAGTTTTTGTGCGGGATGAATGGAAAGCTGTTTACTGCGTACCGGATCAGCTGATGGCGAGCCTAAGCACCTCTTGCAGTCTAAGCAACTTGCGCCGTACACTGAACCCGCTTCCCGCTTTCACCAGCCCGGCGGGTATCGGCCAACAGAAACAAAAAAAGGAAGTAATGTGAAAACAGGTCTATCGTTATTCTGGCGAGTTTTAATTACTCAGCTCGCTTTTTCTCTACTTGTCGCGCTGCTGCTCGCGAGTTCGCCGCTTAACGGTGATATCAGCCTCATCAGGATCAAGCCAACCATTGTTCAGGTATCGTTCGCACTTGTCCTCTGGCTGTCTGTCCAATTTTCAAAGAACGGTCTGGTGCACCTGGTTTGGGGTGGGCGGTTAGGGCTAGGAATGTCATCTTGGCGCAGCTTCACGAAAATGCTGGCGGTTCTTATGTTTTTGTTAGGGTGTACCAACTTGGCTGCCATTTATTTCCTAACCATGAAGCAATGGCTGATCTTCAAAACCGCCGTCCCGCTGCCGATTGAAATAATTTTTTGTTTGACCGTACCTCGGATACTGAACATGAAGTTGGCAGAGTCGCTGCAAGTTCACAGGGGAGCTTGATCGTAATGGTCCGTTCAGGCGCGCATGCGACTGTGGCGCTTGCTGGACAGGGCTCGGTCGACGTTGAAAAAACAGAGCCGGATGCGCCGCCGACAGCGCAATGGTGGCTTTACTCAGCATGCTCAAGACAGCGTTCCTGACGCTGCGGTAGTTGTACTTGATCTCAACAAGAAACCAGTCATCAAATCCTGAAATTCTTTGGAAAACCCGATGTTCTTTAATGCGCTGCCTATCCACGACGCCACGCTGTCGGCAATCTGCATCAACTGGGAAGCGGCCCGATGCGAGATACGGTTGCTCCCTGTCGGGCTGGCGCCTCAGTTGCTGGTATTTGAAGGATTTACAAACATCGCACTTCCACGGCGCGAGAGCTGGGGGCCTTCTTCATCGGTCAATACGGCTATACAGCTTAAGGACGGGTAATTTGAAATCGAACTGCAATCCGGTGATACGATTTGTATTGAAGCATCACATTGGGCGTTTCACCTGGAAATCCCCCTATCAAGCTCTAATTAAACAAGCCCCTGCACGATTACAACCAGAACCCATGCCCAAGAAACTTCTGTCCCCATTCGACCATCTTCAAGATATTCTTGCATCCCGCAACCGCACGCACTCTGGAAAATTTCAAGCCGTACCGGCGGGCACTGAGCTGGTCAAGGATATCGTGGCAAGCAGTTGCGCTGCTGTCGCCGAGGCATTTGTCGCGGATGGTTTTCGCTGGGCGAAGAGCGGGCTGCGTTTTTCACGCAAGGTCGGCCCCTTCACGCACATCGTTTCATTCCGGGCCGATGGTGCAAACACGTCCGGACATTATGTGGCAGTGACAATGTATGCCCAAGTGAAGTCCAGTGCGCTCAAGAAATGGCGCATGGCCAATAACGGCGCGACAGATAGTGATAACGTCTGGATAAGGCAAGTCGGCTACCTCAGTGCTGCGCACGACTACTTCAAGTGGCAGTTGCATGATCCGGCCAGCCGGGCAGACGAAATCAATCACATGATAACAACTGTGCGAACGATTGTGCTCCCCGCGTTTGAGGTCTGCTCGTCCATGCAGAGCCTCAGCGATCACATGCTTGAACGCTCGGAGCTCACCGGGACTCCGCACTGGTCGATCGATATTGCGCTTTGGCTGGGCAACAAACAGGCTGCCGAAAAACTTCTCGGCATCTACCTGCAACAAAGGCCAGACTTGCTGCCGCTGTTTCAGGCCGAATATGAACAACGGCCGCGACTGGCACCACTGATCGACGTGCCCGCCCATATACTGTCTTTTCTACGCTTGTGCATCAAGGCCTCGCTGCAACTACCCGCTCTCGCTTAAGCCACCCAGTACACAACGCAAGGCAGCTCGCCACGATTTTGTCAGCGGCACCTCGCAAGGGAGTTTTCAATGCAAAACAAGGAATTGTCAGCCATCTACAGCGCTTACCTTGACTGTCTCAATCATCAGGACTGGGACCAGCTCGGCAATTATGTCGCGGACCATGTCGCCTATAACGGTCAATACATCGGTTATGCCGGCTATCGGAATGCTCGGCAAGACGAGTTCCGTACCATCCCCGACCTGCATTTCGACGCCCAACTGTTGATTGCGAACGAAACTACCGTGGCCTGTCGTCTCCATTTCAATATAACGCCTTTGGGCGATTTCCTGGGCCTGCAGGTCAATGGAAAACGCATTTCGTTTGCCGAACATGTATTTTACGAATTCGAGAACGGCAAGATTTCAAAGGTCTGGTCTGTACTGGACCAGGCGGCCATAGAGGCGCAGCTGTCTTCAATCCCTCCCCCTTAATCAGACAGGATTTCCTGAATCAATGAACAAGCTCATGGTAGTCCTGGTCGATCCGCCAGACGATGAAGCGGCATCCGTTACCCTGCGCAGCGAAACAGGAGAAGTCACTGCGTTTTGCCATCCGTGCGATTTGAAGGCAGGCGACTTGGTAGACAACCGGTTGGCTGTGCTGGAAGCCGATGTGCTGGCCACGTACCTGTCCGACTGGCCGGAAGATGAAAAAGAGGCATTATCCAACGAGTGGATCGAGCGTACCGGCCATTACTCGTACAGAGGGCGGGGCCGCGTGATCGATCAAGCGGAAGGTCTGGTCGAGGTGCTAGGATTTATTATCGAGATGGGTGCCCTATGCGAGGGGTACGTCGATTTCGACATCAGGCGCCTTGATATCAGGACATGAATGACTGGCTCTTATCTACAATATATGGCACATCAGGACACCCATGCATCAACTCCACATTGGCACTGCCACAGAATTCCTGCGGCTCGAAATCGAACCCGAATACCCGGGCTGGCTGCGCGCACAAGTTACAGTTCACGTCCCTGGATTCAATGGTCTTGTTGCCGCGTCGTTCGAACCTGAAGACTTTGAAGCCTTTGAGAGAGAACTGCAGGTATTGAACACCGCCCTGGCAGGCGTAGCCGAATTTTCATCGCGCGAGAACCATGTGACATTTTGTTTAAGAGTCGATGCGCTAGGTCACATCGGGGTTAGTGGCGAAGCTTGGTCAGAACCTTTTTACAACAGAAATAAGCTGGCGTTTGAATTCAACATCGACCAGACTTTTCTACCGCCGATTTTGGTACAGCTAGGTGCAATAAATGGGTAGGATTCACCGCATCTGTCCCATCCCCGCTGGTTCGGCCATTGCCCCTGGCACGCAGTCAGGAGCGATAGCTGAACCGTCGACCTTAAAACCCCGCCTCCCGCCACAATAGCGCCGCCACGCCACGCACCAGCCGCGCGCCCGGTGCTTCCCAGTCGGCGGCGATCACCACCTTGCCGCGCCAGCTACGGCCGGCCAGGTCACCCGACGATTCCGTCACCTTGAAGCTGACGCGGTAGACGGCGTGTTCCGGGAACCAGTAGCCCTGTTTGTCGCGCGCCGTGACGGAGCCGCCGTGCTGGGCCGACCACATGCCGCTAGGTAATACGTGGGTGGCGTCCTGGTCGATGCCGCTCACTTCCAGGCGCACGAACGGGCCTTCCAGGCCATCGGGGTAGAAGCGCGCGCTGTCGCCGATGGCCACGCGGCGCACCGTGTCTTCGTCGAGATAGGTGCTGACCTCCTCGCCCTTGTCGCTGACCAGTACGCCCACCCGCTCGTTCTTGCCGACCCACACGCCGGGAGCCAGTTCGCTGTCGATATCGCGCAAGGTGCCGGCGAACGGGGCCACGGGACTGTAGCGCGCGGCCTGTTCCTTGAGCAGGTCGAGCTTGGCTTCGGCGCTGGCCAGCTGCTCGCGCAGCACCATGCTTTGCGCGCGCTGTTCGACGTCGAAACCGGCGCCTTCGCTGCGCCAGCGCAAGCTGTCGATCTGCGCTTCCAGGCCCTGGCGCTGGCTGGCGTTTTCCGCCACGGCGAATTGCAGCATCACCTGGCCAGCCTTGACTTTCGCGCCGTCGCGCAGCGGCAGCGCCGACAGCATGGCGTGCTCGGGAGCGTGGATGGGAAACACTTCGGCCGGGCGCAGCACGCCGCTCGACTGCACGCGCGTGGGCCACGGCAGCACGAACAGCAGCACGGCCAGGCCGACCAGCCAGGCGGTGCGGCGCGTGCGGCGGGTGGTTTTGATCTGCGGCCACAGCTTGCGCCAGACGCGCAGTTCGGTCGCCAGCGGGCGCAGGATGAACCAGCTCATTTCGATTGCAAACAAAAAGATCCCCACCAGTTTGATAAAAAAGTGATACACCAGCACCGCGATGCCGAGGAACAGCGTCAGGCGGTACAACCACACGCCCCAGGCAAACAGGATCAGGCCCCAGTGCCGGCGCGGCGGAAAATATTCGGGCGGCGGCGCGCCCAGGCCGAACAGCCGCTCGCGCAAATCCCAGCGCGCCAGCGCAAACGAACGGCCATGCAGGTTGGGCATGTCGAGCCAGTCGGAGACGACAAAATAGCCGTCGAAGCGCATGAAGGGGCTGGCGTTAATCGCCAGGGTGGCGATCCAGGTGGTGGTCGCCAGCGGGAACACGATCGAGCGCAGCACGCCGTCGGGCAGCACGGCCCAGGCCAGCGAGGACCAGATGGCGACGATCAGTTCCGTCGCCACGCCGGCCGCCGCCACCTGCTGGCGGTGGTGCTTGTTGTTCAGGCGCCAGACATCATTAGTGTCGGTATAGGGCACCGGCCACAGCACCAGGAAAGCCAGGCCCATGGTCGGCACCCGGCAGCCGCGCCGCTTGGCCGTGATGGCATGGCCCAGTTCATGCGCGCACTTGACGCCGGCCAGCGCCAGTCCGTAGCAGGCCAGGCCCGATGGCGTGAAGGTATCCATCAGCATGCTGCCCAGGCGGCCCCATTCGCGGTAGATCTGGACGCCGCTGATGACCAGCGCCAGCAGGGTCAGGCGCGCAAAGGTGTTTGAAAAAATCCATTCGAACGACGGCGCCACGCGCGTCAGCCAGCGGTCCGGCTTGACCAGCGGGATGCGGAAAAACAGGTAGCTGTGCAGCAGCTGCGTGTACCAGGCACCGCGCTGCGCCTGGTGGCGCGCGGCCATGGTTTTCACGGAGGCCAGCGGATCTGGCTGCAGCAGCTGGTTCTGGTCCAGGAAGCCGAGCACCGATTCGATCTCGCCATAGCCGATATCGAGCGGCGTGTCGTGTTCGATATCGCGCAGCACCTGCTGCGGGCTGCCCAGCGCCCAGCGCCGCAGCACTTCGAAGGTCAACCAGTCGATGCGGAAGAACTGGTTGCGCACCGGGTCTTCCAGCGTATAGCTGGGTTCTCCTGTCGCCAGCGCGGGGCCGGCGTGCAGGCTCAGTTCTTCGCGCAGCGGCGGCAGGCGCAGGTGCTCGAACTGGCGCGGCAGCAGACTGTCCAAGACTTACAGCCCCACCATCTGGCGGATCGCCGCCATCGGCCGGCGCATGATCCAGTAGGCGGCCGGCACCCAGCGCCCGGTCAGCTTGGCGGTGCCCTTCAGGCCCACGCGGTGGTCGGTGGGGCCATCGAGCGTGGCGCGCACGCGGTAGGCATAGCTGCCGTCGGGCCGCGGCAGCGCTTCATACGATACATAGCGGACCTTGGCCGTCACCGCCTGCAGCGGGCTGGCGCCCAGGTACAAGCTGGTCTCGGCACCCGCTTCGAGTGGAATCGCGTCGCCCACGCCCAGCCAGGCTTCAACTTCCACGTCTTTCGGCGTGGCGATGCGCATGATGCGCTCGCCCGTCATCACGGGCCGGCCTATCCATTCGCTTGGATCGTCGAACAGGGCGATGCCGTCGCGCGGTGCGACGATGCGGGCGCGCTCGGCCTGGCCATGCAGGAATTCGCTTTCGGCGCGGCGTTCCTCGATCTTGCCCTGCAAGGACGACAATAGTCCCTTCGACTTGCTGTCGGTCAGCGCCTGCTGCAGCGACTGGCGGTATTCCGCTTCGGCCGTGGCCAGCGCCTGGCTGGCCACCTGGTAGCGGCTATCGAGCTGGGCCTGGTCGAAGTCCAGCAGCGGATCGCCCTTCTTGACCATCTGGTTCGGCTTCACATGGAAGCGTTCGATCACGCCTTCCAGCGGCGAGCGGATGGCGGCCGGATTGGCCGGCACCAGTTCACCGGGCGCCAGGATGGTCAGGCGCACGGGAATGCACAGCAATACCGCGATGCCCAGCGCCACCTGCACCTTGCGCCGGCGCCACCACGGCAGGGCCGCGCTTTTTTCCTGCGCCATGCGGTTCTTCCAGCGCGATTTGAGCGCAAACGGCGACCACGGCGCCGGCTTCGTGACGGCAGCATACGCATGGCGCAGCACGTCGCACCATTCCGTCAGCAGCGAAATGTCATGCTCCAGCCACGGTGTATCGCGCGCCAGCAGCAAGCCGCCGCGTGGCGACTGCAACAACCCTTCGGTAGCCGGCAGCGGCAGCCACAAGGCATACGCAGGCAGCCACTCGGCCCATTCGGCGGCAACCTCGCCGTCGAAATCGACGGCCGTCAGCGCGCCGGCCGGCGCTTGCGCGCACAGCCGCTCCAGCCATTGCACATAGGGCGCATTGGCTTCGATCTGCACCACGCCCGACAGCGCGCACACCTTGCGGTCCTCGAACCACAGCGCCGCCTGGCGATAGGGCGCCAGCGCATGGCTGCCGTTGACGGCCAGGAAATCCAGTTCGACCCGCTCGCCGACATGGCGCGCGCGGTGCGCCATGTCGAGCAGCGTTGGCAGCGGACCGTTTCCTGTACTGGCTGCGGCTTGTTGCGTGTTTTCCATCATGTTGCCTTGTGATTCTTTCTTTTAGCATACTTTTTCACAACAGAAGCAAGTTCAGGGGTCAGACCCGGCGGGTCTGACCCCAGCTTTTCTGCCGCGTGGAATAAATGCAAATTACTTTGCTAACTCAACTCCCTCAAGCCCTGACCCGATACGCCGCATTCACCGCGCTCACCTGGCGCAACTGCTCGCTCAGGCCGCTCTTGCCCATGGCGTTTTTCGCCTGGCCCACGTTGATGCGGAACAGCGCCGTCGCTTCATGGCCATTGATGTCGCGCGCCGTCAGCTTGACGCGCAGTTCGCCTACAAGGCCTTTCGGTACCTCGCCGGTGAACTTGCCGGTCTGCGCATCGAACTGCACCCACGACGGCAATGGACGGCCATCCTGCAGGGTCGCGGCCAGGCGCACCACGGCGTCGGCCTGGGTGTGCACAAAGGCGTCGCTCGGGATCGTCATCACCAACGCACGGCCACTCTCGGCATACTGGTCGGGCACGCCCTGGAACAGCATCAGCGCCGGATTTTCCGCCTTCGCCACCACCGTGCGGAAGCCGTTGTTGTCGGTGTACAGATCGCTCATTTCGGCAGCGCGGCGATACTCGCCGTTCGACAAGTCGGCGGCACGGATGCCGCGGCCATCGAGCTGTATCGTCGCATCGCTGCCCCCCATGTTGAGCGGCGCGGCGGCGTTGATGCGCGTGTCGACAATGTCCGGGGTCGGCACGAAGACCGGCAGCGGCGGCAAGGTGGCCACCGGCAATGGCGCCGGCGCCGGTGGCGTTTCCACCACCACCGGGGCCGGTACGGTGACCGGCTCCGGCGCGATCACCGGCTGCTGCGGCAGCGGCAACACGGTGAAGTTGACGGCAACGCTGCTCGACGCCGTGCCATCGCTGCCACGCACCAGCACCGTGTAGGTGCCGGCGGCGTCGCTGGCCGGCGTGCCGCTGAAGGTGCGCGTGGCCGGATCGAACACCAGCCAGGCCGGCAAGGCGCTGCCGTTGGCCAGCGTAGCCGTGTAGTTCAGCGAGGCGTTGTCGATGTCGGTAAACGCCGGCACCGTCAGCGTTGGCATCGCCACGCCGGCGGACAGGTCGGCCGGCGTCGGCACGCTGCCAGGCGCGACCGGTGCATCGTTGACCGGGTTGACCGTGATATTGACGGTATAGGTGCTGCTGCCGCCCTTGCCGTCGCTGACCGTGTAGCTGAAGCTGTCGGCGCCGTTGTAATTGGCCACCGGCGTGTAGACATAGCTGCCGTCGGCATTGACGATCAAAGTGCCATGGGCAGGGTCGCCCGCCTTGGCATACGTCGCGCTATCGCCATCGACGTCCACCACCGCCGGCAGTGAACCCGACAGCACCGCATCTTCATCCACGCTGGCCGTACCGTTGGAAGCAGTCGGCGCATCGTTGACGGCGGTGATATTGATCGCCACGGTGTAGGTATTGCTGCCGCCCTTGCCGTCGCTGACGGTGTAGGTGAAGCTGTCGGCGCCGTTGTAGTTGGTGGCCGGCGTGTAGATATAGCTGCCGTCCGGGTTGACGGTGACCGTGCCATGTGCAGGGTCGCTGCCCTTGCCGTAGGTAAGTGTATCGCCATCGACGTCGGTAGCTACCGGCAGGGTGCCGGTCTTGACCGTGTCTTCCGCCGTGGTGATCGTTGTGCCGCTGCCCACTGGTGCATCGTTGACGGCGGTGATATTGATCGCCACGGTGTAGGTATTGCTGCCGCCCTTACCGTCATTGACGGTATAGGTAAAGCTGTCCGCGCCGTTGTAGTTGGCGGCTGGCGTGTAGACATACGTGCCATCGGCGTTGACCGTCACTGTGCCGTGCGCAGGGTCGCTGCCCTTGCCGTAGGTAAGCGTATCGCCATCGACGTCGGTGGCCACCGGCAGTGTGCCGGTCTTGACGGTGTCTTCGCTGGTGGTAATGCTTGTGCCGCTGCCGACCGGTGCATCGTTGACCGGGCTGATGGTAATCGCCACCGTGTAGGTATTGCTGCCACCTTTGCCGTCATTGACGGTATAGGTAAAGCTGTCCGCGCCGTTGTAGTTGGTGGCCGGCGTGTAGATATAGCTGCCGTCCGGGTTGACGGTGACTGTGCCATGCGCAGGG
>Ga0308163_10000584_pt1 | contig 59631 bp, 53 predicted proteins | sample PhyTR1_FD_201037 | JGI IMG/M metagenome (GOLD analysis project Ga0308163, IMG submission 201037) | Phyllosphere microbial communities from UC Gill Tract Community Farm, Albany, California, United States - DLSLT.R1 | ecosystem: Host-associated > Plants > Phyllosphere > Unclassified | place: USA...
GGAACCCGCCATTCAATTATTCTGGCTCTTGAATCCAAAGTTCCCTGGAGTCATTAGCTGGACTTAAGCCAAATGACTGAATTTGGGACTCTGAATAAGGACCATTTGATGGTATTGAGTTCTGTGCAGGAACTGTATACTTACACAGGTTTTCGGCAGTACCTTGACACTGTCCATCTAGCGCCGACGTTGTTGACACGTAAGTGTAGCTGTTAGGTTGTGTTTGTACAAATAACCTGGTGCAAGATTGCTACCATTCAAAGGTGTAGTGTGAGATTCTACATTTTTTAAAGCACTGCCTCCCAGTGCCGTTCCGGCAACCAGGAAACCCATTAAAACATGGTTCATAACTAAAATATTAAATTATAAATAAAACACGATGTTTCTTTATCCAGGTCATCGTTTTGCCTGCCTCGCGGCCACGATATCTTTAATAATTTTTATTCTTTAACGGGATGATTTATTCTTCAGGTTAGCATTGAACTTTAACGCTATCAGAGCAAGCAACAGGAAGCATAGATTGAAGGCGATGTGCTGCCTCCAGGACAGGTGGGAGAGTACGCCGCCACAGTTGCATGGCAGGTCTTTTGTATAAAGTACCATAAAGATCAAATAGGTACTAAATACAAGCATGAGCAGAAATGAGGATATCAATCCATATTTCTTAGTTGATGTATTAAGTAAAAGCGCAGTTGTTATAAATTCTGCAGCTGGCACAGAATAGGCGATTATGGTGTTGTATGCTCCGATAACGGGCAATGTTCCCAGCACCCATTCAAAATTGTGGAACTTCCAGATCTTGTTGGCTGCGGTGTAAAGGAACAGAAGGATAAATAGATATGCAATCACGTCAATCATCACATTCTTAACCCGTAGGGATATATGCAAATGCCGTTTCTCTTTGGTAAATCTTTTCATAATAAGTTATATTAGCGTTATGTGTTTTGAAGGTCTGCCATTTGAATTTCTCATTTGCAGTAGTCTGATCAGAAAGTAAATGATCCCCGCATTGCCTGACAGTAAACTTGCGTCAAGGTTGTCCATTCCGCGCATATTCCAATGGATATTATCCTCACTGTTTGTGATCATCATATGATTCAGTAAGTGGCACAACCGGTTAATTCGTTGCATCCACCTGCTGTCATCAGTTACCTTTGCGGCCTGTACATAAACAAGGCCTATCCCTGCCAGGCCAGACTCTAAACTGAAATCAAAGCTGTAGGGGAGCTCAGGTAAATCATTAAGCATCTTTTCTGCTGTCTCTTTATATTTCGGTTCACCCCAAATTTCGTACGCATAGAGAAATACCAGGGCAATACCACAGGTGCCACCCATTAGGGAAATATCTTGAACCCCTGCCTTCTTCTTGGGGGACCAAAAGGTTTCCTCTGGATAAAGCTTAATGCGTAATGCCGTTAAACCTTTAGTGATTGCTTGCTCCAATTCAAAATTACTACGGTACTTATAACATTTAATCAGTGTAAGCAATACTCCTGCTTTTCCATCGGCCAGGCGTGAGTGCTCCATTGGCCATAATCCATCCGGAGACTGATATTTTAATAGTATATTAATGAATGTACTTAGTTTTTTTTCCAGCAGCTGAGTAGGATGCTTTTGCAAAATCAATAACACTGCAAGGGCCTGTCCCGCTACTCCGTTTGCCAGATCTAAAGTGGGCGCCGCTGCTCTCATCCAATCGTATGTCCGTGGCAGTGCCTTGTCCTTGCCAAGCATTCCTATGTCAAGAGCGCTGTATAAACCCAAGGCATTTCCTGCAAGACCACAAAATAAGCCCGGCAATTCTGTCTCAAGCGTTGCCTGATACAAAGCGGAATCATTCTCATACCCTTTTTTGAAAAATGACTGAACTTCTTCTGGCGTTTTATCAATGCCATACTCGCTGATCAGATGTAAAATGCCCTGAACGGGAACAGCAAGGCCTGCATTTAAATTCTTCCGGTATAAACTGTTTCTGTCTTTAAGATCTTCATTGATTAAACCTTTGAATGCCCGTTGTACCATAAGATCAATGTCCTGCAGAGATGGTCGCTCAAAATTACTCAGCAGCTCCTGGATGCCCTGGCGTATTTCAATGAGTTCTGGCCTTTCGGTTTTTTCTTCGCTCAGACAGTCCTGAATGATTGATTGTATCGCTTGTGGTACTCCCAGAAAGGACATTGCTTTAATGAGCATTTTCGGATTGTCTACGTCAAACTTCAATGGGGGAAGATTAGTAAAGGCTGTGAGTATTAGAGCTCCCAAACCATAAATGTCTTGTTTTACAGTAGGTACGAGGCGCAAGCGCTGTTCGGGCGACATAAATCCAGCTGTGCCCAAAGCAAAAGGCGGGGTGTTTTTCATGTATTGGATGTGCAAGCTCAAGATCAATCATGATCACCTGGCCAGCCGGCTTGATAAGAAAATTTTCAGGAGTGATGTCTCGGTGCAAAAAGCCGGCGTCGTGCATGATCTGGATAACATCAATTACACGGAGCAGCAAATTCAAAACTACTGTTCTGTCAGCTGGGCTCAATTGATCCCATGTTCTGTTTTGATAAACGTCAGCCAATCTTTCTCTAAGGGGTGTGCCAAAAATATGTTCCATAATGAGGTAATAGTTGAACTTATACCTGAAAAACTCCTTTATTTTGGGCAATTTTAAAACTGCAGGCAGTGATTGATGCAGCTGCATCTGCCATTTCAATCTATGGCTCATGGTACGTCCAAATTCATCAGCAGACATTTCTCCATTACCATGTTTGATGATCACCGAATCATTCTTCAGCCATCCATCATAATCCTTAGCCAGATATACATTGCCTTTTTTTGAGGTTTTTAAGGTGGTATGGATGTAATAATTTTTGATAAAAAATGTCTGGCCTGCTTCATTGCTGCCGGCTTGCAGGAGTAGTGGTTCCATTGTTTGTTGATTTATATAATGTTAAAGCCTTGCTTAAAGTAGTTCTGGACATACCCAGGTGGGCTGCAATGATTTCCTGATTGATTCTGGTAACAAGTGTGGGATGGCGGTGTACGAAGTCACGAACCTTTTCTATAACTGACAGGTGGATCAGACTCAAAAAGTACTGGCATGCCAACTGGCGCTCCGCCTGTAAATGCAGGAGCAAAGACATCAGCTGCGGCAATTCATTGATTATTACCTTCAGGCTGGCATAGCTTATCGCTATCAGCTGTCCGCCTTCAAGCATTTGTGTATGCTCAATAGGTATAGTGCCATGCAGGAAGGTGTTTAGATTAAAGATGATGTCGTCCTTTGTCCATATGCTATTGACAACCAATTTTTTGCGATGGGCTGCAGTTACGAAACTATGTGCAATGCCGGTGTGAACAAAATAGATGTATTTACCTGTATCTAATTTTTCCGTTGCAGCTCTCCCGGATTTGGGGTAAAATTGAGTAGTGCCGTTATTGATCAATGATTGGATAGCTTCATCCATCTCCAGATCGGTTAAATCTTTACAAAGGGTTGCCAGCCTTTTGCGAAAGGATTTTTCTGAGGGTTGTATGCCGTTCTTTGGGTTTAAAATCTCCATTTTGTAAGGGAAATTAGTTATTGCCTCCCTGCTTTATTTGCTGCCGTCGGGTATTTCCATATCTGGTTAGTTAGCAGTTCTGCTTAGACAAATTTAAACACAGTATTCCTGTGGGTGGTAGCGGATAGTTGATGAACTGACGTCCACTTTCGGAGATTTTTACTGGTAGGTGTATAGCTTATTGCAAAGCGGTAAAGTTATTTCTCATTCATCAGCTCATAAAGATGGGATGGTGATATTCCAAGCAGAGATGCAATAGATTTTTTTGTGAATTTTGTGCCCAGCTTCCTGCTGGTACTATGCAGTTTACTGTATCTATCTTTTGCTGTAAGTGTCTGGCTGTCCATATCCCTTTCCCGATGGTATTTTAGAAAATGGCCCTGGATTTGGATAAGGAAAAGGAATGCGTCCGGATATTGATCGATGATACTGTTAATTGCCGAGCGGTGTATTGCTATTACCTCAGAAATATTGCAAACGTCAATGCGCAAGTCCGACGGTGTTTCATTCATATATCCGGCGATGTCTGTAACGATTGAGTTCTCACACCAGAGATACAGAGTTGTTGGCTTGCCATCAGCATCCAGGTAGTAACCGCTCATCGCTCCCGTTTTAAGAAAGTAAATATGCTCTGGTGTTTGTCCAATGTTCAATAGGTTGTGACCTCTAGGGAATTTCTTCTCTTCTAAAGCCTGGCTTAATTGGTTCAACCACTGGAGCGATGATGGCTTTTCAAGCTTTAGTTTAGCCAGGCCGCCAGAAGTAAATACATAGTTGAAGAACTCCTCTTGTATCATAGTTCGTAAAGGATATAATAGTCATTTTAATTTTTACAGAGTATATAATTCTTATATACTTCAACTTATCAGCGTTTTGTATTTAATAATGTAATTACCATGATAAGTTGATGTTATAATAGTATAGCTGTCGTATATTAGATCAAATATATTATTCTCTAAAATAATGTTAACGTAATTTTATAGTGAAATGTATGTTTCTGCTGGTGAATTTGAAATGCAATATACTTTGATATAGCCATTAAAACGTTTTTCTGTTGATGGTTTTGAATGATGTTTCCAGTTAATTGTGCATTTAAATGCTTTTAGCGAGGTTTGGTAACATGTGTAACTAAAAGTGTAAATTTAACATCTATTTCATGCTGAGTTTGTGATCTGGATCACAAATCTTGGATTTGATAGTATATTTAAGTCAGAACAGTTTAATTGCGGCTTTACGACCCATTAGTTTCGTTGAATTGCTCTTTTTCCGCCTTTTTTTGCATTATTATTAGGACTTGTCTGCAATATTTATAGTCACTATCATTTCAATAATGTGATAAAGATTACCAATTTCTGTATTTTAGTGCTTCTTATTGTATTAAAAATAAATTTTAAATTTCTTTTGACATTAAAATTTTTATTATAGATTTGAGTAATTAACCTGCTCTCTTTCAGGTGAGTGGATTTACCGAAGACCAAAATAAATCGTATGAACCTAAAATTACATGGCCTTTTTGGCCGGTATGATGCATGCATCAGCGAAATATACATCAGTGCAACAACATCTTTAGGATTGCATAACCATGATCCACCTTGCTCGTCTTAATCATTGAACGTATACCGTTCGTATATCGTTCGTATACTGGTTTGTATTGGCGGCATATTGGGTACATGTTGGAAGCGTATTGAAACCACGTTGCTGGTATGTTGATAGCACGTAGGTGCTACCAACATGCATAATAAGTGCTCCGAAAATGCTCGTAAATGGCTGGCAATACAAACCTTTACCAGAACAGTACCAAATCAGGACTAAAACCTAAAAAGAAACTATAATGGCAACATCAAAAAAGAAGAATGATCACTTTGTTGGAAAGGTAGGCAATACTGTAACCTATCTCCTCAACGGTCAATGGGTGAAAAGAACTATAGGCAAGTACGATGGACCACCTAGCGTGCTGCAGCTTGCAACACGGATGATGGTGTCCTTACTGGCTAACTTATTTAAACCGGTAAAAGGATTGATCAGGGTTGGATTTGCACAGCAAGCTAAAAACTCCACAAGACATGCACATAACATTGCTACCATTGAAAACAAAATAGTAGCACTTAAGGGCGAATACCCCAATCTTGAAATCAATTATCCAGGGGTCATTTTTAGCAAGGGCACAATGCCAGTTAACCCGGAGATGAAGGTATCCATAAAGGAAACAGGCCTGATATTTACCTGGGATGCTGAATTATTAATGAAGGGAATGCATTCAAGTGACCGTGTAATAATGATCGCCTATTGCCCTGAAAAGAAATACGCTTTTTATGAAGTGGATGGGGCGAGAAGAGAAGAGGGGAGTGATTACCTGCCCTTGTTGAAGTACCGTGAGCCTGTGGTTATTCACACCTATGCCGCATTTATATCTGCAAACAAAAGAAACATTTCGACAACTGTATACATAGGAGAATTCCTATGGTAAAGTATCTATTAATCAATTTAAAAAACCTGAATAATGAAAAAAATTTTAGAAAAAATCGAATTCCTGATTTACCTACGCCAGCAAATGCATGGTTTGCTGAAAGCAGCTCCTGATACACTAAAGTCGCTCGCTGCACCACAAATTGAGTATTTGTCGTTACAGCAACTTGCTGACAAATGCCTGGTTTCGACCAGGCAGGCGTGGCGATGGCTGGAAGAGGAAAGGATCCGGCCCACAGTCTATTTTGGCTCATCACCATATTTTGCGCTGGATCACGTTGAAGATGCAATGAATAGCGGCAGGCTCCGCAGGAGAAGAAAGAGATAGGAAACCATTTTAGTATGATGCAAAAGAATACAATAGTATTTGAGGAGATCTATAGTGCATATTATAGATCCCTCCTCAAATTGATCAGAAGATTAATTCGCAGTCATGAACTGGCCGAGGATGTTTTACAGGACTCGTTTATTAAAATCTGGCGATCGCTGCCAAGTTATGATGCCGGCAAGGGAGGGTTGTACACTTGGATGGCAACCATTTGCATTAACATGGCTATTGATCAGTTACGGTCAAAAAGCTATCGAAACCAGTGTCAGAATATTGAACTGGAAACTATGACTGAGTCGATCGATGGGCAACGGCACCTGCTGCCATACATTGATGCCATTGACGTAATCAGGCATGTTAGGATGCTCAGAAAACCATATGCTGATGTGCTGATACTGTTTTATAACGCTGGGTATACCTAGGTAGAAATTGGTGGGATACTTGGGCTGCCACTGGGAACCGTGAAGAGCAGGATCAGGATTGGTATCAGGGATTTAAGAGTTCTGTACTAACTGTAAGTCAGTACTTTAATAATAATTGGATAGTTGTTAATAGTATTTTGGATATCGCATGTTTATTGTAAAAGCTAAAGATTCGCTGAAAATGGCCTACTATGGCAACGGTAGCAATTACTGTATCAATAACTATGATGTAAAGCTAGGTGAACATTTCAGATGGAGTTATCAGATCTCTATATTTAAAAAGTTTATTCGTTGATAGTTAGTCTTTTGGGCTAATTTTAGCCTCCTGTTTACAAAATATTAATTAAAATTTTTTTATTTTTTTTATTTGTAAAATATATATTTGTTTATTAAAAATACCAAACGTCATGAAAGCTAATTCTAGTAAACAAGCAAAGACAGTAGTAAAGGTATTTGGAGATACATTCACCTTCGATAAGGATTTGGCAAAATATGCCAAATACATTCCTGAAAAAGTTAAGGAACAAGAGAAATACGTGGCTAATTCTAATTTTAAATTTTAGTTATATGTGCTTTGAAATAAGGAATGCATCATAATTGCGGTCTGTTTCAAAGATATTTTGTTCATAACGTTCTTCTTTTTCAATCCAAATCAATCCCCAAATTTTAAAGTCTTTAATTTATTCTGCATAGGCTGTATTAATAGCCATTTGATGCAGCCTGGTTTTTCCGGGAATATTACCCTTTAAAAATACTGCGTTTTGCGGGTATTTCCCGAAAAATTTATACGCAGTGGTAGCAGTTGTTGCAAGTATCGTATTAACATCCCCATTGTTGGTTTTAGTCTCATAATCCACCTTACCATCAGGTAATATTATTATTCGATCAACATCTGCTTGCATAAATGAAAGAATAACGAGTTTTATCATTATAACCTGATTATTTGAAAAGATAGAAGCAAGTGAATCAGTATTGTACCTTTTTGTTGATAGAGAATGACATGCATTTTTGATAAATTAATTGCCGATCTCAAATCAGTTCAAATTTCTGTATTCATTGGGCGTCATGCCAGTTTTTAATTTAAATAGCCGGGTAAAATGTTGTTGATATTTAAATCCGAGTTCAAATGATATATCACTTATAGATTTTTCCTGATCAAAGATCCTTCCTTTAGCCTGATCGATCAAACGTGATTGAATATAATCTAAAGCCGTGCTGCCAGTCTCCTTTTTAATTAAATCACCAAAATAATTTGGCGACAAAAACAGTTGTTCAGCGCAGTAAGAAACACTTGGAAGGCCGAGGATTGTAGGCCTATCTGATGAAAAGTAGTTGTTTAGCAAATTTTCGAAACGAATGAGAATGTCCTTATTGACATTGCTTCTTGTAATAAACTGCCTGTCATAAAACCTTCTACAATAGTTAAGGAACAGCTCTATGTTGGAAACAATCAACGTTTTACTATGCTGATCAATATTTTGTTCAATCTCGCTTTCAATCTTTTCTAAGCAGTCAACTATTGTTTTTCGCTCCTTTTTAGAAAGATGCAATGCTTCTGCGACCTGATAAGAGAAAAAATTATAGTCCTTAATGGTTTTTCCCAATTGAGTGCCTTTTAAAAGATCAGGGTGAAAAATCAGGCCATAACCCGACGGTTTTACAGCAACTCCATTACTGTTAATACCATAAACCTGTCCGGGAGACACAAACACTAATGTGCCATCTTCATAATCGTATGGTTGACAGCCATATACCATGTCTCCACATTTTATGTTTTTCAAGAACACTGCATACAAGCCTAAATAACGGCGAAAATGGTGAATTGTTGGTATTTCATTAAAATTGACTACACTAATCAACGGATGAAGGGTATCAACTCCCGCAAGATCATTGTATTGCCTTACTGTACCTATTCTTTCCACCTGTTCCATAAAAATGAATTTGATCAAATTTAAGTATTCATTTTTATATCGGTTCCCGACTTACCCTATATCAGTAAAAATGGTAAATAAAACAGTATTCTATATAAATCTATCCAATGTAGAACTCCCAAATTTGTATCATCAATTTTTGAAATGATTGTTGGCTATAAACAAAATAATTAAATGATTAAGGACATAGATATCTTAGAAAGGCTTAGGAGAGGGCATGTAATCAGTCTGGAAGACGTGGACTATTATAAAATCCAGGAAATCATTGACAGGACTATCGGTCTATCCGCGGCACTGAACAATTCAACTTCAATTGAGGAGACCCGGGATCGCCTAAGTGACATTACTGGAAAGCCTATTGATAAGTCCAATACAATTTTTGCCCCTTTTTACACCAACTTTGGCAGATTTATCCACATTGGAAAAAATGTTTTTATCAATCATGCCTGTTCATTTCTAGATATGGGAGGGATTACTATTGAAGATGGCGCTTTAATAGGGCCAAGGGTCAATTTGGTAACCGAAAACCATCCTTTAGATCCTGATCAAAGAAGCGCAATGCTAACAAAACCCATAAGGGTTAAACAAAAAGCTTGGATAGGTGCAGGAGCGACTATATTACCAGGAGTAACAATTGGTCGAAATGCAGTCGTAGCAGCAGGGGCGATTGTTTCAAAAGATGTCCCAGATAACACTATTGTCGGGGGTGTTCCTGCTAAGCTCATCAAATCAATCTAATATTAGATGTTAACGAACCAATTACACCACTTATGAAACTCAAAATAACCATAGGCAGTAATAATGCTACAGCAGTATTATATAACAACCAGTCAAGCCGTGATTTTGCTGCTTTGCTTCCATTATCCCTCACTTTAGCTGATTACAACAAGACAGAAAAGATTGGGAATCTGCCAAAGAAACTTTCCACTAAAGACGTCCCTGCTGGTTTCGATCCTTCTACTGGAGATTTGACTTATTATGCACCTTGGGGGAATCTCGCCCTATTTTATAAGAATTTCAGTTATTCTGGCGGATTAGTGTCGCTCGGAAAAATCACTAGCGGAATGGAAGCATTTAATGTCAGCGCAGCCTTTGAGATAAAAATTGAACTGGAAAATAAATAATAAAAATGAGAGCAAACATCAAAATCCTATCGATACTACTGTATATAGCTGCTATCACGGTAACCACAGCTTGTAATCAAAATAAAGAACAAAAAACCATGGAAACACAAACAGAAAACTCAATTTTCCCAAAAGGAGACAAATTGGAGAATGGATATTTTACAGGAGATGCCTTCTTAACCCCACTACTGGCGAAAGACATGAACAACGAATTTGCGCTGGGCAGTGTAACATTTGAGCCAGGAGCAAGAACCAACTGGCATACACACCCTAAGGGTCAGGTACTGATTGTAACTGAAGGTGAGGGGTTTTACCAGGAAAAAGGAAAACCTGCTCAGTCTATAAAAAAAGGTGAGGTAGTAAATATTCCTGAAAATATAGAACACTGGCATGGAGCGACGGCTAATTCAAGGATGATACATATTGCCATAAGCAATTACAAAGGTGAAGAGAACGTTACCTGGCTTAAGCCAGTGAGCGACGAGGAATTTAAAGAAGTAAACAAATAATTAATACAGAAGCCATGTGTAAAACCAAGTTTTTCAAATGGGTACTTTGTTTCATATTAATCATAGGCGGAAAGACGACCATGCACGCACAAACTAAATCCAGGACTCCGGGTTTAAATCCGGGGCAACAAAGCCTAGTAATGATTTCGGCGCTTACTGCAACAGGAGATCTGGAAAATCTAAAAATTCAGCTCCATGCTGCACTGGATGCCGGCCTCACCATTAATGAAACCAAGGAAGTGCTTGTTCAGCTTTATGCCTACTGTGGGTTCCCCAGGAGCCTCAATGCGGTCAGTACATTTATGAAAGTACTGGAAGAAAGAAAATTAAAGGGACTTGTTGATAAACATGGCAACTCGTTTTCAATTGGAAACGGTACAGCTGATAAATACGAACAGGGCAGGAAGGTTCTGGAAAAGCTAACCGGTACGCCACAGGCTAAGCCTGCGCCAGGTTTTGGTGAGTTCGCTCCAAGGGCAGATATTTTTTTAAAAGAGCATTTATTCGCCGATATTTTCGAAAGTGATGTGCTGACTTATCAGCAAAGAGAACTAGCCACAATCTCAGCATTGGCTTCAACGCCTGGCGTTGAAGCACAACTGCAATCCCATATCAAAATGGGAATTACTACTGGCATTACGGAAAGTCAACTCGAGGAGGTTGCAGAAATTATAGCGAAAAGCGTAAGCAAAACACAAGCGAACGTCTTAAATAAATTGATAAATAAACCTGCACTTCCGGTAATAGCACCTGACATGATCGTTCGCATCTCTGAAATTGAGATTATACCTGAGTTTTTGGAAGACTATAAATCGATCCTGAAAGAAGAATCAGCAGTTTCAGTGAAAATTGAGCCCGGGGTGATTGCATTATTTGCCATGTACCAAAAAGAAAACCCGGTACAAGTACGAATAGTCGAAATATATGCGAACAAAGAAGCATACCAGTCACATTTGAAAACTCCGCATTTTCAACACTACAAGACCACAACTATAAAAATGGTTAAATCTTTAAAGCTGGTTGACATGACTGATGTGGATACGCAAACTATGCCGGGTATCTTCAAAAAAGTAAATTAAGAAAATCATGCACGAGAACAATGATCCGTCGTCAAGGAGGAAATTTATCAAACAAACAACACTGGCAGCAGGTCTGATGCTTGCTGATCCCATACAACTTTTTTCAAACACAAATAAAATATTAACAATGAGTACTATAAAATCTAAGGGATATGCGGGTAGAGACGTTCAGGGCAAATTGATTCCCTGGACATTTGAGCGTCGCTCAGTTGGGGATAACGATATTTTAATTGAAATTAAATATTCTGGCATTTGCCATTCGGACATACATACCATCAAAGGACATTGGGGTCAACAGAAATACCCTCAGGTACCTGGACACGAAATCGCAGGTATTGTATCCGCTGTCGGAAAAAATGTAACAAAATTTAAAATAGGCGATCAGGCAGGTGTTGGTTGTATGGTCAACAGCTGTATGACTTGTGAAAGCTGCAAAAATGGTGAGGAACACCATTGTGAAACTACAGGAATGGTGGGCACGTATGGCGTACCAGAAAAATCGTCCCCAAGCGGTATTACCCAGGGTGGCTACTCAGACAATATTGTTGTGACGGAACATTTTGCAATTAAAATTCCTGCGAATATCGAACTGAAATTTGCGGCTCCATTGCTGTGTGCGGGTATAACTACGTATTCTCCGATGATGCGAACAAATTTTAAAAAAGGGGACAAAATCGGCGTTATAGGTATAGGTGGACTTGGGCACATAGCCATTAAATTAGCGGTTTCAAAAGGAGCAGAAGTGTATGCATTTACATCCTCCGAAAGTAAGAAAGCGGATATCCTTACTTTTGGGGCCAGGGAGGCAATTGTAGTCAAAACGGCAGCTGATCTGACACCCTGGAAAGGTAAGTTAGATTATATGATCTCTACTGTGCCTTATGCATATGAGATGTCGAGTTATATCGATTGTGTAAAGCCTTATGGTAGTTTCACTCAGGTAGGCCAGCCCATAAACGGCGAACTTACCATCAATAATTTCAACATGATATTCAATCGTGTCAATTTTAATGGGTCATTGATTGGAGGTATACCAGAAACACAGGAAGTGATGGACTATTGTGCAAAGAATAAAATATATCCACAGGTTCAGGTTATCAAGGCGGATGAAATCAATACCGCCTGGGATAAGGTGATTAATAAAGAAGCTAGGTACAGATATGTTATCGATGCCTCAACAATTTAGATAGTAGTGTTAATAGCCCGCATTTATTGTTAGCCTGATCAATGTGGGTTCTACATTGCCCTTTATGCCTATTGCAGGGATATTCGCAATTATATTTATGAATAATCATTTGGATAGCGGACTGATCCCAACACTTCTAAGTGTATGGATTTTCCGTGTTCTTTACTTTTCTAATCGCCTTTTTATTTGCATTCTGGAAGCCATTATGGGTTGGCATTATCCTTCAAAAGACATCAATTATTTTAAGATCTTGGTACACTAATTATTTTTCTGGTCCTTTCATTTTAATTTTTCCGGGAGCGACAATATATTTATCAAAAGAATACCATAAGTGTTGCCTCATTAAATGGATACAGTTTAAATCTATTTGATGCGAAAGCCTATCAGAAAAAAGTGGAATAGTAAGACACTGGTTTTTGTGCTAATAAATAAAAAGGGGATATTGAGATCTTTCATTTATGTAGTTTGATGTTTTTCAGTGCGTACTGATGCTTTTTTCCATGGGCTTTTTCTTAATTTTTTATAAATTTAAATATTGAATCGAAAAATTCGTAAGGTTGTCTTTGCCATTGCCAATAAGTATATGGCCAATCCCGATCAGTACCATTCAGCTCACCCTTTGTTATCATATCGTGCCCGCAATTTTTTATGGTAACAATTTTATGATCCACACCTGCGTTTTTCAGGTACGTTTCCATTTTGTTTTTGTTTTCGGCTGGTGGCACTAATACATCTTTCTCTCCAAAAATACTTAATACAGGACATGTTATCTTTTTTAAAGCATCTTTAGGGTCATACCTATTTTTTCTCCACCATAATATGTCGTCCCCAGTTTTGAATTGAGGGATATCAAGCTGATCTATCCATTTTTTATCCTTAATTTTGGAGGCATATATTTTAAGCGCTTCCCAGCTTTTTGTATTATTAGTTTGAATATATTTAAAAAAAAGTCCTGAATAATGAAGTGCAGAATCAATGGACCTTTTTGAATAGCCTTCATCATTCAAGGTATATTGAACACGATTGATATCCTGCTCATATAGAGACACTGCAGGACCTACTATCAAAATTGCGAAGCCACAGTTCGAGACTTTATTTGCTGCAAGCGGTGTAATCCATCCTCCCTGGCTTGCACCTAGAAAGCCTATTTTGGTGTAATTCAAATCTTTTCTTTCTTTTATATAATTAAAAGCGGAAACAGCATCATCTGCCAAAACGTTGAAATCTGCCGATGAAAAATCACCTGTTGATTTACCGGTTCCACGTTTATCATAAAGCAAGACTCCTATTCCTTCGCTTGCCAGACTACAAGCTAATGAATGATACCATGGTGTATTTCTGTCTTCCCATCCGGATCGATGCACTAAAATCACATAGGGAATAGGGTCTTCTGATCTTTTAGGTTTAAACAGAACTCCTGCAAGCGAAACACCTGCATTAGCAAATTTAATTTCTTCTTCAGCAAAGGTTTTTTCCTTTGCTATTGTTCTTTTTAGATGAATTCGAATATTTGACTTTATATCTTTGCTTGTACCCGTAATATCTCCGGTTTTGGGGTCTAAAAAACAATAGAAGTCTCCATAAAATAACTTGATATTCAAAGTGTCTTTGCTCTTTGATGGCTTTTCTGTAGCGACATCCATATAACCGATTTCCGGGATGTCATAAGATGTTTTATTCAAATCAAAATCAAATGAAATTAATTGAACAGATCCATCCCGTGTCAAGCCACCCTCATAATGTCCCAGTGGTGTTTGACTGTATCCTATTTGTGCTATTGCAACCAAAAAAACTGTATAAAAGGTTTTCATAATTTTATGGTATTGATTTATATTTCTTGCTTTCTTATTAGCTGGTTTTTAACACTTAAAGACTGCAAGTTGAATTATTTTTATATACTAAATATGTCAACATTATTTACTTTAATTTATATTATTAAGTTTATTATTATCAGTAAACGGTGAATATTAAGACGCTACTTTCTTATTGCCAATTATCGAGGGAGGGAATCTGATAATTGGCATAAACACAATTTTTTAAGTACGAGGTTCGCCTTTACCATAATATTTCCTACTATTCACTTCTTAAGGCATCAACAGGATTGGCCTTGGCAACTCTAACAGACTGAATACTCACTGTCAACAAGGCAATGCCCACACATGTCAGTGCGGCAAGAATAAATGGAAAGGGGGAAATAGTCACCCTGAAATCAAACAATGATAACCATTTGTTAACAAGGACGTAGGCCACAGGAAAGGCTACAAGATTTGCGATGACCACAAGTTTTAGGAAATTAGTATTGAGTAGAACCAAAATACTGTACATACTTGCGCCGAGAACTTTTCGGACGCTGATTTCTTTTTTACGCTTTTCAGCCATATACAAAGCCAAACCCAGTAGGCCTAAACAAGATATGAAGATAGCAAAGCCACCAAACCAATTTGCTAAGGTGCCCAGAAGTCTCTCTTCTTTGAACTTTTTCTCAAATGACTCATCCAGGAAAGTGCGGTCAACCGGGTAATCAGGATTGAGTGTTTTCACGATATCATCAACTTTAGCTAATGCGTTACTTAAATTAAGGGTGCTGTCTAGTCTGATCAGCACTACCTCTGCTTTAAATTTTTGTATAGGATGAAAAACCATTGGCGTTACCTTTTGATAGGGAGAAGCGGAGACAAAATTTTTCATAACTCCAATAATAATAACCGGACGGTCCCAAAAAGTGATAGTTGTGCCAATCGGAGTTTTAAGGTCCATCGCCTTTACTGCAGCTTCGTTCACCATTACGCTGTTTGAATCTACGTATCTATCTGAAAATTCACGGCCTGCAACCATTTTTGTCCCTAACGTCTTTACAAAATCATAACCTGCAGAGCGATAATTGAACAGGATATTTTCATTTGGATTTTTACCGCTCCAAGTGATACCAGCTGTATTTCTGCTGTTAAAATTTATATCTGAGTTAAAGAAAGTAACGTGCGTTGCAACTCTTGATTTAAGGAGCTGTTGTCTAAGTAATTCTAATTTTGAAGCATTGTGTAAGTTACCTTGCAATGCTATCTGAACCAAATGGTTCTTATTGTAGCCAATGGGTCTGTTTTTTATATAGTTAAGCTGCTGATAAATCACCGTAGTGCATATGATGAGACAGGCTGCAAATCCAAATTGGAAGACCACTAATATTTTGCGGATAGAAAAAGAAAGACCTGTTGAGTTGTTGAGTCCATTCAATACCTTAACCGGAGTAAAGGAGGACAGATAGAACGCCGGATAACTACCAGCTAATAATCCAGTAAACACTGTAAGTCCCAGAAGTGTCAGCCAAAAGCCCCAATTTTGGTAATCTATCCTTAGGCTAACACTTAAAATGTTGTTAAAATAAGGAAGGCTCATTTCAACTAAAACACACGCTATAGTTGTGCTTAGTGTAGAAAGTAGCAAGCTTTCGGTTAGAAATTGACCAATCAGTGTCTTTCGACTCGAGCCTATTGCTTTGCGAACACCAACCTCTTTTGCTCTTTTTTCTGATTTGGCTGTAGTCAAATTCATGAAATTTATACAGGCAATCAATAAAATACAAAACGCAAGAATAAGAAAGATCCTGAGCTGTTCTATCTTACCTCCAACTGATTTTCCATTTTTGTATTCTGAATATAGATGCTGCCTTGCCAGCGGTTGAAGCATTGCTTCAGAAGTTGTATTTTTATCATTGCGCAAATAGATTCCTTTCAATACGGCATTCGCCTGATCAAGGAAGCTGTTGTTTTGTAACTGCACAAGGGTTAAATAAGAATTATCACCCCAATTTGGGACTTTTACACCTGGTATCAGTCTTTCTGCGATTGCCCATGGTAGTATAAAATCAAACTTAATGCTGCTATTTGAAGGTAAATCATCGATGATTGCTTCTACTCTGAGCGGTTCTTTGTTGTCAAACTTTACAATTTTATTAATAGGATCTTCACTTCCAAAAAGGTTTTCCGCCAAGGCTTTTGTCAAAATAACTGTATTTACTTCACGCAATACCGCATTTGGATTTCCTTTTATAAATTTATAATCAAGCATCTTTAAAAAAGATGGGTCTGCCGTAATCGCATCCTTTTTAAACTTGTTGTTTCCGTAACTGATTAATTGGCCTCCCCATAAAGCTGAATGAGAAGCGTAAGCCACACCTGGAACCGTTTCCCTGATCTCTGCCGCCATGATATTAGGCGTTAATTTTACGCTGATAATCTCGTTGCTTGCTTTAATGTTATTGTAAACTACATAAGTTTTCTGGTAATTGCTGAACTGCTTATCGTAACTCCATTCGTAGCTTACATAAAGCAACAGCAATATGCAACTTGCTAAGCCAATAGCTAAACCACCGACATTAATCAAAGTAAAACCCTTATTTTTCCATAAGTTACGGAGCGCAACTTTAAGGTTTAGTCTAAACATTGGATGATTTATTAGTGGTGAGATTCCAAATATTCAAAGTATATGCCAGAACTTTTATAGAATTTAATTCATTGATAGAGAATGTTTTAATGAATCTTTATAATAGAGGTGTTCGTAAATGAACAAGTTACATTTATTATCGAACACCATCAACATTAAAGTTAAAGACGTTTGAAAATTTACTTTTTTCAAAAAGACTAAAGCCAAATACGCAAGTGGACAATCAATGCGCTTAGCCTCAACAATGTGCTTGCAGACGGAAGTACCTACACCAATGCAAGTTTAAACGGGCCCACCAAGGCGATCATCAATTATGGCAATTCTACCTATGGGCCAGGCTGGGCAGTATCCTATGATCCTTCTAAAAACCTGAACAATCTTGGTTGGGTATATACAGATGGAACGTCATTGGTGATTACCGGAGCGGCTACGGCCGCAACCGCTACAGCACCTGCGGAAGCCTGGGCGATTATGGGACCAATCGATCTTTTACGGGTAACACCTGATGCGGGCCTGGCCATAAAAAACATATCTGCAACACTATCTTCTTACCAGTATAAATATACCGCTGCAGGAAGCTATAAATCAGTATTTGTAGCATCGAATACTACTGCAGATGATTCAGCCAGCAAAGAAACCACCATACAACTTATCGTAAAATAAGCACCATGAAAAAGAAACTTGTTACTTTAAACCTGATTTTTGCGGGGATAGCTTTATTCGCTTTGTCCTGCAGTAAGAGGCGCTGTTGCAACCCGCGCCCGTAATGACAGCATCCACAACAGCGTTGCCTGTAACAAACGCGGTAGCAGATCATGTGATCGAAACTGGTATGTCACTCGTACAGATCAATGCTGTCATTGCCGGTGCCAATGCTGGTGATACAGTAAAAATACAGCCCGGCACCTATCTGATCACCGGTAAAATTGTAATGAAAACAGGTGTGAAACTGGTTAAGCAAACCACAACAAACCCTGTTTTTGATGCAGGTGCATTGAGCACAATATTAACCATTAACTATGGTACTGAGTTTAATAACTGCCTTTTCTCGGGTATTACTTTCTGGAATATTAGGTTTGCAATTACGGGTGCAAAAAATGCCACCCTGAAATACTGTCTGTTTGATTATGGAAAAAGGGCGGTAGCTACCAACAAAACCAATAACCTGAAAGATGACTACCTGGAGTTCCTGAGTAACGATAGCGCCCTGGTCGCCAACTCTGTTTTTTGTCACCGTTCTGCTGATCCCGGCAGGGGCGTATGGGTAAAAAACACTACTAACGCTAGGATACTGAACAACACCTTTGGCAATGGTGGTTCTACCGGTTATTTTGTTTGTGCAATAAATGATAACAGCCAGGCTGGATCAACTATATCCAATAATATACTGAACAGGAATACAGCACTGAATCCAATTGATTCTCTTACCGATCATGGACTTTATGCACATAGCTTCAATGGCTTAGTCATTTCCGGAAATACCATTTTAGGATGGCCGGCAAATGGGAGCGGGGGAGCGGTAAAAGTGCGGAACGGACAGAACGTAACCATCTCTGGTAACACAATGAACGGTTCCGGGGTGCTGCTTTATGAATATTCGAACCTGCCAGCCTTCCCTTATCTTAAAAATGTAATTGTCTCTGGCAATACCATCAACATGAGTGCAACGGGTAATGATGCCTATCACGGAATTGGCCATTACAGGGATAATGCTACCGATATGGAATATTCGATTAAGATCAGTAACAACATTCTACCAGCGGGTACAATATGGGTGAATGGAGCTAATCTGAATGTTGCCAATTTCAATGCAAATGGTGGTGGCGTTTATTCAAACCAGACAGCTGCAGGTAACCTCTTCGTGAAAACCGGGATCAGTAATTCGGGAAATTATTAGAAGCCAGCAAATTAAGTCAGATACTATTATTTTTATGGGTTACAAAATGTTTTTTATTTTACTGTTGCTTACAGCTGGATTTACAGGCCGGGCAGCAGCTGGACCAGGATATCCACATGACAGTGTTTACAAAGATATGAAAAGGGTGGAAAACAAAGCTGCTGATTTTACTCGTCTTTTTGTACCTGCCCTCTATTGCACAGCAATGCCCGATTATACCGATGCCTAACAATGTCCAAATGCTAAAAGGCAGTGTAGTGGTTAGCAATAGTACATCTATCATTACTCTATCGCCCGAATTGGATTCCCAGGCCAGCTATCTGCAGCAGGAATTGCTGAAAGAAGGTAGCATGACACTTGCCATTAAGAATGCAGGCACAGGCAATTCCATCACCCTGGCGCTAACCAGGGCTAAGCAAAAGAATCAGGCTGCCTTTCAGCTGGAAATCCGCTCTGGCGACATTAAAATTAGCGCTGCATCTGCCGAGGGTGTGTTCTACGGCATTAAATTGCTCTTACAACTGATCAGGCAGGCTGAGCTGAAGACTCATAGCGTGGTGATTAGCTGTATGACAATAAACGATGCACCATTATATGCCTGGAGGGGGCTGCTCCTTGATGAATCAAGGCATTTTTTTGGGAAGCAATGGTTAAGGAAATCCTGGACTGGATGGCTTTTTACAAACTGAACAAGTTTCACTGGCACCTGACAGATAGCCCTTCATGGAGGATGGAAGTGAAGGCCTATCCTCTGCTCACACTGAAAGGCGCTGTGGGAAATCATACCGACCCCAATGCAGTTGCGCAATACTTTTCGCAGGAGGATATAAAGGAAGTGATAGCTTATGCCAGGCAACGTTTTATTGATGTTATTCCGGAAATCGATATGCCAGGGCATGCAGCGGCTGCGAACAAGGCTTAACCCGCCTTCAGTGGTGGTGGATCAAAGTTGTATCCCGATTTTACTTTTAACCCGGGCAAAGACTCTACCTATAGTTTCCTGAACACGATTTTGAAACAAACCGATGCGATCTTTCCCTCGCAGATGATCCATCTTGGCGGCGATGAGGTGAACTTCGGAAATGAAAGCTGGAAAACCGATTCTGCTATCCAGAAGATGATGGCTCAGCATCAACTGAAAGACCTGTCGGAAGTTGAACATTATTTCAGCAGAAATATGGCTGATTCGGTGTATAAACTTAACAATAAGGTGCTGCTGTGGGATGAGGCAGTGGATGCCGGGCTCCCTATAGCGAAGACTATCATTTTTTGGTGGCGGCACGACAAGCCAGAGCAATTAAAAAAAGCACTGGAAAAGGGCTATCAAACGGTATTGTGCCCCCGTTTGCCTTTTTACCTGGATTTTGTACAGAACGGCAGTCAGCGTTACGGCAGAAAATGGCAGGGTGATTTTGTATCACTGGATAAATTGTATAACTTTTCGGTTGAAACCAATGCATAGACAGTGATCAAGTATCGGTGAGCTGGGCCATCATTGGGCGCGGCGCCAATATAGCCGGGTGCACCAACGTGTGTGTTGCTTTGTATTGTGCCCTCAGGAAGCAGATTTTTCGATGCATCCCCGGCGCCTGATTTAAGTTCATGAATATTGGCGGGAATATTGAATACTACCCAATGCCAGAAACCGCTACCTGTCGGCGCATCCATGTCAAAAACTGTTACTGCGAAACTTTGGGTTTCTTTGGGGGCATTTTCCCAGGAAAGTTGAGGTGACTGATTTTCACCGTTAAATCCCATACCGTTAACAAATTGTTTGTTGGTCAACTGGCCACCAAGTTCATTACTTTTTAAGGTGAAGGTCTGCGCAAATGCACTGCTGGTTAGCGTTGCTGCTACTGCTAATGTTGTCATAAATTTTTTCATTTTCTTAATTTATGTCAAAGTTAGCTGTTGCTCTTGGTCACGATGATTGAAATACGTTCATAAAGTATAGATAAACGTCCAAATTTAATATTGCAATCAATGGATCTGTAAGCAGACCACCTCATTCTTCAAGGGTTTTACAGGGTAAAGTGCTGATTAACGTCAAGTCAGGATGAAATAAACAAATTACCTGCAAGAGTGATGTCTGCTCTTGCAGGTAATCGTACCGTTGCTTAACTGCGACCTGCACTCATGCCACCGTCAACATCCATGATAGCGCCGGTTATCCAGGCAGCATCCTCTGACAGCAAAAACTTCACTGCAGCTGCAATGTCATCCGCTTTCCCATTACGGCCAAGCGGATGAATTCTGTTTAGGCCCTGGTAGGCTTCCTTTACCTTGTCTTCAGAACCCATCAGCCCGTTGAGTATTTTGGTTTCGACTGCACCTGCTGCTTTGGCATTTACCCGGATACCGTCTTCTGCAAGTTCCATAGCAATTTGCTGGGTAAAGGAATGTAAACCGGCTTTTGCCATTGAATAGGCCGAGGTTGGCGTACATCAGCGTTTTATCTATAATGTAGCCTTGAAATTCATCAGGGATACTGATGATGCGAGCGACCTGACCCAGGAAGTACTTATTAAGATGATCACGAAGCTGACACAGTTCGAACAAAAAAGGAGTTTTACAACCTGGCTTTACCGTATAGCATTTAATCATTTTTTAAATTGTAAAAGAAAAAAATCAGAACGGGAAATTTATTCATTTGATGATCTTGGTATTTACGTCGACGAGGTTCATAACAATGAGGAAATGACCGCTGATGAACAAATTGTCCAAACCCGGAATAAATGCATGGCCAGCACTTTGCTTTGCCTGAGTAGGGAACAGCGTCAGGTCTTGATCTTGGGAAGCATATTTGGAAATAAATCAGAGATAGCGGCAAAAATTTTAGATATGACCTCTGAAAATTTCAGAAAACAGCTTTCTCGAGCTAAGGCGGACCTGTTTAATTTCATGGAGAATAAATGTGGATTAATGGATTCGCTTAATTCCTGCCGTTGCCACAAAAAAACTAAAGGGTTCAGGAAGGAAGGACTGGTTAAGTGCTGGCACAGGACGATTTTTCACAGAAGTAACCGAGTCAATTGCGCATGTAACGTTTGAGAAAAACCGTGAGCTCGATTACCTGATTGAAGAAAAGTACTTCAGTGTGTTTACTGGTATGCCTTATGAAAAAGTGGATAAAAGTAAAGACTTTGCAAATTCACTTTTGGCTGATCCTGAAATCCGGCGTCTTTTCCTGCTAAATTAATGTATTAAAAAGCCGGTTAATTTTGCCGCTGACAAGCTGTTTTCTTCGCTAAAGTAAATGGATTTCAATTTATTTCGAAGCCTGTGGATCCAGACTGAAATCCCTTCATCTATATTCCACCGTTTTTGAGAAAGAAGCCATGATCATTTTTGCAATTCATAAGTAGCTTTCTTCCTAAATGCTCCGGGTGAAATGCCAATTACATTTCTAAACAGGCGATTAAAATATTTTTCATCTTCAAATCCTATTGTATTGCCTATTTCCTTAACAGAAAGGCTGGAATGGTATAACAGCCTTTGCGCTTCCCGCATCATTTCCTGTTGAATATAATAGGTGACCGGAAAACCAGTAACTGCTCTAACAGTATCATTAAGATAGCTTGTTGTCATATTCATTTTGTCCAGAAACTCAGATGGCCTTCGGAGTGTCTTGAGATTATGGCGAAGCGTTTGTTTGAATGCTTTAGTGATTTCGATACTTCTAGCGGAATGTCTAATTAGATTGAAGCGCTCCCTGGATAGGTATATTGAGGCAAGCTGGTAGACAAGCGCAGTGACCATTGATTGCGTAATACCTTGGCGAAACATATGTAGCGGGTCATTATAAATGACAAATAGGTTATCAATAAAAATGCAAAGGCCTGCAGATTGCTCAGGAGATAAAGGCGTAAGTATAATTTCTGATAAACATTGATCCAGGATATCTTTGAGCTGAAAGATCTTGTACCATCATGAAAATTTGTAATTAACAATTTTTGGATAAAGTGTTGTTTAAATAAAGTACAATAATTCAGCAAACTATTGATAGATTAGGAATAGTCTTTTAATAGCTGTCGGTATTTTGATAATATCTCTGATTTGGAAATAAATCCTAAGAACTTATTTTGATCATCCACCACTGGCAGATGCCAATTCCCGGTTTCATCAAATGATTTAATGATATCATTTATTTCTTCGTCAGGATTGATAATTGCTGCGGGGGCTTTTATAATTTGTTTCAGCGCTATAGAAGCTTGTAGATCTTTATTAAACAGAAATGGCCTTATGTCATCCAAAGTAAAGATACCGACTAATCGTGTTTGTGTATCCACTACAGCAAACATGTTCTTTTTACCATTTTTGATGACGTCTAATAATTCTTCTACCGGTGATCCTTCCAGAATAACTTGAGCATCTGTGTTGATCATGTCCTTGGTATGTAATAGCGTAAGGAGATTTTTATCGTGCTCACGGGTGAAGATTTTACCTTCATCTGCAAACTTTGTTAGCTCAGGAGAGATAGGAGAGAACCACCTGCCAATTAGAAAGGAGATGACTGAAACAATCATTAGCGGTATAAAGAGGTCATAACCTGAGCTTGATTCTGCAATAAGGAATACCGCTGTTAGAGGAGCATAGAGAACCCCACTCATTACGCCTGCCATACCCACCAATACCAAATTGATTACTGGTACATCTTGTAATCCAATAAGATTACAGATCATAGCAAATAAGTAGCCCAATGTACCGCCAGCAAATAATGCCGGGGCAAAATTACCGCCGTTTCCACCACTGAAAATAGTAACCGAGGTAGCAAAGGCTTTCATTAGGCAAACTAGCAGTAGAAAAATGATTACAGACCACTCTTTAAGGTCAAAGTATCTAAAAAAACTATTTTGTAATATGCTGTCTGTATGTCCATTTGTAAAAGATTTTACAGTTTCATAACCTTCCCCAAACAATGGAGGGAGCAGCAGGCAAAGCAGGGATAAAATTAGGCCACCAATTGCAGCTTTCTTTATTCTGGAGAATTTAAGATGATGAAAAAAATGTTCTACATATTGAGAGATGACTACAAAATATCGGGCATAAAATCCTGTGAATATTCCCAGTATCAAATAGTAAATGGTATTGTGGTAATTAAAGGCCTCGCGTGCATAAAATAGGAATAGTATATCTTCCTGAAGGAAAATACGTGAGATTAAACTGCCGCAAACTGCCGCTACCACCAATGGTATAAAATCTGAAAATACAACGCCAGTAAGCAAAATCTCAAATGCAAACATCATTCCTGCAATCGGTGCATTAAACGCAGAAGCGATTCCGGCAGTTGCACCCGCGGCCAGTAGTAATGTGCGTTCCCTATACCCCAGCTTATAGGTTTGCGCAAAATTTGATCCAATTGCTGATCCTGTAACTGCGATTGGGCTTTCTAAGCCTGCAGACCCTCCAAGTCCTACTGTTACCGCACTTTGAATAATCTGTGAATACATTTTTACCGATGATACAATACTTGAGTTTTGTGCAATTTCATAAAGGATTGCGCCAATACCTTTACGGTCCTGGCCTCTAAAGATGAATATTACAATAATGGTCGTCAGAACAATACCTAGAAATGGAAAAAGGATATAAAAGAGTAATTGATATTCTAGATGTACCTGCTTGGTAATCAGATAATGTATATAATGGACGAGCGATTTCAATAATACCCCAGCCATTCCTGCTGTACAGCCAACCAGGATACCAGAAAGAATCAGGAACTGATTGCGGCTTAGTCTGCTTTTTAGCCAATGTAAAATAAGCTCATAGCTTCTTGCTTTTTCTAGGCTATAATGTTGAAAGTCTCTTTTGAATTTTAGGAAACTATGGTATTTCCTTTTAGTTTTAGTTCTCACAAGGCCTCATTTTAAAATTTTAATTCCGTTTGATATTGTCTGGTTCTTCTTAACAGTTAACCGCTTGTAGTTACTACTTGTTTATTTACAAAAAGTGTTGGTGTTGGATAGGCAAATTCAACTCCCATTTTTCGAACTCTTTAAAAAATTCCAGGTAAATAGCTTGTTGTTTATCCATATAAATGCCGTAATCTGCATCTAAAACTAAATATACATATTTGAAATCAAGGCTTGATGCGCCAGATCCTGAAAAAAGCCCCCTAAAGAACTTGAATTTAGGTTTAGATTCTATGATTTCTTTGACCACAGTAGGTATAGCTTTAATTAATCATAAGGGGTCTGTTAGGTAACCCCCAAGGAGAAGACAATCCTTCTTTTTGCAGTCGCTTAAAGGTGTGCAGTCTTGAGTTGGTTAAGTCTGTATTGGAACAGATCAATTGTTCTCCACTAAGGGTACGTAGACGCGTAGTTTTGATTCCGATATTTTCGATTGTCCCAACGTTGTCACTTACCGAAATGAAATCTCCTATTTCAAATGGACGGTCAAGAAAGATTACAAAGTAACTGAAAAGAGCAGCCAGTACCGTTTGCGCAGCGAGGGCTATTGTAATACCACCAACACCTAATCCTGCAATTAATGTAGTTACATTATAGCCGAGGTTATCCATCAGGAAGATAATTCCTAGGATCCAAATTATGACATTAGCAATGATGATCAAACCTCCGGCCTGTTTTTCTTTACTCTCGCTATTTTGCTCTCTTTGAATAAACGAATGCACAAATTTGCTAAAAGCCGCTCCTGTCATTTTAAGAATAAAGAAGGTGAGTGCAATTAGGTAGGCAACATGAACAACCTTTTCCACTTTGGTGGAAAACTCCAAGTAAGAGAGCGAAAAACAGAATGCGCTAATGTATAATAAAGGTATAGCTGAGTTTTCAACCATTTCAACTAAAAAATTGTCCCACTTAGTGTGAGTTGAAGATGCCCATTTTTTAACTCTTCTAACTACAATTATTTTAAACAGTCTGATAAGGATAAAAAGGCCAACAATAATGGAAAGGGATATAATCCAGTCGTAGGCAGTGTTGCCCCATAAAATTTGATCAAGAATCTTATTCATGTTTTATCTTATGAGCTTAAGTTAATGATGCAATTTTCCATATCCAGACACTTTCTTTCTGAAGCGACAATTAGTTGCATATATGAATCTGATCCAAATAACTGATATAAAGACTCGAAATCATTTAGCCATAGTCTGGTAATACAATCGTACGCCAACAAATTTGTTTCCGTTATTTCCTGATCATAGAAGTGAGTATGCTTTCGAACACTTTGTTTTACTTCTGGCAATGAATTAAATAGTGGAAGGTGTTCATTTTGATGGTATACGACAAATTCACTATGGCTCCAGTCCGTGCGCCTTCTCAAGAATATAGTTAATTTAACCACTTTTTCCATATTAGTATTGCAAAGGTAGCATTATATTGTTTATTAATATTTGAAATATACAAATAGTATTGCGTGTGCAATATAAATGCTACTTTTGATGTATAAATTTTACAGCATGAAAAAGAGAAGTATTTTTCTAATAATTTTAGGAGTTATTATTAGAATAGCCGGGGTGCTAACTTTCAATAATCTGACCACTATAAATGCGGTGGATTCTCAATGTAAACGGGTTTGAGTCTTTCCAATGGTCAGTTTTTACAGGAGGTGTATTTATCGTGATTAGACTTATTTTCCATATTGCGGATTTTAACAATAAAGGTGAAATGATTGATTAAGTTTGAAGCTTAAAAATTATCAAGTTGATGAGGGTGATAAAAAGAAAAAATACCTGTGATTTAAATACATGCTTTTTATGTGGCTCCTGTTTAAAGGATTGGAAATCCGCTGTTGATGTACACAAAAGGAACATCAAAGTTAAAAGAGGTCAGCAGGTGTTTAAAGAGGGAGATCAGGTTCAAGGGATCTTTTTTGTCTATAGCGGTAAGGTCAAGGTTCACAAAAAATGGGACGATGAAAAAGAACTTATTGTCCGTTTTGGTCAGCAAGGCGACGTTTTGGGGCATTTGGGTTTAGGGGGATCAGGATTTTATCCAGTTTCTGCCACAGTTATTGAGGATGCGATGCTTTGTTTTATTCAAATGGATTTTCTAGAAACTACCATGAGTGTGAATAGTGCTTTTGTAGTAAAACTAATGCGGCTTTTGGCTGGAGAGCTACAGGAATCCGAGAGGAGAATGCGTAATCTTGCCCATATGAGTGTAAAGGGCAGAGTTGCCCAGGCTTTGCTTTCTTTGCAAATGCAGTTTGGTAACGATGAAGATGGGTTTCTTGATATAGAGTTAAGCAGGCAAGATCTGGCATCATTTACCGGCACCTCTTATGAATCTTTATTTCGTACGATCAATGAACTTCTAACAGAGGACGTAATCATTGTTTCTGGTAAGCGTATTGCGATTAAGAATGAAAGTGTATTTCGCGAAATAAGCGTAAATTATTAAAATATTGCCTTGTAACATTTCTGGACCACTCCAGAATAAATAAATATGATACTCCGCAGTATCATATACTAGTCAATCGCAAAATTATATACAATTTCTACGGAATTGTGTAAGTGTTACCCTTTGTGAATCAGTATGTTGTGACTAATACAATAATTAAAATGTAGCGGCGAACCTTTTTTTTATACTGCTTATCTTCAATTTCTTTTTTATGAAATTTAAGATAACTTAAATCAGGTAAGTAGCTACACAAATGAAAATACTATTGATAAAATAAAGATAAATTGCACCTAGAAAGAAGAAAATATTTCCTGATGCCAGACTGAAACCCGCAGTGCAAAGTGGTGGCATTAATGCTGTTGCAATGGCTATTCCGGGTATTGAATTGCTTTTATGTTTCCTTGTTGCATCAATTATTACTGCGAGTCCTCCAAAACCAGCGATAAATACATTGATTGGTATCAGCCTGCTTGGTGGAATTGGTTTTACAATGTCACTATTTATTCGTGGATTAGCTTCAATAAAGCCAGAATATGTAGATCAGGCAAAATATGGAATGTTGATTGCGTCTATTTTAGCAGGTCTTGCAGGAAGCTTGGTTTACGAAAAATAAGGTAAGCACGTTTCAGTTCTGTTACATGCTAAACTTCAGTTTTCATTCCGTATACTTTATATTTGTGTTTCTCACAATAGTTGCCTATGCGTTTTAAAAAGTCCGTAAAAAATAAAAGCCTGATATTCTGGAGCATTTTGCTACTGATTGTTTCGAGTGCTTTTATGCATACGGACCACTATTCAGAAGTTGAGTTTTCCAGTCCTAAGATCTCTGTCTTTAGTGTAATCAGATTAAGCTTTTACAGGGCAAATAGCCTGTTTAAAGGGGAGTATTCGTTTAAACATGTTTATTCAACTGTAGATTGTAAGTGGGTAAAGTACAGGAAGAAATTTAAAAGACTGATCGATGGGAACGACGATCATGAAATTTATGTTAAAACGATTCAGTATACCTATTATAAAAGTCGTTTTTTAAAGATCATTTACGAAGTGCCATATTTCGTTTCTCAACTACATTCTTTTCTATTCAGGCTTACGTTTTTCTAATTTTTCTTAGCTCTTTATTAATTTTTAAATGAGTCACAGTCAAAAGATAGTGACTGATCGCCTTGCATTTTCACGTGTTTTATCACACAACTATGTCCCGACAGGCAATCTAAAAAATACATCTGATAGCTAAGAAAACACAATAATGAAATTAAATTGGTTAATTCTAATCATACTGCCAGCAGTGTTTCAATCCTGCTCCAACTCAAACAGTAAAACTAAAAATGCTGAACTTACAGCAATCCCGGTTATCAAATTAACCAAGAAAGACACTGCTCTGGCTTTTAACTATGTGGCAGATATACAGTCTGTCCAAAATGTAGAAATACGTTCAAGGGTACAGGGATTCATTGAAAAAGTTTTGGTTGATGAAGGCCAGCCAGTGAAAAAAGGCCAGCTATTGTTCAAAATGAATGACAAAGAATATCAAATTGCCTTGAGTAAGGCTAATTCGAACATGGCTAGTGCAAAATCCTCCCTCAAAATTGCTGAGGTTGACTTGGAGCGGATTGAAACCCTCGTTAAAAAGAAAGTGATTTCTGTTACGGAACTTACGCTAGGCAACGCAAGGTTAAATGAGGCTAAAGCAAAAGTAAGCGAAGCTATAGCTACTGTGGATGATGCCAAACAAAAACTTTCTTATGTGTCTGTGCGTTCACCTTTTAATGGAATGATTGACCGGATACCCTTTAAAACCGGTAGTTTGGTGAGTCAGGGTGCGCTGCTGACGACAGTTTCTGACAACCATGACATGTACGTTTATTTCGATATTTCGGAGAATGAATATCTTCAGTTTATGCGTTCGGCAAGTGGTCGTTTTTCGCAGGATAAGGAGACAACATTGATTCTCTCTGACGGCTCGGTATATCCTTTAAAGGGTAAAATACAAACCCATGAGAGTTCATTTTCCGGTAATACGGGTTCCATTGCTTTCAGAGCTATATTTTCGAATCCACAAAATATACTTAAACATGGAGCTTCCGGTAAAGTGCGGCTACTTTCCAGGCTTGATAAAAGCCTATTGGTACCTCAAAAGGCTGTGTTTGAAGTACAGGATAAAAATTATGTTTTTTTGCTTGGAAAGGACAACCGCGTAAAAATGAAAAGCTTTGTTCCTAAATTACGAATAGCTGAATATTATTTGGTTGAGTCTGGACTAAATGCCGGCGACGCTATTGTTTACGAAGGTGTACAAAATATCAAAGATGGAGCGCATATACAGCCTGTTTATCCAAAAACTGTCGCTTTGATTGCGAAAAAATAATTCATTCTACTCATCTGCAGTGATCTTATTCGTTGAAAAGCGCAGTGGAACTGCTATCATATATCATAATGGTTGAAACATTTATTAGAAGACCGGTGCTATCGCTGGTTATTTCTATCCTATTAATTTTGCTGGGGGTGCTCGCGCTTTTCCAGCTTCCTATTACACAATTTCCCGACATTGTACCTCCTTCAGTAGTGGTTACTGCCAACTACAATGGCGCGAATGCAGAAGTGTGCGCCAAGGCAGTATCTACCCCGCTTGAAAGGGCAATAAATGGCGTACCTGGAATGACTTACATGAATTCGGTAAGCAGTAACAATGGCGTAACGCAGATTCAGGTATTTTTTAAGGTTGGTACTGATCCCGATCAAGCTGCAGTAAATGTGCAAAATCGGGTAACAACTGTACTTGACGAGTTGCCTGAAGAGGTTATCAAAGCGGGAGTAACTACCGAAAAGGAGGTAAACAGTATGCTGCTTTATCTGAATGTTACTAGTTCTGATAAAGAAATGAATGAAGAATTCATCTATAACTTTGCAGATATTAATGTTTTGCAAGAACTGAAGCGTATAGATGGGGTTGGATTTGTTCAGATTATGGGTGCCAGGGACTATGCTATGCGGGTATGGCTAAAGCCCGACCGCATGCTTTCTTACAATATTTCCACGGAAGAGTTAATCAATACCATGCGCAAGCAAAATATTGAGGCTGCACCAGGAGTTGCAGGTGAAAACTCTGGAAAGGGTATTGAAGTAAAGCAATATGTCCTGAAATATTCTGGTAAATTTAATAATAAGGCCGATTACGAAAACCTGGTTTTAAAGGCAGATAAAACCGGCGCTTTGATCCGGCTTAAGGATATCGCTGATATCGAATTTGGAACAGTAAGTTATGATATGGTTTCCAAAACGGATGGTAAGCCATCTGCGTCGATTATGATCAAACAGCGGCCCGGTTCAAATGCCAGTGAGGTAATTGATAATATTAAAACCAAAATGGCTGAATTAAAAATTTCAAGTTTCCCTCCGGGAATGGAATATAATTTCGCCTATGATGTATCGAGATTCCTTGATGCAAGTATTCATGAAGTATTACGGACGCTGGTGGAAGCATTTATCCTGGTGTTTATTGTTGTATTTATTTTTCTTCAGGATTTTAGGAGTACACTTATTCCTGCCTTGGCTGTGCCAGTAGCATTAATTAGTACGCTAGCTTTTTTACAATTACTAGGTTTTTCCATCAATATTCTAACGCTTTTTGCTTTAGTGCTTGCCATTGGAATTGTTGTTGATAATGCTATCGTGGTAGTAGAGGCCGTACACGTAAAAATGACTGAAGAGCATTTACCACCGATGGAGGCAACAATTGCTGCCATGAAAGAGATCAGTGGTGCCATAGTCGCAATTACCCTGGTCATGTCTGCTGTCTTTGTACCGGTAGCATTTTTATCCGGTCCTGTTGGGGTCTTTTACCGGCAATTTTCTCTAACATTGGCTATTTCTATCGTGATCTCGGGTATTAATGCACTTACCTTAACTCCTGCACTTTGTGCCATTATGTTAAAGCACAATCCGAACGCAGGGTCAGAAATGAAAAAAGGAATAGGATCTCGATTCTTTAGTATTTTTAATTCCGGATACGATAAAACGGAAAAGAAATTTGGGAGAATTGTTGGTTTTATAGTTGGAAAAAAACCTGTTACCCTCTGTTTGTTGATTTTTTTCTGTTTAGCCACGTGGGCTGGGAATAAACTCCTGCCATCGGGATTTATTCCTTCAGAAGATCAGGGTATGATCTACATGAACGTAACTACCCCTCCAGGTTCTACTGTAGAGAGAACAGAAAAAGTGCTTGATCAGATAGAACGGATTACCAGGCAATTGAAGCCGGTAGAGAATGTAAGCACACTAGCAGGATACAGTTTGATGAGTGATATCTCAGGTGCTTCTTATGGAATGGGAATGATTAACCTTACCGACTGGGAACACCGGAGCGAATCTGTGAATGAATTAATTGCGACGTTGCAGGCAAAAACTAGAGGAATCAGTGACGCATCTATTGAATTCTTTGCTCCACCCACAGTACCTGGCTTTGGTAATTCCAGTGGTTTTGAATTAAGATTGCTGGACAAAAATAAAAGCGAAGATTTAGGGAAGACGGCGCAGGTAACAAATGATTTTCTATCCTCAATTAGAGGGGAGCAGGTAATTTCAACTGCTTTTACCAGTTTTGATCCCAATTTCCCGCAATATATGATTCAGATTGATCAAGATATGGCTGCTCAAAAGGGAGTGACTATAGACAATGCTATGAGTACGCTTCAAACTTTGGTAGGAAGCTATTATGCAACCAATTTTATACGTTTTGGGCAAATGTATAAAGTGATGCTACAGGCCTATCCTCAATATAGAGGAAAACCAACCGACATCCTGCAGTTGTATGTGAAAAATGATGCAGGAGTAATGATTCCTTATTCGAACTTTGTGAGCTTAAAACGAGTTTATGGTCCGGAACAAATCAACAGATACAATATGTATACCTCTGCTATGATTAATGGCGATGCAGCCACAGGCTTTAGTAACAGTGACGCTGTGAATGCGGTAGAAAGGATAGCAAAGGAAAAGCTTCCGAAAGGGTTTAGTATAGAGTGGTCAGGGATGACCAGGGAACAGATCTTATCCGGTAACCAGGCAATCTACATATTTATCATTTGCTTAATATTCGTTTACCTCATCCTTGCGGCGCAGTATGAGAGCTTTCTATTGCCTCTCCCTGTTTTATTATCACTTCCAGCTGGTATAGCTGGTGCTTTTTTCACGTTGAAATTAGCGGGTTTAGAGAATAATATCTACGCACAGGTTGCGCTGGTTATGTTAATTGGTTTATTAGGTAAAAATGCCATTCTGATCATAGAGTTTGCAGAGTTTAAGCGTAAAGCAGGTGCTACAGTGCCACAGGCAGCTAAAATGGGTGCCGTCTCAAGATTAAGACCAATTTTAATGACCTCATTTGCATTTATTGCGGGTCTTATTCCTTTGTGCATTGCTTCTGGTGCCGGTGCTGTTGGTAACCGTTCTATTGGTTTTGCAGCAGTAGGAGGAATGTTTTTTGGAACCCTGTTTGGGGTTGTTCTGATCCCGGGGCTCTATGCCATATTTGCATCGGCTGGAAAGAAGAAAACTAAATCAATTATTGTAGACACTAATCCGATAGGAGAATGATTATCAAACAAAAAATAGAATATTTATATATAAAACTGGTCGTGGTATTCACCATTATGACATTTGCTGGTTGTAAAACTATTGAACCCACCGCTCTACCAGAGCTAACTAAAATACCTGGATCATTTACTGATTCTGTAGGCGTGCCATCACCTATTTTAGGTTGGAAGGATGTTTTTTTGGATAAAAATCTAGAAGTTTTAATTAACAATGCTTTAAATAATAATTATGACCTAAAGGCTGGGGTTCAGCGCATATTAGTTGCAGAAGCAAATATGAAGCTCTCAAAAGCGAGCTTATTCCCATCCTTAAGCGCGGCAGTAAGTGGGGGTGTAGATAAATTTGGCAAATATACCATGAATGGTGTAGGAAATTATGATACTAATTTATCTCCTAATATCAATGGGGATCAAAGAATCCCTGATCCAACGGGAGATTTTTTTATGGGATTTAAGAGTTCCTGGGAAATTGATATTTGGGGTAAATTATCAAAACGGAAACAAGCCTCTTATACCCGCTACCTGGCAAGTAAAAAGGGGCAGCAATGGTACCGAACGCAATTGGTAGCGCAGGTTGCAAATATGTACTTTGAATTAGTTGCACTAGATAGACAGATGATAATATTAAAATCAAATATAAAACTACAGCAAAAAGGAGTGGAGATCATTGAGGCCCAACTGGCTGGCGGACGTGCTACTTCTTTAGCTGTCAGACAGTTCAAGGCACAAATGTTATCTACAGAGGGGAAGCAGTTTGAAATTAAGCAAGCGATCAGAAGAACAGAAAATGAGTTAAATAGTCTCCTGGGTAGATATCCTGAAAAAATAAGGAGAGATACAGCTGCAATAAATCAGGTACTGCCCTCCATGGTGTATGCAGGTATTCCCTCAGCGGTATTATTAAGGCGTCCAGATATACAGGAAGCAGAATTGAAATTAAAGGCGGCCAAAGCTGATGTACAAGCTGCGAGAAAAGCAATGCTGCCATCTTTAACGCTCAATGCTTATTCAGGGTTTAATTCCTTTAAGTTACCGTTATTACTTTCTCCCGGATCTTTGGCCTCTGGTTTTTTGGGTGGATTAACCGGACCCATTTTTAATCGTGGGACTTTAAAAAGTGGCAGAAAAGTAGCTATTGCCGCCCAGCTGAATGCTTTTTATAACTATCAGCAACACATCATCCAAGGCTATCAGGAGGTTTCAACGCAATTGGCTGCCATTAATAATTATAAAGAGGCCTATCAATTGAAGACAGAGGAAGTAAAGGCGCTTAGTGAGGCGCTTTCCACAGCAAATGATTTATATCTGGCCGGATATGCCAACTATTTGGAAGTTATTGTTGCACAGGGAAGTGTGCTGAATGCAGAAATTGAACAAGTAAACTTAAAACGCCAATCTTATTCCGCTTTGGTACAGCTCTTCCGTGCTATGGGCATCTAGTGAAAGTCGTTGTTTCCTTTATTATTAATGAGCCAGCCAATCATGGGCTCATTAATAATAATGGACCCACATATTAGGACAAGGTTTTAAAAAGAAAAAAAACACTTAACTTGTCATTAGATTATGGGAACTTCAAGAAGAAAATTCACAGCAGAATTCAAAACCAAGGTTGTATTGGAAGCACTAAAAGAGCGTTTGAGCATATCAGATTTGGCCTCCAAGTTTGAGATTCATCCGGCTCAAATTACCGGGTGGAAAAAGCAATTTTTAGAAAACAGCAGCTCAGTTTTTGATAAAGGTTCTTCAGAGCATATAAAAGAAGATATTGAAAAGCAGATAGATACCCTATATTCTCAGATAGGCCAGCTTAAAGTTGAGAATGACTGGCTAAAAAAAAAGCTTCGTTAAGCCGCAAGTTATGGAGAGAAGAAAAATGATTGATAAAGCGCATATTGCTATAAGCGTTCAACGGCAATGTGATTGCTATCGATTCACCGCAGTGGAATTTATTATACCGGTACTGGAGAAAGTACGCATAACCTGGATCTAATGAAGATCATAGATGTACATTTTTTGAAATACCCCTTCAAAGGCAGCCGGCGTATGACTACCTGGCTCAATGAACAAGGATATTCAGTCAACAGAAAACGTATACAACGTCTTTATCAAACGATGGGATTGAGCACAATTTATCCAAAGCCTAATTTAAGTAAATCTGATCCGGTGGCCTATAAATATCCATATTTACTGAGGGACCTTGTAATAGAGCGTAATAATCAGGTCTGGGCAATAGACATCACCTATATTCCTATGAAAAAAGGGTTTATGTATTTGGCAGCCATTATAGATCTGAACAGTCGGTTCGTGATTAATTGGAGTTTAAGTAATACAATGGAAGCGGAATGGATTTGCCAGATAATAAAAGAAGCAATAGACGTTCATGGGAAACCAGAGATTTTAAATAGTGATCAGGGGAGTCAGTTCACCTCCAATGCCTATATCAAGCTCTTATTAGACGCGGGCATACAAATCAGCATGGACGGAAAAGGGTGGGCCACTGATAACATTTTTATAGAGCGTCTATGGAGAAGTTTAAAATATGAATACGTCTATTTAAATGTACCGGCTGATGGCCTGGATTTATACCAGGGAATAAATGAGTGGTTCCGATTCTATAACGAAGACAGACACCACCAAAGTTTGAATAATAAGAAGCCAGCTGAAATTTATTTGAAGGATGCATAAAATGGTATGGAAATATGGAAAACTCTTCGAGTTTACGCACATTCCCACACCAGAATAACAATAATAAAATTTAAAAACATACCATTTCTGTCCTAAGAATTGGGTCCACTATAAACTATGTCATATGCTAATGCCAGACTTGGAGATTAATTTGTCTCGAACTTTTCTTTAAGTTTGACATTTTTAAACTCCTTAGCAGCTACACCGGCTAATAAGAGTAAGAGAAAGAAAGAGCCTGCTAATGATATCTTTTCACCTATATAGTAGGAATTGGGATGGAATACAAACTCAACCTTGTGATTACCGGCAGGAATCTGTGCTGCCCGTAGGCATTCCACCATGGATTTGATTAGTCCATAAAAGGGTTTCACTCTTTTTTTTATACTCGTTTATTTCAGTTTGAGTAGACTGTGCCCTGGTGACATCATTTTGTCCAAGTGACTTACCTAAAAATGCCGGATTAAAATCTATAAAGCATATTGCTACAAATAGGGAGGTGACAACAAAGTGAGTGCTATTCCGATTAAACCAGTCCTTCATTTTTATGGTTTTTCTAAATATAAAAAATCTTCAGGGTTTTCATCGTTTTAGTTGGCAACGCACAAACTTAGGAAATACGATAATCACATAAGCTTAGAACATGCGATCGAGCCTTTTGAACAGGGGTGTTATAGGTCCCTTTTCTATTTAGCATGCATCAATAATTATATCGGCAATTCTCAAACAGTTTTCTAACGTTCCACTCATCCTCATATATTCAGTTTCGATTGTAAAATCATGTTTCTTACTTTTAAAAATGGCTTCTCAATTAGCATGTTCAATATATAGGCGGCTATTATTGAAGCAAGCACACAAATAGCAAACATTTGCCAACTATCTTTTTCCGCTAAAAAGTATTCAGCGTGCTCCTGGCACAAATGCAAAACTATTTTATGGCTAAGATAAATGGCAAATGAAAGATCCGCAATCTTTTGTGTAACAGAAGATTTTAAATTATACAAAATACTATCCCGACTTATAGCTCCAAGCACCATCAACCCATATCCCAGGCTGACCAGCGGAAAGCCAAAAATAGAGGCAGAAAACGACTGTTCATCATCACATACGTAATAAGCAGCAGCCAGAACCAGAAAGCTTAACGCTAATAGATGATTTCCATATGGTTCGATCTTGCTTCTGAATACTGGCTTGAATGAAAATATTGCTGCGATTGTTACGCCGATTATTAGTCCGTCTAACCTGCAGATAGTGAGATAATAAATCCATTTATACCAGGAGACTACGGTATGGCCTGATGCTATGGAAGTGCTTACAAAATGTTTCCAGTAATAAAGGCGAAAGATAAATCCGGATAAAAACAATAATAGCAAAGGCAGAAATATCTTATGAACAAGCTTGAAATGAAATAATATCAACATCAATAGGGGGAATACTAAATAAAACTGTTCTTCAATACAAAGGGACCAGGCATGCGAAAATGTGCCCTGGTAACGGACATCAAGCCCTATGTTTTGTGTGAATGTAAGATATTTCCATAATGGCGCAAGCGCCTCCCGCTCTCTGAAAGATGGGAAGAAGAAATAAAGCAGTAAGATAACAAGATATGCTGGTATAATTCTGAAGGTTCGTTTAGTGAAAAAGACCCGGAGATTAACTCCCTGGCTTGAAATTTCGGCAAACAAGTTCGATGCAATCAGGTACCCACTTAATACAAAAAAGAGATCTACACCAGTCCACCCAAATTTCCCAATGTCGGTCAGCCTTTCTGGAGCATAAAAGATCCTTCCATAATGATAAATAAAAACGAACCCTATCGCAAAGGCTCTTAAATGATCAAGACCATGTAGTCTGAATTTTGGCAATATTTTAGAATTGAGCATGAAATTTAGTTAAGGGCTTCGCTTTTGATTATATGAATCTTCCGCCAATGTATGTATTGAAAAAACTTGTGAGAAAAGCCAAAGACGGAAACAACCATTCAATGGCGGAAACATCATTTTTGCCTATAAAACTAATGGTATTCAATTTTTGGCTTTCTGTCATTGATTTCTGTGTTTCGGTCTTTTTTAGATTTCCAGCCTTCGCTATTTGGTACATTTGTATTTCAATGAATTTCTTAAATCATCTTTTTCTCTATTTCAAACAGCACCGGCTGAGAAGACATCTGATTTTCTGGATAGTAATCCTGTTGTTTTCAATTAGCAGGAATGATATGGGCTGGGGGGAAGACTGGACTTTAGCTTACTCCGTTGTTAATTCAATGGCCTTACTGGTAACTCAGGTGCCCTCTGCATATTTTTTGAGTTATATAATCGTTCCGGAGCTGTTGTACAGAAAGCGTTATTTTTTTACTATAACGTATTTTGTGGTTTTCGCCTATATCATCACGGTAATTTCAAGAATTATGATCGTGTATGTGGCGGAGCCATTTCAGATGGCACATGGTATTGTTTGTTTTGAATGTCCCAAGCAAGAATCCTTGAAAGAAATTTCTTTTGATTTGTACAAGTTGTTTAGGGTATATTTCTTTGATAACTTTTCGATAGCATTCCTGTTTCTTACACTAAAACTTTTGGTCATGCAAAATGAAACCCAGAAGAAGACTTTATCTCTTGAGAAGGATAAGGCAGAAAATGAACTTAAACAGCTGAAGGAACAGCTAAATCCACATTTTCTATTCAATACACTTAATAATATCTATGCGCTATCGTTAAAAAACTCCCCCAAAACAACGGATTCTATAGGGCGTTTATCAGCAATTCTTGATTACATTTTATATCGTGGAACAGCAGTAAGTGTACCAGTTCAACAGGAAATCGATTTGCTGATGGATTACATTGAGCTTGAAAAGCTTAGATATGATGACAGACTAATCATAAGTTTTGATACCCAAATCAAGGCTAACATCATGATTGCGCCTATGATATTAATATCGCTTGTTGAAAATGCATTTAAACATGGTGCGGCCAATGACATGGGCCATCCTGAAATTCATATAAGCATAATGGCAAATGATCAGTATTTTATGTTTGAAATTTTAAATACTACCAGATCTAACGTAGCAAACGGTAAATTAGAAAAAATTGGTTTGGCTAATATCTCCAAACAGCTTGGCCTTCTGTATGAAAGTAACCATATTTTGACAGTAAATGAACTGCAGGATCAATTTAGAGTAAAGCTGGAAATTAATTTATGAAAGTACGATGCCTTTTAGTAGACGATGAGCCATTGGCAATAGAGCTGTTGGAAAACCACTTGCAGCATTTCGATAATTTTGAAATTGTTGCAAGCTGTTCTAATGCGATTAATGCCCTGCAGATCCTATCTACAGAGACAATAGATCTGTTATTCCTGGATATTCATATGCCGCAACTTTCTGGAATTGATTTTCTGAAAACCTTAAAGAAACCACCACATACTATTCTTACTACGGCTTATCGGGAATTTGCAGTAGAAAGCTATGATCTGGAGGTGACCGATTATCTTCTTAAGCCAATTACATTCGATCGGTTTTTTAAAGCCATTGAACGCTTTTTAAGACATAATACTAAACCGGATAAAATGGTAACTGTCAATCAAATTCCCGCAGCTTCTTTTATCATGTTGAAATCGGGTATTAAACATTATAAGATTAATGTTGCTACTATCTTATACGTTGAAAGTATCAAAGATTATATCAAGGTCTTAACTACGGAAAATGAGCTGATCATAAAATATAAAATAAGTGATATCGAAACTGAACTTCACAATCAGGGACTTCTTCGCGTTCACCGATCTTTCATTGTCAACAAAGAAAAAATAACGTCTTTCTCTTCATTGGTAGTTTGGGTAGGACAAAAGGAAATTCCAATTGGGCCTATGTATAGGAAAAGTGTAAGCGAAGTGTTGACTACAACGTTCTAGGCAGATTTTTCAATAAATTTAAGTTCCTGCACAATCCAGAAATCGCTGGTTGTTTGGAATTGCATCAAAATACGTACTTTCCCATTAAAAACCGGTTGAAACAATCAATAATTCATATCGCACTTTTAGTTAAAGATTACGACGAAGCCATCGACTTCTACGTTAATAAGTTGAGTTTTAAACTCATTGAAGATACAGTTCTTTCAGATTCGAAAAGATGGGTATTAGTCCAGCCTCCTGGTTCCTCCGGATGCTGTCTTCTTTTGGCCAAGGCAGTTAATGAACGACAAGAGTCAAGTGTAGGTAATCAGAGTGGGGGAAGAGTTTTTCTGTTTCTTGACACAGATGACTTTTTTGAGACTTATAATACAATGGTAGCTAATGGCGTTGCATTTGTTCGTGAGCCAGTTGTAGAAGCATATGGGACAGTTGCAGTATTCAAAGATTTATATGGCAATTTATGGGACCTGATTGAAAGAAATATTCAGGGCATGGTTTAAAGGGTATAATAGCTATATTGCAGTTCAGGCAGGCATTCTTGATGATCAAAAAAATATTACTTTTTATTTTACAAGTTAGCTTAGTAAGCGCGGCCTCGGCGCAGCTTTCATTTGATCATATTACCGTTGCCAACGGCCTTTCGCAAAGCACGGTGTTATCCATTCATAAAGACAGCCAGGGGTACATGTGGTTCGGCACGAGGTACGGGCTAAATAAATACGATGCCCAGCATATAAAAACCTACGATTACCACAGTAACGATACCACTAGCATCAGCTGTAGTGATTACATCTATTCAATTCTCGAAGATAAAAAGCATAACCTCTGGATTGGTACGCGTAACGGACTTAACCGCTATTTGCCGGAAAGTGATTCCTTTGAAAGGATCTTAAACAACCCCGCCAACCCTGCCGGATTAAGTGACAATACGGTACTCTGCAGTTACCAGGATAGCAACGGAAACCTGTGGTTCGGAACAAGCAATGGATTGAACATGCTTTCGTCAGCAGCATCACGAAGCTTTACCCATTTCTATGCAGCTGCAAAATCACATCCGGGACTGGCAGGGGCACAGGTCTATGCCATTCATGAAGACAGGCAGAAGAACCTGTGGATCGGTACTAATAAGGGTATAACCCGCATGAGCAGGAAGAACGGTAGTTATGAATTTACTTCATTCTCAGAATCAGCAGCAAATCCTGCAAGTTTAAAAGGTGATTTCGTAAAAACAATTGCCGAAGATCAGCAGGGCAGGCTGTGGATAGGTACTGAAACTGGCGGGCTCAACCTGTTCCAGCCCCAAAGTTCTACTTTCAGTCATTACTTCCATTCTCCACTGGACAAAAATAGCTTAAGCAGTAACGATATCAGAAAAATCAGTGTCGATCAGTCCGGAAAGTTATGGATAGCTACTATTGACGGGCTCAACGTATTTGATCCCGAAAGCCGTCAGTTCAAAGCATATGACCATGATCCGGAGAATCCTAAAAGCCTGAGCGATAATTCTATCAAGGATATTTATATTGACAATCAGGCTGCAGTGTGGATTGGAACCATGTTTGGTGGCGTCAATGTGATGCATCCCAATGTTATTCCTTTTGTCACCTTCCAAAGCAGCAAACTCAGAAACAGCATCAGCAGCAATATTGTAAGTGCCATTATCAGTGACCCAAAGGGAAACTTATGGATAGGAACGGAAGGAAAGGGTCTGAACTACTATGATACCGCAGCGCATCATTTTAAGGCTTACCTGAATAACCCGGCTGATCCCTCCAGTATAGGCACAAACTTTATCAAAGCCATATACAAGGACAGGGCGAATCGTATATGGGTAGGATTGCATCAGGGTGGGCTGGACCTGTTCCTGCCTGCGTCTAATTCATTTAAGCACTATCGCCACAATCCGGCCGATCACAGCTCCATCTCCAGCGATATCGTAAGCTCAGTACTTGAAGACAGCAGGAATCGCCTGTGGGTAGGCACTTCCGCAGGGCTGGATATATTTGATCCCCGTACGCAGCAGTTCAGAACTTTCCTGACGGATTCTTCACGTAAGTTCAGCCTCAGCAGCAATTGGATCAGGTGTATCTATGAGGATTCTAAACAAAACCTTTGGGTGGGCACAGGAACAGGGCTCAACCTGATGGAAGCCGGGTCAACAGGCTTTAAGCCATTCCTTGCAAACACAACCGCCAAAAAAAGTCTTCAGGGAAATTATATCAATTGTGTGAAGGAAGATCGTTCGGGGAGGATATGGATCGGGGTTTTTCATGGCGGATTAAGCCTTTATCAGCCCGAATCCAGGTCTTTCAAAACCTATACAACAAAAGATGGGCTGCCGGGCGACAATATCCTGAATATACAGCCGGATGACAACGATATCCTGTGGATCAGTACGGACAAGGGACTGTCTAAATTCAATGTAAAAACGAACACCTTTAAAAATTATACGGTCAGGGATGGTCTTCCCACCAATGAATTTAATTACAGCTCATGCTTTAGGGACAGCAACGGGAAACTGTACTTTGGTACCTACAACGGGCTGCTATCCTTTACCCCCAGGCAGATCAGGGCAAATGCTTTTGCTCCTCCGGTAGTATTTACCGGCCTCAAGCTTTTTAACCAGCCGGTGAGGATCAATGATCAGACGCAGCTGCTTGCAAGTGATATCAGCTTTAGTAAGGAGCTCTGTTTTACGCATGATCAGAATGTGTTTAGCCTCGAGTTTAGTGCCCTGAACTACAACAAGCCCGATCGTAACCGCTACAGGTATAAGATGGAGGGTTTTGAGAAAAACTGGAACGAAGTGAGCATCCCTTCGGCAACTTATACCAACCTGCCTGCTGGGGATTATGTGTTTTTGGTTAGCGGCAGCAACAATGATGGTCTTTGGAATGCGCAGCCGAAACGTTTGCTGATACATATCCTGCCGCCATACTGGAAAACATGGTGGGCATATCTATTTTATCTTCTTTGCTCAGCATCTGTTTTGTTCCTGGTGATTCGCTTTTTTCGCAGGCAGGCACGCCTGGAAAGAGACCTGTATTATGAGCAGCTTGAACATGCGCGGCAGGAGGGTTTGTACCAGATGAAGCTCGATTTTTTTACTAAGGTTTCTCATGAAATACGTACACCGCTTACACTGATCCTGGCCCCGCTGGAAAAACTATTGAACATTTCGGTAAATAATGCCCCGGTGTACCGTCAGCTAAAGCATGTGAAACAAAACGCTGACAGGCTCATCAGGCTGATCAGTGAATTGCTCGATTTCCGTCAAATTGAAACTGAGCACCTGGTATTGAAAGTGTCGGAACAGGATGTTGTACAGTTTTGCCGGCGTATTTTTGACTCCTTTGCAGGATGGAGCGAGGATAAAAATATCAGTTACCATTTCAAGTCAGCAGAAGATGCAGCCCAGTTGTACTTCGATCCGCTTCAATTTGAAAAGGTGCTGTTTAACCTGCTGTCCAACGCATTTAAATTTACAGCTGAGGGCGGATCAATCCAGCTGAACATTGAATGTTCAGAGGAACATGTAAGAATTTGCGTTACCGACAATGGGATAGGAATCTCGGAGGATGCGCAGGCACATGTTTTTGATACCTTTTACCAAAGTTCGCAAAGTTTGGTTTCTCCGGGATGGGGGCTGGGCCTCGCACTGGCCAAAAATATTGTCCAGGTGCATAAGGGAACCATTGAGGTACAGAGTAGCCCGGCGTTCGGAGACAATCCGGGGCATACCGCGTTTACAGTTACGATGTTAAAAGGTAAAGCCCATTTCTCCGCAAAAGAGTTGTGTGCTGATGATCATCATCAGTCATATGCTCCGGCAGAGATGCAGGGCACAGCCGAAAAATATACTGCCGAACTCCCCGGAATTGTGGATAGCGACAATTATACCATACTGCTTGTAGAAGATAATGATGAGGTACGCGGTTTTGTAAAAGAATCTTTGGAGGGTCAGTACAAAATCCTGGAGGCTGTCAACGGAATGGAAGGATTGGAAATTGCTGTAAATACTATCCCTGATCTGATTATCAGCGATGTGACCATGCCAGTAATGGACGGGCTTCAGCTATGCAGCAGGATTAAGCAGGATGAACGTACAAGCCATATTCCCGTTGTGCTGCTCACTGCACGGGCCGATTATCTCCATCAGGTGGGAGGCCTGGAAAATGGCGCAGATGCCTACATCGTGAAACCCTTCAGCATCCAGCTGCTGGAGTTGAATGTACGCAATCTGTTTCTTGCCCGCGAAAGTATGCGCAGGAAATACGGGCAGCAAATCACGCTGTTGCCGCAGAATAAAGTAATCCAGTCTGCAGACGAAAATTTCCTGGCCAGACTGATGCAATGTATTGAACAACATATTGAAGATGCAGACTTCGGAGTAACCGCACTGGTTAATAAAATAGGAATGAGCCAGACCGTACTTTACAGAAAAGTGAAAGCGCTGACTGGTTTTACAATCGTCGAATTCATCAAGTCGGTACGGCTGAATTATGCAATGCAGCTGCTGATCCAGCATCAGCTGGGTATTGCTGAGGTAGCTTACGCAGCAGGATTCAGCGACCGAAAATATTTCAGTAAAGAGTTCAGGAAACAATTTGGAAAGTCCCCTTCCGAATTCCTGGATGATCATATGCAGCTCTAAGGGCCATAAAATCACCCTCTATTCCCGTTGTGACCAATTTGTACCCCCAAAAAGGCGGAATTGTACCCTCCCTTTGCTGAGAATACTCATCAAATTCGCTCATCAACAAACCAAAACAAACATGAAGCTAACCATTACCTGCTTTGTATCTTTCTGTGCCCTGTTCTTATGCCTGTCATTTAAAAAAGATCCTCCTATTTATAAGAAAGGATGGATAGACCTGAACAAGAATGGGAAGAAAGATATTTATGAAGATCCCAGCGAATCTGCAGAAAGACGAACAGCAGACCTCGTATCAAGGATGACCCTCGAAGAAAAAACCTGCCAGATGGCAACCCTTTATGGATGGAAAAGAATTCTAAAAGATTCGCTGCCCACCGCGGCCTGGAAAAACGAAATCTGGAAAGATGGGATTGCCAATATCGATGAACACTTAAATGGCTTTGTCAGCTGGGGAGTAACCTCTCAGTCGCCCCTGGTTACCGATATCAGGAAACATGTAAAGGCGATGAATGAAACCCAGCGTTTCTTCATTGAACAAACCAGGCTGGGAATACCGGTCGATTTTACTGATGAGGGCCTGAGAGGGGTAGAGGCATATGAAGCTACTGCTTTTCCGGACCAGCTGAATATGGGCATGACCTGGAACAGAGAGCTGGTACATCAGATGGGTATCATCACAGGCATGGAAGCCCGTGCACTGGGTTATACCAATGTGTATGCGCCGGTGCTTGATGTAGCACGTGACCAACGCTGGGGAAGGCTGGAGGAAGTCTACGGCGAAGACCCATATCTGGTAGCGAGGTTAGGGGTAGAGATGGCCCGCGGCATGCAGCAGAACAATCAGATCGCGGCTACGGTGAAACACTTTGCGGTTTACAGTGCCAATAAAGGCGCGAGGGAAGGCCAGGCAAGGACAGACCCACAGGTTTCGCCGCGGGAGGTGGAGAATATTTTACTGTATCCTTTCAAAAAGGTGATTAAAGAAGCCGGCGTTATGGGCGTGATGAGTTCTTATAATGACTATGACGGGATTCCTATATCGGGCAGTTCTTACTGGCTCACCCAGCGGCTGAGAAACGAAATGGGTTTTAAAGGATATGTGGTTAGTGACAGCGATGCGCTGGAGTATCTGTATTCGAAACATCACGTAGCTGCTAATTTAAAAGATGCTGTTTTACAAGCGTTTAGGGCAGGAATGAATGTAAGAACTACCTTTAAAAGGCCGGACAGTATTATTCTATATGCAAGGGAGCTGGTAAAAGAAGGTAAACTACCCATTGATACAGTAAACAGCCGGGTTTCGGATGTTTTGAGAGTGAAATTCCAGCTTGGGCTTTTTGACCACCCTTATGTGGATGATGAAAATGCCACTGCTAAGATGGTGAATTCTCCTGCACACAGGGCCGTTGCATTCCGCGCTTCGCGGGAGAGCATTGTTCTATTGAAAAACAAGGCCAATATACTTCCGCTTTCAAAATCGCTGAGGGTTGCAGTAATCGGTCCGAACGCAACAAATGATGAATATGCACACTCTCATTATGGTCCGCTGGCTTCCAGGAGCACAAATATCCTGGAGGGTATACGCGCTAAACTTGGTACTGATAAGGTAAGCTATGCGCTGGGATGCACACTGGTAGATAAAACATGGCCCGAAAGCGAAATATTGCCTCAGGATCCTGATATGGCTGAACAGCAGATGATCGATAATGCGGCCGAAACTGCCTCAGAAGCGGATGCAGCAGTGGTGGTATTAGGAGGTAATACCCTTACGGCCGGAGAAAACAAGAGCCGTACAAGCCTTGACCTTCCGGGCTATCAGCTGCGCTTAATCAAAGCGGTGAAAGCAACAGGAAAACCAGTGGTAGTTGTGCTGATCGGTGCGCAGCCAATGACTATCAACTGGATAGATCAAAACGTTGCAGGCATCATATACGCCGGATATCCTGGGGTGCAGGGTGGAAATGCACTGGCAGATGTGCTGTTTGGTGATTATAATCCGGGCGGTAAACTGACGCTGACGTTTCCGAAATCCGTAGGTCAGCTACCCCTCAACTTCCCGGCAAAGCCCAACTCACAAACTGACGAGGGAGAGCAGGCGAAGATCAAAGGATTGTTATACCCCTTCGGGTTTGGACTAAGTTATACCATCTTCAGCTACAGTAACATGGTCATCAGCCCTGTTTCAGCAAACCAGGATATCACAGTTTCTCTAAAGGTGACCAATACTGGTAAGCTTGCCGGCGACGAGGTGGTACAGTTATACCTGCGTGATGTGCTGAGCAGCGTTACCACCTATGAAAAGGTACTGCGGGGCTTTGAACGGATCAGCCTGCAGCCCGGAGAAAGCAAAGACGTCACTTTTAAAATTGTGCAGGACGACCTGAAGTTATACAACAGGCAAATGCAGTACCTGGTAGAACCCGGTGTATTTAAAGTTATGCTCGGCTCTTCTTCTGAAGATATCAGACTGACCGGAAATTTCGAAATAAAGTAATCAGGACCACCCTTAAACAGATTGATATGAAAATAAAATTACCAGCTCTTCTATTGCTGCTTCTGGTCTTTGCTGGCAGTTCCTTTGCCCAGACAAATGTTACGGGAATAGTAAAAGACGACAATAACCAAATCCTGGCCGGCGTAAGCGTACAGGTAAAGAATACCAAAACAACCACCCTGACTGACGGTGAAGGGAAATTTGCTATTAAAACCGCAGACCTGAATGCGGTGCTGGTATTCAGCTTTGTAGGCTACAATACCCAGCAGCAGGCCTTGCGGGGCAGGAGTATACTGACTGTGAAACTTGCTGAACTGTCCACTGGATTAAACCAGGTGGTGGTGATCGGTTACGGTACTGCAAAGAAAAAAGATCTCACAGGTGCTGTGGGCCAGGTGAGTATGCCAGACCTGAATAAGGCACCGGTGAAATCAATCGATGAGGCACTGGCCGGAAGGATTGCCGGTGTGCAGGTAAGTTCATCCGATGGCCAGCCGGGATCGGCAGTAAACATTGTAGTAAGGGGGGCAAACTCGATTACCCAGGACAACTCGCCTCTATACGTGATCGATGGCTTCCCTGTAGAAGGCTTTAACCTGAACGTATTTAATCCGCAGGATATAGAATCACTGGAAGTATTGAAAGATGCTTCAGCAACGGCCATTTATGGGGCGCGCGGTGCCAATGGTGTGGTGATCATCACTACAAAAAAAGGCAAGGCGGGTAACGCTGTGATCACCTTCAATACCTTGCAGAGCTTTAGTAAAAACATCAATACCATGGAGCTGATGGATAGCTATGATTTCCTGAAATACCAGCTGGAACGTGATCCCACAGCAGGATCAGCGGCAAACCTCACACCAACATATTCTTACCTGACGGTTCCGGGAAAAACGCTGGATGATTACAGGAATGTGGCTGCTACCGACTGGCAGTCGCCATTTTTCAGAACGGGAAGCCTGAGGAATTATTCGCTGGCCATAAGGGGTGGTAATGACAAAACCCTGTACTCCGTCTCCGGTTCAATCGATGATCAGGACGGTACGATCATCAACACAGGCTATGGAAGATCACAAGGCAGGATTACGCTCGATCAGACGATCAATGATAAATTAAAAGTGGGCATCAACGCGAACTATGCACACCTCTCACAATCGGGCAACAGCGTTTCGCAGTCTACAAATAGCGCAACTACAAATATCTTATACAGCGTATGGGGCTATAACCCGCTGATCCCTTATTCAGATACCCAGGCACTGGATCCTACTACCGATTCTTCAAATGACTACAAATTTAACCCGGTACTGAACCAGGCTAACATTGTTCGAAATATCAAAACTGATAACCTCAACGTCAATACCTATATCAATTATACTATAATCCCCAATCTGGTATTACGGATAACCGGCGTCCTCAATAACAGTACTGCCAGCAGGGAAAACTTTAACAACTCCCTAACCTACTACGGAAGCCCGCTCACCAACGCTGGTAAAACTAACGGGGTAAATGGTTCTGTTTCCACAGCTAAAGTGAACAACTGGGCCAATGAAAATACCCTGACCTATACAAAAACCTTCAATAAGCTGCATAATTTTAACGCCGTTGCCGGTTTCACAGAACAGGGAAACAGATCCAGTACCTATGGTTTTGGTGCCAATTTCCTGCCAAATGAAACGCTCGGCATTAGTGGAATGGATGAGGGAACGCTGAATCCGGCCTCAACCATTGCACTGAGTTCGTTATGGCGTGCAGCCTCTGTACTGAGCAGGGTAAGCTATAATTACAACTCACTGTATTACCTTACGCTTTCTTACCGGGCAGACGGTTCCTCAAAGTTCAGCGAAGAGAACCACTGGGGTTACTTTCCCTCTGCAGCCATCGCCTGGAGATTTAGCCAGGAGAAATTCCTGAAGGACAGCAAGGTGCTTACGGACGGAAAGCTGCGCCTGAGTTACGGAAAAACCGGGAATAACCGGGTGGGTGACTTCAGTTATCTATCCACAACAGGAGTGCCGGCAGCGTTTACTTATTCATTTAACAATGCCTATGTATCCAGTATTAAACCGCTTACGGTAGGCAATCCAAATCTGAAGTGGGAAAGCACGGCACAATATGATGGGGGTGTAGATCTTAGTTTCCTGGACAACCGGATCAGTTTTACTGCTGATGTATACCGTAAAAAGACAGAAAACCTGCTGCTCAATGCATCCATTCCCACCTCCACAGGTTACAATACGGCCATCACCAATATCGGGAGCGTGCAGAACCAGGGCCTGGAGTTTACGCTGAATACTACAAATATCAAAACAAAAAACTTCAGCTGGTCGAGCAGCTTCAATATCTCTTTCAACCGCAACAAGGTGCTTGCACTGGCAAACGGTCAGGAGAGCCTTACCTCATCCATTTCCTGGGATAATGCCTGGAGCTCGATACCGGCATATATCGCTAAGGTTGGCCAGCCCCTTGGTTTGATGTACGGTTACGTAGCAAACGGGGTTTACCAGTATGGCGACTTTAACAAAACAGCGGCTGGAACATATGTGCTGAGAGATGATGTAGCCGGAAATGGAAATACCCGCAGCAGCATACAGCCTGGAGATGTGAAGTACAAAGACCTGAATGGTGACGGAACAGTAAACTCGTCGGATTACACGGTGATTGGCCATAGCCAGCCGGTGCATACTGGTGGCTTCGGTAATAACTTCAGCTACAAAAACTTTGACCTGAATATTTTCTTTCAGTGGTCCTACGGAAATGACATCCAGAATGTAAACCGCATGGTGTTTGAGGGCAATGCCCTGAGCAAGGTGTACCTGGAGCAGTTTGCTTCTTACAACGACAGGTGGAGCCCAGCTAACCAGCAATCCTCAAATTACCGTGCCGGAGGCTATTATGGTGGTGGGTATTCTTCCGCTACTGTAGAGGACGGATCTTACCTGAGGTTGAAAACGGCCTCCATAGGATATAACCTGCCAAAATCACTTTTGAAACGGGTAAATATTGCGGCGCTCAGAGTCTATGTTTCCGGCCAGAACATCTATACCTGGACAAAATATTCGGGCCTGGATCCTGAAGTGGATACTTATAACTCGGTGTTGACCGGGGGATTTGATTACAGCGCGTACCCAAGGGCAAGAACAATTGCCTTTGGTGCAAACCTTACTTTTTAATCTTAAAATATTGTTTATGAAACGCTTAATATTCGCCATGACCCTTGTGCTCAGTACCGGCCTGGCATCCTGCAAAAAGTTCCTGGACACTACACCTACAGACTCGCTGCAGCAGACAAGTTATTACAACACTGAAGCAAAGCTAACCAACGCCCTGGCCGGTGTTTATCAGCCCCTGGGCAACCCCGGTATCTATGGCGACAATATGTTTGATCAGCTGGGTGCAAGTACCGACGAGGGATTTTATAACCGCTCTGCCCAAACCACAGGCATCATGGTCTATAATTTTGATTATGGCAACGCCGATTTGAATAACTTCTGGACGCAGCTATACCAGGGAATTGAAAGGGCTAATATCCTGATCACTAATATCAATCTGCCGTCAATGGATGAAACCAAAAGGCAGGCCATCTTGGGAGAGGCATTGTTTCTGAGAGGTTACTACTATTACCTGCTGGTCACTAATTTCGGAGATGTGCCACTGAAAACCAGTCCTACAGCATCTGTTACGGAGGTAGATCTGGTAAGAACACCCGCTAAAGATATTTACACGCAGATCATAACTGATATGGAATCTGCCGAGGCGAAGGTAAACACTTCGACAGCCATAGGTTTCGGCGGAAGGGTATCCAAAACTGTTGTAGAAGGTATACTTGCAAGGGTTTGCCTCAGCATGGCGGGATATCCGCTGAATGATGAAAGCCAGTATGCGAACGCACTGAAGTGGGCGCAGAAGGTGCAGCAGTCCGGTGAACATAGCCTAAACCCCAGCTACAGGCAGATGTTCATTAATCTCCATCAGGATATTTACGATGTGAAAGAAAGCATGTGGGAGGTAGAGAACAAAGGGACCGGGGCCGATGGACTGGGCAATACCAACCGTCTGGCAAATACGAACGGCATCCAGCTTACAGCCAACTCTGATGCGATAGGATATAGCTACGCGTTTGTCAATACGACAGGGAAATTGTTTAACCTTTACAGCGCGGGCGACCAGCGAAGGAACTGGGCGATTGCACCCTACAGTTACAATACTACTACAACACCGGTATCCTATATTTACTGGACTCCCGCACAGGTTTATAACCGGAATGCAGGAAAATTCAGAAGGGAGTATGAACTTTCTGCAGTTAAGAGTAAAAATTATACTCCTGTGAATTTCCCGGTGCTGCGCTATGCGGATGTATTACTGATGCTTGCAGAAGCCGAAAACCATATTAACGGACCAAGTGCTGCGGCCTACAATGCGCTCAATCAGGTGAGAAGACGCGGTTTTGGCCTGGCTGCAAATACGGCGGTGTCCTCGGTATCTGTAGTGAGCAACCTTACGCTGGCAACTGCCGGCAATACGGGATACCTGGCATCCCAGACCAGTGTGCCAGTTACTTTTACCGGTGGCGGCGGTTCAGGAGCAACTGGTGTGGCAACTGTGGCCAGCACAGGAAAGGTGACTGCCCTGGCAGTACTTACTCCCGGCATTGGTTATACTTCTGCGCCAACGGTAATCATTGGTACAGCCTGGACAGCGAATACCGTATATACAGCTGGTACGCAGGTTTATAACGGAAATAACTTATATACTGTTACTACAGCGGGTACTTCCAATAGCACCGCACCTACGCAAACTGCAGGTGCTTCAACCGGGACGGGCGCCATATTTACCTACGCTGGCCTGAGGGCCACTGCTACAGCCAGTATTGCTACATCGCAGGTAGATCTCGCCGGACTGGACAAAGCAGGATTCCAGCTCGCCATCGAAGATGAGCGTGCAAGAGAGCTCTGCTTTGAATCGCTGAGGAAAGCCGACCTGATCCGATGGAACAAATGGGTGCCGGTAATGAATGCAGTGAGTGCTGATATCAAAGCCAACGGGCTCACTTTTGCTTTCGGATCACTCGCAGGGCAAAATATTACAGCGCGGAACCTGCTCTTCCCGATCCCGGCTTCGGAGATCTCTGTGAATAAGCTGGCCACACAAAACCCGGGCTGGTAAGATGAAAACACGAATTGAATTAACGATAACGGAGGTCTATTCCTCTATGAATTTTAAAGCCCAGACTATGCGCAAAACATATGTATTCCTGATCGCTGCACTAACACTCGCTGCGGCATCCTGCAGCAAGAAAGATGAGGTTAAACCTGTATCGTCCTTTACGGTACAGGCAACGACCAGAAATGGCGCCCCGGGTACGTCATTCGCCCTCGGAGATACCACCAACTTTGCCTTTACAGGTAATCCCGATATCATTACTTTTTATTCCGGCGAACCTGGAAAAAATTACGAGTACCGTAGCCGGGTAAAAGCAGCAGGTATTCCGCAGTTAAAGTTCAGCAGCTTAAGGGCGGGAGGTTCTCAGGCTGGATCGCTCAGCCTGTTGGTATCATCGGACTTTAAAGGTGTAGTGTTGCGCACAGCAGCAGGTGTGCAGCTGCGCGATACCAGTGCAACGAATGCCAACATAGCCAGTGCTGCCTGGTCAGATATTACAAGCAGGGCATTGCTGTCTACCGGAGCGGCAGCAGCAGTGGCATCCGGTACAATCGACCTGTCGGATTTCTCTAAGGATGGCAAGCCTGTGTATATCGCCTTTAAATATTCGGCGCTTGCCGGCAGCATCCAGAACAAGTGGACCATCACTGCGCTTAGCCTTAACAATGTGCTTACAGACGGAAGTACCTACACCAATGCAAGTTTAAACGGGCCCACCAAGGCGATCAGCAATTTTGGCAATTCAACCTATGGGCCAGGCTGGGCAGTATCCTATGATCCTTCGAAAAACCTGAACAATATTGGTTGGGTATATACAGATGGAACTTCATTGGTGATTACCGGAGCGGCTACGGCCGCCGCCGCTACAGCACCTGCAGAAGCCTGGGCGATTATGGGACCAATCGATCTTTCGAGGGTAACACCTGATGCGGGCCTGGCCATTAAAAACATATCTGCAACACTATCTTCTTACCAGTATAAATATACCGCTGCAGGAAGCTATAACTCAGTATTTGTAGCATCGAACACTACCGCAGATGATTCAGCCAGCAAAGAAACCACCATACAACTTATCATAAAATAAGCACGATGAAAAAGAAACTTGTTACTTTAAACCTGATTTTTGCAGGGATAGCTTTATTGGCTTTCTCCTGCAGTAAAGAGGCGCTGTTGCAACCGGCGCCCGTAATGACTGCATCCACAGCAGTGTTGCCCATAACGAACGCGGTAGCAGATCATGTGATCGAAACTGGTATGTCACTGGCACAGATCAATGCTGTCATCGCCGGTGCCAATGCTGGTGATACAGTAAAAATACAGCCCGGCACCTATCTGATCACCGGCAAAATTGTAATGAAAGCAGGTGTGAAACTGGTTAAGCAAACTACAACAAACCCAGTTTTTGATGCAAGTGCACTGAGCACAATATTGACCATCAACTATGGTACTGAGTTTAATAACTGCCTTTTCTCGGGTATTACTTTCTGGAATATCAGGTTTGCAATTACGGGAGCAAAAAATGCCGCCCTGAAATACTGTCTGTTTGATTATGGAAAAAGGGCGGTAGCTACCAACAAAACCAATAACCTGAAAGACGACTACCTGGAGTTCCTGAGTAACGACAGCGCCCTGGTGGCCAACTCTGTTTTTTGTCACCGTTCTGCTGATCCCGGCAGGGGCGTATGGGTAAAAAATACTACCAACGCAAGGATACTGAACAACACCTTTGGCAATGGTGGTTCTACCGGTTATTTTGTTTGCGCAATAAATGATAACAGCCAGGCAGCATCAACTATATCCGGTAATATCCTGAACAGGAATACAGCACTGAATCCAATTGATTCTCTTACCGATCATGGACTGTATGCACATAGCTTCAATGGCTTAGTCATCTCCGGAAATACCATTTCAGGATGGCCGGCAAATGGGAGCGGGGGAGCGGTAAAAGTGCGGAACGGACAGAACGTTACCATCTCTGGCAATACAATGAACGGTTCCGGGGTGCTGCTTTATGAATATTCGAACCTGCCGGCCTTCCCTTATCTTAAAAATGTAGTTGTCTCTGGCAATACCATCAACATGAGTGCTACAGGTAATGATGCCTATCATGGAATTGGCTATTACAGGGATAATGCTACCGATATGGAATATTCGATTAAGATCAACAATAACCTGATACCCGCAGGCACAATATGGGTGAATGGAGCTAATCTGAATGTTGCCAATTTCAATGCAAATGGTGGCGGCGTGTATTCAAACCAGACAGCTGCAGGTAACCTCTACCTGAAAACCGGGATCAGTAATTCAGGAAATTATTAGAAGCCAGCAAATTAAATCAGATACTATTATTTTTATGGGTTACAAAATGTTTTTTATTTTACTGTTGCTCACAGCTGGTTTTACAGCACAGGCAGCAGCTGGACCAGGATATCCAAAGGACAGTATTTACAAGGATATGAAAAGGGTGGCCGACTGGCAGTGGAAGCAGTTGGATACACATGGCTGGGCTGATGATCAAAAGGACTGGACAAATGGGGTTTTGTATACAGGAATGACGGCATGGGCCAGGCTTTCAGGTGATAAGACCTATGACAGGCTGATCGGGATTGGAAAGGAGAACCAGTGGCAAATAGGTAAGAACCGCTTTTTTGCAGATGACTACTGCATCGGGCAGACTTACGTACAGCTTTATGAGATCTTTAAGAATCCGGATTATATCAGGGATTTCAAAAGTATGGCCGATTCCCTGGTGAAGATTCCTCACGGGGAGCCTTTGGAATGGGTAAATAAAATACATTTGCGCGAGTGGGCATGGTGTGATGCACTTTACATGGGGCCACCTGCGCTGGCTTATCTTACCCGGGCAACCGGAGATCAAAAATATTTCGATACTGCTGTGAAGCTATGGTGGAAATCCAGTCGGCATCTGTATGATGAACAGGAACATTTATTTTTCAGGGACAGCCGGTACTTTGACCAAAAAGAGAAGAACGGAACGAAGGTTTTCTGGAGCCGTGGAAATGGATGGGTGATAGCCGGTTTAGCCAGGTTATTATCAACTATGCCAGATGCACACCCAGAGAAAAAGGCACTATTAAAACAATACAGGGAACTGGCTGCAAGGATCATTTCACTGCAACAGCCTGATGGTTCATGGCATGCCAGTTTACTCGATCCTGGGGCTTATCCTTCGAAGGAAACCAGTGGTACAGCCTTGTTCTGCTACGCACTGAGTTGGGGAATCAACAGCAATATCCTGTCCAACGATGAGTACTATCCGGCAGTGTCAAAAGCATGGAATGCGCTGCGAACCGCCGTTCTTCCGGATGGTAAGCTCGGATTTGTACAACCAAAGGGAGCTTCGCCGGATGTTGTAAATGAGCAGTCAACCGATGTGTACGGTGTGGGTGCTTTCCTGCTGGCCGGTACAGAAATGCTGAAAATGGAGTTGTCTAAGCAACCTGACGTTGTATTTTTGAAGGTGAATAATCCAACTGCTGCGATGCAAAATGCCAGGAAAGTCAGTGTGAGCTGGTCACAGATTGTATCAAAAGTAAAAGGTGCAGCGCAAAAAAACCTTCAGGTAGTTAATGCCCTTACTGGAGAAGTGGCTCCCTTTAAACTTGAGCAACAGGGAGGGAAGGCTACCCTTACGTTTCATACACCAGTCCAGACTGGAACCCTGCAATACTGGCTGATCAAAAGATCTTAGCCTTATATTTATTTAAAGTATATTTATATAAACATGAAAACAAAGTTGCTGATTTTACTCGTCTTTCTCTACCTGCCCTCTATTGCACAGCAATGCCCGATTATACCAATGCCTAACCATGTCGAAATGCTAAAAGGCAGTGTGGTGGTTAGCAATAGTACATCAATTATTACTTTATCGCCCGAATTGGATTCCCAGGCCAGCTATCTGCAGCAGGAACTGCTGAAAGAAGTTAGCATGACACTAGCTGTTAATACCAGAGGAAAAGGCAATTCCATCACCCTGGCGCTGACCAGAGCTAAGCAAAAAAGCACTTCTGCCTATCAGCTGGACATCCGCTCAGGTAATATTGAAATTAGCGCTGCATCTGCCGAGGGAGTGTTCTACGGCATTAACTCGCTCTTACAACTGATAAGGCAGGCTGAGCTAAAGACTAATATCATGATGATTGGCTGTATGACAATAAACGATGCACCATTATATGCCTGGAGGGGGCTTCTCCTTGATGAATCCAGACATTTTTTTGGCAAGCAGACGGTTAAGGAAATCCTGGACTGGATGGCTTTTTACAAACTGAACAAGTTTCACTGGCACCTGACAGACAGCCCTTCATGGAGGATGGAAGTGAAGGCTTATCCTCTGCTCACACTGAAAGGCGCTGTAGGAAATCATACAGATCCCAACGCAATTGCGCAATACTATTCGCAGGAGGATATAAAGGAAGTGATAGCTTATGCCAGGCAACATTTTATTGATGTTATTCCCGAAATCGATATGCCGGGGCATGCAGCGGCTGCGAACAAGGCCTATCCCGCCTTCAGTGGTGGTGGATCAAAGTTGTATCCCGATTTTACTTTTAACCCGGGCAAAGACTCTACCTATACTTTCCTGAACACGATATTGAAAGAAACCGATGCGATCTTCCCTTCGCAGATGATCCATCTTGGAGGCGATGAGGTGAACTTCGGTAATGAAAGCTGGAAAACGGATCCTTCTATCCAGAAGATGATGGTTCAGCATCAACTGAAAGACCTGTCGGAAGTCGAACATTATTTCAGCAGAAATATGGCTGATTCGGTGTATAAACTTAACAACAAGGTGCTGCTGTGGGATGAGGCAGTGGATGCAGGGCTCCCTATAGCTAATACTATCATTTTCTGGTGGCGGCACGACAAGCCAGAGCAGTTACAAAAAGCACTGGATAAGGGCTATCAAACGGTACTGTGCCCCCGTTTGCCTTTTTACCTGGATTTTGTACAGGACGGCAGTCAGCGTTACGGCAGAAAATGGCAGGGTGATTTTGTTTCACTGGATAAGTTGTATAACTTTTCGGTTGAAAGGTTAAAGGTAAAGCCCGGGCAGCAGAAACAAATACTGGGCCTGCAGGCTGCGTTGTGGACGGAGGTTATAGTTTCCAAAGCAAAGCTACAGTATATGTTGTTCCCACGTATTGCGGCACTGGCGGAAACGGCCTGGACTATCCCTGCAAATAAAGAGACTGCGGGATTCGAAGCCAGGATTAAAGGACAGTTTAAGTTGTACAAGAAGAATGGTGTTTATTATTATGACCCTTTTAATCCTGAAAAAACGCCAGAGCCGCTGACCGCTGAAGAGCTTTAGTTTACAAAACAGACCTTGCTAAAAAAACATCGTCAAATGAAAAGTGTAAATGGAATTAATTATTTGGGATTAAATAAATACGTTGCCGAGAGATGGTATTAAGGTAATAACTAAGCTCTGTTAGAATATTTTTTTGGTTTTAATCCGATATGTTCTTCAAATACAGTAGTGAAATGGCTAAGACTGGAAAATCCAACATGACGACCAGCTTGAGAAACTGAAAAGTTTTTTTCCCTAATCATATACGCAGCTTCCATCATTCTGAAATACTGGTAATATGTATATATACTTTTTCCAAATATTTGCTTAAACAGTTTTTTCATTTTGCTTTCGCTCATACAGGCTAATTGAGCGAGTTCTGGCAAGCTCGGAGCCTCGCTCAGGTCTTGAATTACACGTTCCCTGATGTGGTATATCATTTTTACATCTTCATTATTAAGGGCATATGTAAACAACCCTTCTCGTTTTAATAAGGCCTGGAAAAATAAATAAATCATTTCTTCGGCCTTAAGTCTACTGTAAAAAAGACGCAACTGATCATTGGTTTGGATTTTTAGCAGCTGACTGGCCACACCTTGAATTTCTGCCGACATTACCTCTTCAAAATGAAAGGGTTTGTCTATTGAAAAAATAGGTTCAAGTTGTACAATGATATTTTGGTCAGCATATAACATTTCCTTTAATAAGCTAACTTTAATAATGATAATGATTAAATTAATTGGCGTACCGGCAGGGTATTGAAATTCAATCTCAAAATCAGTTCGGGATACCAATATGGATGGAGACCTTTTCATAATATTGCCTTCATCTGCCCAGTGAGGAGCCACATTACGAAAGCCCAGGCTGATAATTTCCTCATTTTTTAAGGAATCACGTTTAAAGGTTATTTCCTCGTGCATTAAACATTGAACAATTGTCATTTGCATAGCAGAAGAGAAATCGAGCCTTCTGATATATCCTTTGCCTAATCTTTCAGGAATAGTTAATGTATCATCCTCGATAGTACATCCAATTACTTTAGCTACTTCATCTAAATCATCATTTGACCCTTCTATCCTAATGTTCATAAATACCTAAGTGGATTATTTTTATACCTAAAGTAGATAAATTAATCTTATTTAGTTCGATAATATTGCATTGGAATTTAAAACATCTCAACTTGCCCCAATCAACAAACCCATTTCAGCGTATGTATATCAAAGCCAATCAGACGGTATCATCTACTTTGACACCGGAATTTCCTATAATATTTTTAAATAAAAACAAAGACGAAAAGGAACACAAAATTCATGATGTCGGTGAGGAGATAAAAATATTTTATAATCGTCGTTTTGCTTGAGCTAAAAGAAATGAAATATATGTTGAAAATTATTACGGCAGTTGCAGCGCTACTCATCATTTTGAGCGTTACAGCCTTCCTTAAGATGAGTGCTGACGCAAATGTCCCTATTCTTAATCAAGAACTTAATAACCACTTTTTTCAAAAGGAAAAATCAACCCAAACAGTCCTGATAACGAAAGTAAACATTGTTGATACCAAAAGCGGAAAACTACTGATGAACAGGGATATACTACTTGTCGATGGAAAAATCCGCGAGATTGCACTGGCAGGAAAACTAGCAGTTCAGCAGGATGCGCAGGTAATTGAGGCAACTGGCAAATATGTTGTTCCTGGCTTGATAAATATGCACATGCATGTAATTGATTATCCATATCCATCCGAAAACCTGTCTCTGATGCTGACTAATGGAATTACTGGCTTTCGGCAAATGAGTGGTTCATCAGAACTTTTAAAAATGAGAAAGCAACAGCGACTTGGAATACAAGAAGGCCAACCAGCCCTTCTGGAAATGCCAGGTAGTGTGTTAATACCGGTAAATACACATAATATCAAGGCGGCACAGCGCAATGTTCAGCAACAAAAATCTGATGGCGCTGATTTTATAAAAATAGGAATGCTATCCCCAGATATCTTTTTTGCAACCTTGGCTGAAGCCAGACGAATCGGAATTCCTGTGTTAGGTCATGTTAATGCAGATGCCAATATGATGGTTGCCTCAAAACGGGGGTTCAGAAGTGTGGAGCACCTGGGGTTAAATTATGGGGGACTGACAGCCTGTTCCACGGAAGAGGCCAAGTTAATCGCTGTTGCACCCAGGGAGCCGGCAATACTAAGTTACCTTCCCGGCTTTATGGAAAAACTCTCTATGAAACTTTTGCAAAGCACCTTGATGAACCCGGCCGTTGGAACTTCTGATAAAGAATACCAACGGATTAATCGTATCGTAAATACATTCAGCGAGGCTAAAGCAAAGGACAATGCTTTAAAATATCTTGCAAACGGCACCTGGCAGTGTCCGACCCTGTCTCACTTAAAGCAGTATCAACTTGCCTTTCTGCCCGAAATAAAAAATGAACAAGGTTATTGGTATGACAACGCAAAAAGAGAGCAGCAGCATAAAAAAGTAACCGAAAAGTTTGAAAAAGAGTTAACCCCCATGCGAAAGGAAGTACTC